>Ga0179593_1307251_pt1 | contig 19508 bp, 22 predicted proteins | sample CZODoug2_1_08_16_FD_185931 | JGI IMG/M metagenome (GOLD analysis project Ga0179593, IMG submission 185931) | Vadose zone soil fungal communities from Angelo Coast Range Reserve, California, USA - CZODoug2_1_08_16fungal (PacBio error correction) | ecosystem: Environmental > Terrestrial > Soil >...
GGGTGAGATCGTACGAGAAGAAAAGTAACCCAACGGGGGGTAATGTTAATAATTGAGCGCGAAATGCTACTCCGTAAATTCACTCATTACAGAACTTCCCGGGGGGAAGTGGAAGGGGAAATGATAAATGCGAGGATGGAAGGGGAACAAAAAAAGGGGGAAACCAAAAAAACTCATGGGAAAAAAAGTTACAACGGATGGGTAATCTTACTTCTCTCATTAAAGGACGATTTAATCTGAAAAAAAGGGAACTCAGGGAAAGGCTGATGAAAGGAGGGGGGGGAGGGTTATGGGGAAACTAAAAAGAAAAAACCAAAATGAGGGAAAAAGTTTACAACGACGAACTTTCCGGAAATTTATATCGAAACATAAACAAAAAGATATGAGACAACCAAAAAACCCGCTTCATAAGGGGACTGGCAAAAAAATCAAACGTCTAGTAAGAAAAATAGTTGCCCGGTTCCTGCGTTCTCATATCGCGCCCGCCTGTCCTCATTGGGTCCAAACCGAGCAAGGGGATGGGGCATAGGAGAAAGGGGTGGAGAACCGCGGTTGTACCAAAAAAGGGGGGGAGAACTAGCAGCCTTCACTTCCATTTGAAAAAGAAGATTCCCGCACGCTATCAACAGGCGGCCCGGCTGAAGAAGATGAAAGCTTTCGAAGGAGTCAAGGAAAGAAGGAGAGCCCATTACGGGTGAAATGCCGGTGGGGCGAGAGAAATACAAAAGTCACTCAAAGATAAGCAAGCGGAAAGTGACGAGAAAAACCATACCTCCTCTGTGGTCAGGCCACTTTAGCTAAAAACCAAGGGGGGGTCGTTCAAAGCAATAAATTACGGAAAAAGAAGGAAGAAAAAGAAAAAAAGAAAATCCGTCAACAAGGAGGAAAGTTCCCGAGGGAACCAGGAGGGGTTGCACACAAACACAAAGGATGTACTTCACCACGAAGAATGCGTGCTGATTTGGGCTCAAAAAAGTGAAATGGGGTCTAGAAAGAGAAAGCATGAAGGAGGAAGGGGGCTTGCTGGAGCGACGCCAGAAAGGGAAGACGCGTCCGACTATGGCTTGGCTGCTGGGTGATATTCCCTGGATTCCTTTCGTGACGGAAGAACAAGAGTCTTGTACCGACGACAGGGGGGTAAACGTGGGGAGGGGGGGAAAAGGCGACCGGGGGGCTACCTCCAAGGGGGGAAGCTCTTGAAAGGGAAACTGTAAAGGCTAGGGAGCGTCGCGACGAGAGCCAGTGAAGAGCCCGAAACAGACGGATGGCATAAGGGGAAAAAACGAAAGGCAATAAAAGGTTGTTCAAAGCAAGAGGTTGGCAGCCGGGGGACGGGGGGAAACCGCAGCACGGGCTGCCTGAAAGAGGGGCGGTGGGCGGTGGTACCGCGAAGGGGGGGGAAAAAATGGGGGGGGGGGGGGGAAAAACAGAAGGGACTGGGGTAAAATGCCACTGATGCGAGCGATTCAGAGCCATGAGCAGATCTTTAATATGTACAAAACGAAACGGGGAAACGAAAAATTAGGGGGCAAAGGGAGGAGGGGGCAGGAGAAGGTACAACTTAGCACAAAATCATTACGGAGGAAGGGGGAAATCGTGGGGAGCCCACGTACCACTACACTCCAATTCTATCTTAATTGTTCCTGGTGCAAAGCACGTGCTAAGGCTTTCAAGAAGGCGGTAAACCTGATGGGGAAGAGAGAGGCTCAGACAGGGGAAAAAAAATAGGAGGGGAAAAGATAAGACGAAGTGGTGTATCTCTCAGGAGATGCAGCAGGCTCATTCTCCAGCAGAACAAGACAAGGGCCATAGACCAGGGGACAAGTCAAGATCGTGTTGAAGACAAGGGGAAAGGGAGAGGGAGGAAAAGAACCTCAGAGGACAACTTCTCCACAGGAGACAAAAAAAGGAGAACGGGAACTCGGGTTTGTGCTTCAAGACATTTCCAAGCTCGCCGAAGAAGTGAGAAATTTAAATGGGGGCCGCCACGGGGCGAAAAAAGAGCAATTAAAAAAGACAGAGAAAAGGAGGTAGGCGAGGGCGAAATTCAAGAAGCTCTGGAGGGGACCGGAGGAGTACGCTTCACCAATCACACTTGGGAGCTGGGGGTACGATCAGGAAAATTGACGGCCGCAAACGTATCTCGAAAAAAAAGGCAGTAAGAAAAAATAGGGGGGGGTAAGTGGACGGGGCTCTTCGGAAAAAGAGGGAGGAGGGAAAAAAAATTAGGCAGAACCTTCTGAACATGAAAAAGGAGTAACGGCAAATCTTCCATAACCTCTCGCGGATGAAAAAGTAAAGGCAAGGGACGAAGCCGCCAAGAAGAAAGGTCGAGAAAGCGGGGGAATAGGGAAAGGGGGAGAAAGCAGGGCTCCTGCATCGACAACGCGAGAACAGGCCATGACGATCACTTTGGGAGAAAAAAACGCAGAAAAAGGCTGCTCATCTAGAAAAAAAAACCGGATTGCTGGGGGGTGGGGGGGGAAAAAAAGGGCGCTGCGAAAAAGTGGGGAGAAGAGGCGGCTTTCGCAAAAAAAATGGAAAGAGGGGAGGAGAGTGGACATTATACAGCCGGGAGGAAAAAACAAGGAAGAGGAATCCTCGTTTAATGGGCGCGCTACGTATTCTGGGCGCGGGAACGAAGTGGCCGAAACTCAAGCAAAGGGGGGGGAAAAGGGGAAAGAACTAGGGGGTTCATAAGACGAGAAAGAGGGAAACATTGGACTGATACGAGTCAAGGTCCAAATCAATAGCCATGAGTAGTCGGTATAGATCTCTTTGGTAGTCAGAAAGGGTTGGAAGGGTGAGGCCAAAGGGGGGGAGGGGGGGGGGGCACTAGCGCGACGTCCTTCACTCAAAGAAGGACGGGAGAGACGAAAAGACGAAAAGAAGGAAATGTAAGGACGGTTGATTGCGGATTATTAACACGGAGGGGAAAAAAAGTTGAAAGTAGGCACTGCCTTCCAAGTGGGCAGCGGAGGTGGGAAAACTTCGAGGAGTAACAAAAGGGAAATTCGTGCACGTCAAAAGTTCGGGAGCGCGCGAGCAGTGCTCGAGCCGTTTGCCAGAAGAGGCCATGCGAAAAAAGGAAGGAAAACAGAAGAGGGGGGGGGGGGGGATGGTCGGCCCTTGAGATGGGGCGGAAACAGAATACATCCCTCGACATAAAGGAGATAAGGAAAAGGATTAGGTTGCAAGAAAGATGGTGTAAATGGGGAAAATGAAGGATGACTGAAAAATAAAGGAGGAAAGAGGGGGACCAGCCGGAGAGGGGGGTAGTGAAAAAGGAAGAAAAATTCAGTAGCGAATGTTTGATTGGATCGTAGGTCCTCAAACGGAACTTCCGAAAATGGGAAAATTGTTAGGGAAAAAGGGATCAGGGGAGAGGAAAAAACGCCGTGGCGAAGAAGGCGTGGAAGTGCAGTAGAAATAGGAAATCCTCCATACGTAAAATGGAGGAAGAATAAAAAGTGGGGAAGGAAAAAAAAAAGGGAAAATCAGGGTGAAAACCTTGACAAACCTCTGCTCTGAAAAAAAATCCCCATCTCAGAAAGCCCGTGACTGGGGAAAGCCCCAAGGAGAAAAGAGGACTAAAACAAACCAACAGTAAGGGGGGAGAAAAAGGGCCGATCACTGGGAGCGTATGGGGGTTAATACCTACTAAGGGAAATGTGAACGTCAGGAGGAGGGGGGGGGAGAGGGGAGAAACCTTGTGCCGTATCGGTCCAATGGTTCAACACCATAAAGGGGCTTTCTGTGACCACTGGGGGATCGGAGATCTCTTGCTTGGGCAATTTCGTATGCGCAACGGAAGACATTAAAAGGTCAAAAGCAAATCGACAGGGAGTAAAAAAAGGGGGGGGGGGAGGAAGATAGCGTAACAAGCCAAGCACAAAGAAATCAACCAGCGAGAAAATTAGACAAGTAGGAGGGATAAACATTCAGCCCACCGCGGGGGTTTTCGACCTTACTGGAAGGGAAACCAGGGATTGATAGTTGGAAAGGGGGGAAAAAAATAGTGGGGAACGGCCCGAAGCCGGGAAAAAAAAAGGGGCGAAAAGAAAGGGTTTCGGGTGAGTTCTGCGTGGAGGCAGGATGACTCACGTTATGGCCGGGAAGAATCCAGGCGACGAGGAGGGAGGGAAGGACTCGTCAAGAAAATTATTGATGGTGGGGATTAAGAGTCAACCGAAATAGGGAGGTTATGAACGGAGGTAAGCAGAGATAAAAGCCCAAGGGAAGGAGTGTGGAGAGACGAAGAAAAGAGAAGCCCTAATGGACCGTCAAGGGGGAGTGAAAAAAAGAAGGGCGGGTAAGGGAAGACGTCATGACTGCTGGGTTAAAGGTAAATGATGAACGATTTTTTAGAGACAATGGGGGGGAGAAAAACCAAAAAAAAAAAAAAAGGGTAAAAAAAAAGCCAAACAAATGGGGGGGATCAAAAGGTTGGAGAAAGAAGCTATCCTCGCGGAGAGGAATTCGCATTCATGAAATCAACCCAAATGGAAGGGGTGAAGGTAAGAAAGTTTATGAACGGAGGGGGACAAAGAAAAAACTTAGGAGTATTTTGCGTTCGGTCCGGCGGATGAGAGGTACATCGAGTTCCGGGTACGGAGCTGAAGAAGTGGAGGTGATTCTCAGAGGACCCCAGAAACAGCTAAAAGGGGGGAAAGAAAAGGGAAAGAGGTTTATGAAAAGTAAGATTCCAAAAAATATGGTAGGCCGGAGACTCCTTGATTTCAAGTCAATGAATGGAGACCGACTGGGGGGGTCATCAAGAAGTAGGCATTTCCGAAAAGGCCAAAAAAAAGTCGGGGAAGGGCGGCCAGGTGCCGAGTGAAGCTAAGGGGGGCTGAAGAAGGACTTTAAAGACATTTTTATTACAATTCCCCCTCTGAGGTATAGAGACGGGAGAGAAAAGAGGAGTAAAACAGAAAAAAACACAACGGAAGGAAAAGGGGGAAAGAGATAGAGTTTCGATTTCAGACCAGACATTATCCCGGTTTGAATAAGGGGAACTGGTCCTGACTGACGAAAACCGTAAATCAACGGCAAAGGGAAAAAAAGAAGTTGTGAGGGAGAAAGAGAAAAGGGGGGCGATGAGTGGGGAAAAAAAAAATGGCGTGGTCGGAGACAATGACGACACGGGGGGGAAGACGGCGGCTAAGAGGACGTTAAAGCTTAGACGTCTGACGGGGCTTCAAGGCTGGAGGGAGTTGGAGGGGGGTAGGGGGGAACATACAGCAAAAAAAGCCAACGTCGTTCGAGGGTATCCTAGAAAACTCCTAGTTAGGCATTACAGCCTAACCTCGTAGACAGCTATAATGGGGCGGGGGGGAAAAAACGGGGAACAAAGTAGAAAAGGGGAAAGGGGGGGTGTCTGGGGATTAATCACTAAAAAGTCGAATGAAAACCTCCTGGCCGTCACGCTTAAGCCACTGGGGGAGGAAAGCTGGATTACTTAGACAAGGGGTGGGAAACCGCGGGTTTTTCGGCCAACCTTGGGGAGGGAATGCTCGTACTTGGAAACTTTCCAGGGCAAAAAAAACAGATCCTGAAACGCTGTACCAAACTGAGGGGAAGGAAATCACCAGGGAAGGGCTACACTAGAGGAGTTTACACTCCTAGCGAACTTCCTGGTATGCACCCTGCTGGCGATATGAAAAAAAAAAAAAAAATGCAAACTACATCACTCAACTCGCGTCCCGTGGTTGACCTACACCAATAAAGAAACGTTCTTGGGAGACTGTACTGAAAAAGGAAAAAACGACAAAAATTTTGAGTGAGGGACCCTTCGCCTAAGTTAAGGCGCACCAGTAATACTCCCAAAAAAAAAAACCTTGTCCCAATTGATGGGACAATGCCCGGAGTTCGCCAACGTTAAGATTTGAAAAGAAAAAAAAAAAGGCAAGCAGAAAGAGAAGGGGGGATTCACGAAAATGTCGAAAAAAAATTAGAGGATAGAGCACACTGCACCGGTTTGAGAAAGGGATCAGAGTACGACCTCTCAGGACTAGCTGAGGAAATCGGTGGAGAGAGAAAAGGGGGGGACGTCACAAGGAGAGACGCAGGAAGGAGGGGGCTTGAGTGTTGTAGAGAATGTTTCACAGGGCAGGGGGAGGGAGAACTGCGGTACCCTGAGAAGACAGGGATATCGGTTGTCAACGACGAAAGGCAACTAAATGGGGTGAGGGTTGAGACCAATGGGGGGGACAGGAAGCGGTGGTCCTAGGATCAACCTGGAAAAGAAGCACGGGACTGCGAGATTCAAGGTTACAAGGAACAAGAACGTAAAGGACGGCAACAAAGGACTCGACAAAAACATGGGGTGAAAACGAACCAATCAGGTTGCGCACGGGCACCAGCAAGAGTGTAAGCAGAAGATGGGCCGGCTGGGGGGAGGGGGGGGGGGGGGGACACGCGGGGACCAGGTTTCATGACTTACTATTTTCATTTCCCACAGGAAAGAAGAGAGAGGGAGGTCACCGTCTCAGACCGGAAGAAGGTTAAGATTTTCAAAGAAACCGACACAGTGGGGCAAGGTGGGAGAGGTTAAGCACGGAGCAAGGAAGTTCACTAACATTTAGGGGATGGGGCATCAAAGTTATGGAGACCCTACGAGAAAAGCATCAGCGGAGATGAAGGGGTGATTAATTATTCCAAGAAAGGTCTATGAAGCTCCATCCGTTAACGCCTCTTGGTCAATGGACGGAGAAGCAAGTTAAAATAAAAGAGGAGGGCCAGACATACTAGTTGAGCGAAGGCTAAAGCAGCAGCGCACGCTCGCAGAGGAAGCCACGTTTACACGTACCGTGGGGTCAATCAAAAGTGCGGGGGGACAAATAGGAACATCTAACAAGGGAAACAGGAGACCGGTAAAAAAAAAAGAGACCGAAAGGGGCGGAAAGATTGAACGAATTATGGGGCAGAAAACGCCGTCGAATTCTCATATAGAACTTGCCATTCATTTGATTAACCGGTTTCACCCCGGAGCGCGCAATGAAACGTTCAACTACGGAACTTGCAGAGGGCGAGGAAATTACCTGAATTGGAGAAGAGAGCTAGAACACGTTTTGGCTGTCCCAAAAAGGAAAACAAAATACTTCCGAGAAGACGTTGAGAAAAAAAAAAGGAACAGCGCAGACGAAAACGAATAAGAGAGTGGGATATAGGGGGGAAAGGGCTCTTATACCAGCAGAGGAGGGGCGGATTAAAAAAAAGGAGGAGGAAACTTCTAAACCGAACGATTGAGCCAGAACATGCTCGAGGGTGTGAGTATGCAATTACGGCTAGGAAGCCAATCGAAGAGAAGGGAGCAGATCGGACCCAGAAGAGGGAAAGAGGGAGGGGATTGGGGTTAAGCCGCTGGCTCAACTGCATAGGGGGAAAGAGAAATAAACTTGTTTAAAAGCCTCCTAACGCGCCAATGTCAAAAGCGCAATAGAGCTAAACACAGGAGAGATTCGCGCAGGATTGGTAAAGACGAGGCGGGATGGACGAGCGAGGGAAGGGGGGAGGAGACAAGAGAGTCACCAATCGAAAGAGGGACGGGAGGGGGCGACCTCGATCGTTCCGGTCAGAGAAAGTTGGGTGGTCCCTAAAACTAGCAGTTATGTCGGGAAAAGATTCGGGGTGAAGAGGGTAGGAAAAAGGCAGAACGAAAAGTCAGGGAGAGAAAAGCCAGATCAATCTCCATGAGAGGGGACTTAGGTCAATGCGCTGCGTCCTGATCGCAGTACGCGCACGTATCACTCGCCAGTTGGGGGGGGAATCGTAGACAACGAAACCTCAAAAAGTGAAGGAAAGCCCCCCAAACGACTTGGGCAGTTGCAAGAGGGGGTTGCGTCATAAGCAGGGTAAAAAACCAAAGAAAACCCGGGGTGACCGGTTCGCAACTGGAAGGTTCCACAAAAAGGGAATTTGAGAAAATTGAAGGAAACACCTTCTTGAAAGGAGGGAAAATCGGGTGCTCGCGGAAATGGGTCTCGGGTGCAAAGCCTCGGGGACGACCGATATTGAGACACAAAAGACCAGGGGGATTGGAGGTCGAGGAAATGGCTCCTGGGGCGGCCTGCAGGGGCCAGCCTATTCATAACGCAGTAATCGCACATCTATGGAGAATGCAAAAAGCAAATTTGGGGGGGAAGTTTAAAACTGAAGCGGAAAAGCAAAGAAGAATTCTCACTCGTAAAAAAAACTGCTTTACTCATAGCAAAGAGAGAATGTGCTCGTTGTTGGGGAGAGGGGGTAGGGCAAGAGGAAAAAAAAAAAGAACGAAAGGAGGTGGGGGGAGGAAATCATAGCCTAGATAGAACAAAAAAGAGCTATTCCAAAAAAACGGAGGGTGCAGAGTGAGGGGGGAGAGGGGAATATTAACAAGCGGGGAAGGAAAAGGGGGGACTAAAGCGGACTAAGGGAAGGGTCCTAAAGTAACATTCCCCGGTGGAGCCCTGGTCCACCAAGTGCGTCCACAAAATCCCAAAGGACAGCTAAACCGAAAGAGGGAGTGCAAAAAAGGGCTGCAAACTACGAGGGATGACAATGGGGCCGTTCTCAAAGGAATGCAGGGAAAATAGTGGGGTAGGGGCTTTAGATAGCATACTCACCTGAGCTGGGACCGAAAGTAAGAAGGGAGAGGCCATGACCAACAGGAGAGTAATCGCCAATGGGGTAGCCAAACACCCGCTTTTAGGGGAAGGCTGAGACATAGTGTTGCCTACTGTATGTGCGTGCCTAAAGGAAAAAAGGGAAAAGGACTAATAAAAGAAACCAAGAATAGGAGCGAAGGGCGGTAAAAAACAACCGGGACCGTCAGGAAGCGGGAAAAGCTACCATGACAGCCATTCCGCGTAGAGATAACTTTAAGACAAAAGTTATGCGAGAACTTCAGCAAGCAGCGAATTGTGGGGACGACCTTCTACGGAAACCTTCAATAGTTGTGGAGTTTACGTTTGGCCAAGGGTAAAAACCTAAAAATTCCGGAAACGGGGAACTAATCCGTGGGGGAAACGGGGGGAGGGGCGGGGTGTAGCATATCCCGTAAAGTATGGCCACAGCCTGGCGGCGACTGAAGTACGGACCCCCGAACACAAGGGAGGGGGTCAGGGGGGTATTGGAGAGTAAAGGTGAAGCTCAGCGAGAAAGGGGGAGGTAATGGAAAAACGGGATGCTCTGCCAATCCTAACAGGAAAAGTTAAGGGGGGACTAACTGGACAAGAAAAAGAAGTCTCTAAGGGGTAGCAGGAAAAGGATGGTAAAAGGCCCGCAGGGCGGGGTAAGTGATGCTGTCCATCATTTGATAAACGGAATTGTTAAAAAATATATAGTGAAACTTATCCAGTTGGGGGGAAAAAAGGGGGTCTCAAAAACCATTGGAAAAGGGGGAAAAGAAAGGGCGGGCGAGCCGGTTGGAAAGAAAACTTAGCAAAAAGGGAAACGGTCTGAAGAACGCCCCGACTTGCCCGTGTTTGAAGATACAGTGTGATTCCGTACGGTTTGCCAGAACGGGAGCGGGGGCATCTGGGGGGGTTGGAGTGGGGCGGGGGCTATGGATATCACGGGTCCGGGAGAAACGAAGGAACAAGGTGGCTTGAGCTAGGAGGCACAGAAAAAACAAGAGGTCATACCGTACAAGAACCTGTGAACGGGGCGCTTAGTGATTTCCGGGAGAAAAAGGGAGCCGCCAGGCATAAAAGGGAAGGGGGGGGAGTCAATGAGAGTTGGGAAGAACACTCCAGGGGGGGGTCCTAAATCATCCGCCAGTGGAAGGGCCTCCCTACAAAGTCGGGGAAAAGTGAGTACCAGGGGGTGCGAGTTAAGAAAACGGGTGAGGCAATATGAGCGCAAGCCCATGGGTATTACCCCACGCTGGGCGATAGAAAGCTGAAAGAGACTCTGATCTAGCACAAAAACAACAGGATATGGAGAGAAGAGAGTCATAGTAATCTAAAAAAGAAAGAAAAAGCTTGGAATGGTTAATAAATGCGAGCTCAATACACTTCTGACCCACCGAAATGCACAAAAAGGGGGAAAACGAAAAGACCAAATTTGGGTCGTAGAAGAGGAAATCGAATGATGGGGGACCAAACAAGGGGGAGGAATCACCTCATGACTTGGGGACAAACGAAGTTATACGGGGCCCTTGAAAAGGGGTACAGATCTGAAGCTTGAACCTGGGGGATGGGGTATGGAGGGAGGGGAGGGGTAGGGGAAAAAACAAAACAATCAAAAAGGTGGTTAACTAACGGGGACCCCGAGCTCTGGTTGATCATAAACAAAAAGAACGGAAACGCCAACATAAAAAGCCAAAGCTGACATAGGGTGGAGGGCAAACGAAAAAAAAACAGGGGGAGGAGAAATATGAAGGGTCGGGGCGTTCTCAGAAAACTAGTGAGGCTGCCAGCCGGTCTCGCTGCAATTTATTCCAAAGTCAGCCAAGCGCTGATTGGCGATGTAAAAATTGTGGGAGCGGGTTTGTTCAGGTCCAAACCATGGAAGACGAAAAAGGAAGGGAAAACGTCAGGTGAAAAAGGGCAGAACGGTGGCACGCCCTGCAAAAGCCCTACGAGCCGACGCCCGGGACTCTAAAATAGGGAAGGGGTGCACTAGCCCCATGAAGGTTAATGCACGGAGGGAGTGGAGAGAAAAGGAATAACAGGAAAAAGGAAACTCCCAGGCGTAGCACTGCAGTTACAACTCAAAACAATTGACCAAGAAGGCTGTGTCATTCCTGGCCCGCTCGCCCCAGTTGGGGGTCAGGTCAACGGCCAATAACGTTTACGTAGACTGACTAAGAAAAAACAAGGGGAATAACCAGGGTCCCAAGGAGTAAGTCCTTGCCGAGTTCGGTCAAAGGTTTCAAACTGACAAAAGGCAAATCGGGGTCTATCATGGAGCAGACAAGGAGGAAAACATTAGAGGGCTGGGCTGAGGGGATCTGGGGAAAAGCAAGGGAAGTCAGCGAGACTCGACTTGCGATGTCGGGCTTGAGGTCGCGCGCAGGACGAACCCGGTAGAAAAATACGCTGCGGAGATTGCTAAATGCTGGGAAGTCGGAGGAAAAATTTCAGGGGCTGATACGAAGTCCAGTCAGGGAAACAAGGAAGATGCATGGAAAGACGCCAGTGGCTAAAAGAAAAAGATTGTGGGAGGGGGGGAATTTGGAAGCTACCAAGGTGGGAAGCCCATCTTAACGTCCAAAGCAAAGAGGGGAGTCGGCTGAAAGATAGGAAAGGTCAGGGTAAAAACGATCAACGATGACGGGCTAACGGGGAAACTAATGTTGGGGGGGGGTAAGCAAAAAAGTTTTCATCACCGGGCCGTGCACAAAACGTTGGGGCGCCTGCAAAGCTGGGGAAGATTTTGGGGGCGTAAATAACCAGTGGGGGGTGAAAAAGGGACCGTCCGGGAGTGGTTGTCAATTGTCAAGGAAATCCACGAGAAGGAAGGTCGACCATGAAGAGGGATAGGGAGGTCAATAATCCGAAACTGCACAGCGCGTGGTCAACGCTAAAAGATCTAATCAACGGATTTCACTAACGCATTTTCTAGAGCCGAAAAGGGTGGCTCGCGACAACTACATACAGAAAAAAACATCGCTTCTGATTTTGTATATTCTTTTGGAAAACGTCGGAGGGAACCCGACAGAACGACTTTACGTTCAGAGGCAGCTCTGAACCAGTGTTAAATAAAAAATCAGCGGCCCCGGGAGAAGAATATGGGGTAAAACGCTGCTTCTACCTTAGCAAGTCGAATGAGCGCAATTCCGCCCGGAGCCACGGAAACCTCGAAAAAAGGAACAACGGAGGGGGCCAAAAGAAGTCCTGGCTCCGGAATAGGATTCACAACTCACAGAGCCACTAAGGACGGAAAGGATTGCGAGTGTAGAAAAAAAAAAAAAAAAGTCCTCAATCCAATTCATCGCGCAAGTAAAAAAGGAGGGGGGGGGGGGGAGAATGACCGGGGGGAAGAAGCGAAGGGACCTCTAATCATGCAATCAATTGACCGTCGGCGGCGATCAATAATCTTGATTGGAGGAAATGAGCTACGATGCAAACATCAACAGAATCTGATGGGCGAAGGGGAAAAATTACTGCCGGGAGACGCCGTAGAAAAGCCCAAGAAGCGCCAGACAGGAAACAAGGGCTATGATCCCCATTGCCCGGTATACATGCAATCCTGGGGCGGAGGGGGCAAGCCACGTCAAACCTGCGGAATGACTCCTATCAAAAAAAGTAAGGGAGGTGGGAGGAAAGGAAGGCAAAGTTCAAACAAGGACCACGAATAGGGAGACGGAAAAATCGAACCGCGACGAAATCTTTGGCAGAGAAACATAACGGAAATCTCAACACCGGAGGACACTGTTGTGAAGGGACCGACGATAGCCAATTCCCGACGCTCTCGCTCACCACAACAAAGGGGGGAAAGAAAAGGATTGCGCGGCGAAGGGGGGGATGGCGGCTTTCAGAAAAAAGGGAAGAGAAGGAAGCGTGAAAAAAAAAAACCTCGAGGGACCAAAAAAATTATGTCGCGGCCCAATGCGCGGCCATCAGGGGAGGCGCGGAAGTTGCCCTTCCTTCCACCCAGCAGTTTATGTGGCTCGGCCAGCTTTCTGGGGGTAACAGGGGAGGGGTTGAGGCAAAGGCATCAAGACATCTGACGAGAAGAAAGGCCAGATCATCATTAGGGGGGACGGGAGGCATTTTCTAGATACTAGGAAGTATAATGTCCAGGGGAGCGCAAAAAAGGGCCAAGATTTGAGTTGCATCGGGAGAAAATCAGTAGACACGAAGAGCTAAAGGGGACGCTCCCGCAGGGAAAAAGTAAACCGGGGTGGCACGAGGTAAGGGAGGTTAATTAAGACCGCCGGCGGACCGTGGGCGAACTGCTGAAACTTGTTCCAAGTGCGAGAGGGGAGGGGGGGGGAAGTTGAGACTGCGCGGATAGCCCAAGGAAAAGGAAAAAGTCTGCACGAAATTAGCGTGCCTCAAAGATGTCCTGCACTCTGTGAAAAACCGTTTCAAACTCCTAAGGGAAAAGGCGCCCACGACGTATTGACAAAACAGCCGCTTGAGGGGGGGGAGAAGAGGTGCACAAGGGCTAAAAGTCTTCCGCTGGAGCGCGAAAGCAAAAAGAAGTAGAAGCTGGAGGAGACAAACCGGTAGAACCGTGCCAGCCGATGTTGAATTTTACCCTGGGCGCAAAAACTGTAACGGGACCATAGGGGGGGGGGGGCCGGGACGAAAAAAGGAGCGACAGGGCTTGAATCAGTAAGAAACTGAAAGGGGGGGGAGAGGGGTATAGGGGAGCAACAAATTACTCAAACTTTTTGGAGGAAAGTTCCAGATAGAACGAATTGGGCAAAACCATACCGGGGTGCTGGAGTTCGGGGGGTGATTGGATAAATTAAAAATCGACACTGTACGGGGGGGGAGAACTCTGACTTAGTGGAATTGATTGAAAAAAGGAAAAGGTCACGGGAAAACCCTGGTCCAACCCTGCGTCAAAAGAAAAACCAAGAAAAAGCGGGGCGGCAAAGGCAAAACCCTTCTGTGCCGGGGACCCCGCAAACTAGGGATGAAAAACAACTTAGTTGACAGCGTCCGGAATGCAGGACGAGGAGGACTTTCCAAGGGGCAATGAGAATCGTAGAAGGAAATCGACAAATCTAGCTTTTTGAATCGGGGCATTTAAGAGGATCGCTGACCAAAAAGAGCCGTCAAAAATTGTGATCCACCCACCACAAAGGTGGAGATAAATGGGACGGAAAGGAAAGAGACTCCTGGCAAGGAGTGCGTATCAGCATTGAAATTGAAGACAGGAAGGAAGATAAAAAGCAGCCAAAGAAGAGAGACGAGGGGGGGATTCACGAAACGGGGACCGTCAAGGAGGCGTAGAACGCCAGTATCAATAAACCTCAATTCAATTCAGAGGAGGGAAGAGGGAAGACAAGGGGCAAGAGAGAAAATGCATCCCGCCAATCGAAATTGGTGGTAAAATTAGACAATGAGTGCTGTTTGACCAGTTGGGTGCAAAGCGAACCTGTGCAAAAGAATCCGGAAAAGTTATCCGAAGTGGGAAAAATTGCGGTTGGGTCTGCGGTGAAGGTAATGGATTTCCACGTCTGGGGGGGAAACTTACTCCAAGAGGCGAGCGCGGGTCCGTACTCCTGCCTGCACCAATCGAGAGGTAAGGGGGGAGATTGGGGAAAGGGGACGATCAGAATAGGTATTTATTAGAACTGGGCCTCTTCATCAACCGAAGTACGTTAAAAAGTATGGTGAAAACTGAAGCAAGAGAGCCACGTCTCAAAGTACCGTCAAGGAGTGACCCGAAAGGGACCCTGGGAGGGAAGTGGATAGATGATGTAAATCTTCCGAAAATTGAAGTTTGAACGGGATAGTGGCTAATCACCAAGGTTTGGGGCAGAAAAGGGAGGTCGACCCTTGGTAGAAGAGTAAAAAAACAGCAACGGGCGACAATTTTTGTGACTCACAAAGCAAAGAAATCCAGAGGGAGGAATTCAGGGACGCAGGAAAGACCCAAAGAAGGCCATAGGGGGGTTGTATAGCAATGTGGCCTTCGTGCCAACTGGGGGTCTTTTCTAGTGTTGGCAAAGTTCGGGGACGGGCGAGTAGAGACAATCGAGGGGACTGACGGAGAACCACGAGAGTGGACAAGTTGAAGGTTAGGAGAGTTGAAAGGTCCACCAAGTAACATCGGGAAGGGCAGCCCAGTTAATCGTAACTTAGATAAGAAACTTCCAAGAGCAAGGAATGACCGCAGGAAGGGTCCATTTGGAATAAATGATATTTGAACGAAGCCTGGGGGGGGGTCCAAGACAGCAGAAAAGGGGAGGAAGGGATCCGAATGCGTGCTTTCTTTCTGTCCGGGGTATTTAAACGGTGCGGAAGCAATTGCAGATAGCCAGAGGGAACGGGGGCAAAACAACAAAGGGGGGCTCTCTGTAGATTCCGAAAATAGTAACTATCGAATCAAAACACCAACAAAAGGGAGAGAGAAAAAGGAGGGGGTAGAGGTCAGAGAGAAGACGGTAAAACAGCGGGGGAAGTGAATATGGGCAGCATTCGGGGTGAGAAAAAGTAATAAGAAAGCCATTAAGAAATGCCCGACTTGGGGACGGAGGGGAAGGGAAAGGAAATTGAGAAGAGGGAGGAAAAAAAAATGGCGTGTTGAAAAAACATCGTCAATTTACTTACATAATTTACGGAAAAAAAGCAGGCACGATTGGATCTTTACAAGCGTGAAAGTTAACCTGTGAGTGGCAAATATACTTCTTGGGGGCGTGGTAGTAACTAAGAATAGCACGTGGGAAAAGATCTTGGATCAAGGACCGGAAACCTAGGGGGCATTCCGCCCAGGAAAAGCAGCATCGATACCAAGCTAAATTTTTGCTGAAAACGACGGGAGCACACTGAAGAATTGAACTCAATATTGCCAGTGTAGGCTCAGAAGACCGAAAGTTTCGGGGGCAGCACTGGGCGGCGGTCAAGGGAGGCCACACGGGTAGCAAGGCGCTGGAGGGGGGGGAAGAGTCTACAGGGGGGGTTTGGGGGGGGAGAAGGTTTGTGGGGCCAACTTGGATAGCTTCAAGTTCCTTGTCAAAGCAACGGAATCCCGGAAAACTACACTTGCCCGAAAGCGAAAGGCGGCTCAAGAGCAGCTCGAGACGGCAGCTTAAAAAGGAAACACGGTGAGAGGGTGGAGGCTTGGCGCGAAAAGGCCCAGGGACTACATCAAAAATATGAAGCAAGGGACTCTAAAAGCCTTGCACTCCCGTGTGAAAGCCTTGACTCCACCTCGCGAGCCTCCAATTGGATCGGGTACCGGAAAGGGGGTTATCAGGCAAGACCGACGACCCCAAGAAGCCCCGTGCACCTCTTGGTGCCCCGGAGAATACATTCAGGGCAGGTTCCAGCTGGAAAAAAAAAAAGAAACTAGAGGAGGAAGAAGTAAAAATCGCTGTCGGCTGAAGGTTCCAACTCACGTGTTCTAAAGTTCGAGCAGACATCTTGCTGAATGGCGGGGAGACTTACTGGTTGGTAGAGGAGAGCCGAATCAAAGGTTGCGATACCCGGCGAAGGAGTGCGGCGGGGGATAATGGAGGAAGTAAAACATGTCAGTGGCGGGGAGCGAACTGACAATAGATTCTTGTCCGACAGACATTGTATAGAAAGAAAAAAATGGTGGAGGTGATCACAAGTGGAAAAGGATAGAAGAAGGGGGGACAAATAGGAAGACGGTAACTGCAAACAGGCAGCTTAAGGGTAGTAGGTAGCATTGCATTTACCGCCAGCCGACTGCATTGATAAGGGCAAACGAAGTTGGTTGGGGTATCCAGCAGATTGAATCCAGGGAATAAACCATCTGGAGGGGTGAAAGAAAAATGACGCTGGCCGCCTGTGGGTCAAAAAACGACAGGTTGTGTGGCCAGGTTGTCCAAAAAAAATAAGGTTTGAAGTTACGAAAAAGGAAACTTGCGAGTCTCCAGTTCCGAATTTAATGAAATGGGAAAAAGCCGAACTCAAACCGGATTCGGTGGCAAACTTCGGACGGGAGATACGCAGGATCAAAAGGGAAGGGAAAATAACGAATTTGCGGGGAGAAAGGGGAGAAAGGGGAGCAGAAAGCGATCCAAACTACAGATCCCATTACAAGGGGATGAAAGGGGGAGTTCAAAAGCAAGGTAAGCGGAAAACCGGGACAACCTGGAAAGTCCCCAGAAAAAAGTCTGTTGAAGTCAAAACGCAGGCGAAAGGGGGTTAAAATTCAAAAAAAAAAGAGGGAGGGCACGGTCATACGATTTAGAGGGAGACTTAAAACCTGAATCGTCTGCTTCGCAAAACATTCCTACCCATGACCAAAGGGCAAAACAGACCGCCAATGAAACAAGAAGGCTGGGTTACTGAAATACTAACAAGAGCTGGCAGGCGGCACTCAGGGAGACTCAACAAGACTCAATAAATTTCGAAGTGACGAATTGAGCGGTTGGGGGCTAAAAAATCCAAAAAAGAGAAATATGAACAGGCCAAGGCAGTAAAGCATGGGGGGGGAGAAAAAAGGGGAACGCAAGATGTCTATGTAACCTCGCAAGAAAGAGGTCACTAAAGGAAGTCTGCAGTAGAAAGTCAAAAAAGTAAAGAGGGAGGGGGGAGGAACAGACGATGCAATCAGGTCTTGGGGAGAGCGGAAGGGGCAGTTCCGAAAATTACTGCCTCTACGCAAGGAAAACCAGGCGCATCGATACAAAGAAAAGAAATAAGGGGAAAATGGCCCTTTCTAGAGACGTCACAAATCTGGGCTGAGGAAAAAAGGAGGCAGAACCTTATGAAACGAAAAGAAAAGTAGGACGAGAATACCATGGGTTTATGAAAAGAGGAAAAGGAGAAGAACAAGCGATTTGAAAGGGAGAAAGAACCAAGGCTTTTCTGGGCCTCATCCGAGGAAGAGTCAAAATCAGGGGTTTTTGGGGGAAAAGAATCACAAGGACGCAAGGAGGGAAATGCTCGCTAAAAAAAACACGGGGGAAGATAGGACAGGGAGTGCGGTATAAAAAAAAAAAGGAGCGCCTTCAGGCGTAAAGCAAGACAATAGTTAGCGCCGGGGGGTCAGTGGCGCTGCGAAAATCGGTAATGCGTTGGGGAAAAGAAGAATTTGGAAGGGGGGAAGGGGGCCTCCACCTCCGCGAAATGTGAAACCAAATCTCGGGGAAGGGCAGCGGCTTGCATCCTCCAGTACGATAAAAAGGGCCAATCATAGCCCAGGGGGAGGTGAGCGGGGGGATTTGCTCATAGAACGGCGTGCGGAGTTCCGGACAGGGGGAAAGAAGTCCCAAGAGGGGGGATTGGGGGGGGATCGGGAAAGATCGGCTCCAAACGACAAAAAGAAAGGGGAAAGGACAAACTCCGCCTCCATTTTTCCCGATTGCAAAGGTTATTACGATGTGAAATTGGCTCCCGGTAACACGGTGTTAAGAAAGGAAGTGACCAAAGGTGAGGCAAAAGTGGAAATGGGAAGGAAAGGAGGCAGGATAGAGCCACCGCACGAACTTGGTAGGGACTCTTAAGGAAGGGCGCTAACCCTTTCCGGACCAATCCCAGAACATGAGGACAAGGCCGGATTTTATGTGTGTCGAGGCAAAGGGGCGGTCCTAACTTCGCGAAGCGCACGGTGCAGGGAAGCGCGAGACAAACACGATGTATGCGCCATGAACAGAAAGATGGTTGGGATGTTGGAAAAAGGTCGGCGCGAAACTAGGAAAAGAAGGAGTGGAATATGGGCTTACTCTTATCAACGTGGATGAACTCAGGAGAAACAAGTCAAGCGGTTAGTAACGTGCTATGTAAAAACATAAAGGGGAGCCAAGGGATATAAGGAAGTGGGAAGGGAAGAGGGGGGATCTGATTAGCACGAGCCGTTCCACCAGAGTTTACTTCTTATTTGAAAATATTAAAAAAGTAGAAAAATCGGAACTGGAGACGGGAGCTCATGGAGGGGGGAAAGGGGACAAGGAAAGTGCCGATTCAACAACTGGCCCACAACTTAGTACCAACTTGCCAGCGCAGGCTGCACCGCCCGCTGCATTGGGAACGAAAACTGCTGATGGATTACACAAACTGAAGGGGGAAAAAAGTGAGGGGAGGAAGGAGAATCCAGGTTAAGGCTTTGGTCCCCTGAAAGGGGAGGAAACAGCAGCGACCTGTTCCTGATTTTCAGTAAGGGAGTTATAGGCGGAAAACTGGATAGTCCCAACTTGGGGTACTCAAAACCAGCCCACAAGTGTCGTGAAAAAGGCGGTCGAAAAAGAATCTCGGTCCAGGAGAGGATTATCCGCAATGAAATGGAACAGGATATAAACCAATTAGAAAAAAGCTAACGGACCGTCCGAGCCACGAATAAAGCTAAAGGAACCCGCCCAGTAAAGAAAGGAGAGTCGATGAACTTTAACCAAGTATTTCGATAAAAGACCGCAAGTTTTGTCTAATTAGGAGGGACATGCTGGGGTGAATGTTTTGTGGCAAAGCTGGAAAAAATTGCCGGGGAAAGGACTCCGCCTTAAAGGATTGGTCGGTGGGTACAAAACACTTGGAGCATGACCAGAAGGGGTATGGCCCGGGAAAGCAGAGGCGAGCGAGGTTACGTACCCGGCAAGCACAAGGAATCGAGGATCAATGGGGGGGGGGATAAAACCCGATTCTCAGAGGGAGTGGGTTTCAAAGGGGAAGGACGACCCAGACGCGTTAAACATTAATTGGGCGAGAGGGAACGGGACAAGAGAAAGATGGGCAACGAACTGGACCGTACCACGTGGTCTCACCTCCCACAGGTCAAAATTGTGATAGAGTCCATGCTGCCTTTTGACTGGGGGGAAAAGGTTGAACGTGAAACGGATAGACGAAAGAAAGGGGTTTGGAAAAAGAGGTTCTCAAAAACCAAATGAGAAGATGCCAAGACACGAGGAGAAGATCCGGATTACTGAAAGTCGGATT
>Ga0179593_1375568_pt1 | contig 19508 bp, 22 predicted proteins | sample CZODoug2_1_08_16_FD_185931 | JGI IMG/M metagenome (GOLD analysis project Ga0179593, IMG submission 185931) | Vadose zone soil fungal communities from Angelo Coast Range Reserve, California, USA - CZODoug2_1_08_16fungal (PacBio error correction) | ecosystem: Environmental > Terrestrial > Soil >...
TGGTCCGCCCATGAACACGGTAATCCCTGCGAGTTCCAACAAAAGGACGCGCGCTGAATCGCAGGGAGGCCCAGAAGCCATTGTCCGTTGAAAACCGGGGAGCAGAACCTCTATGACAATGGGGAAAAGGCCGATGTGTACGGAAAAACCGCAGTCCCGGACGGGCGGTGAACGTTGGGGGGGAAGGGGAGGTTTCCTGCCTATGGGGGACGCCGTGGGGACGTCCGAGGAAAAGGACAGTGTGAAAAGGTACAACGAGGCCGGCAAAGCTGCAGCTGCCAAAGACTGTCTAGGGGGAAAGGGGAGCGACGCTCTGCAAACCCAAGTCAAATGAGAAGGCGGAAGACTGAAACGCACGAGGAAAGTCTTAGCCAAAAATAAAGGCAAACGTCCGTAAAAATCATCCTTTAGGACGGACCTCGGCAGGGGGGAAGCGATCAGTCGCGTGCAAAGTTTGAGCAAAAAGAGAAAAAAGCAGTTCGTTGGAAGCGCGAAAAGGTGAAACTGAACGCCTGCGCGGAATCGGGGGCGCGCGGTCAAAACGGGCGGTGGGCCGGGTCAGGACTCATGACTAGCGCAACAATGAGGAAGCGCGCATCAATGAAAAGTGCAGGGAAAAGACAACAAAACGCCCGTAAAAACTACCGCATCAAAAACGATCCCAGAGACAGGGGCAAATCCTCGGCCAGGGAACTCCAACCCAACTCCTCGCAGGCCAAAGCCTAGGAAAGCCCGGCATATGCGCGGTCGGAAATTCCGGGGACGGGGGAAAAAAGTACAGGTGCGACGTTTCGTTCTGATTCGCAAAACCCGATGGAAAAAAGTCGGGAGATAAACAAAGGTTCGATGAAAAAGATACTTGGGGGGGGAAGCAGGGGAGAGAGGGGATCATTTGGCGCGCCAGCAAAAAGCAACAAAGGCCCAAGCATAAAACCTCGCGGGGATCTCTAAAAGGGGGGAGATGCCAAGTAGGGAGGCAATGGACTCAGTCAAAACCGGAGAAGCATCAAAACAAACCGGTGCCGGGGATGATGCGCTGGGGGAACGGGTTACCAACGAAGCCAAATAGGGGGGTCGCGGAATGAGCGCACCCACATTATCCTAAAGCATCATAAAGGGGAGAACCATCCCGTGATGGAAGGGCGCATCTTGCAGGAAATAAAAAGGCGCAAAGAAAAATCCGTTGGAAAGAAAATATAAGAGGTACGAAGGTATAACCCGCTTATTACAACCAAGACAATTGGAAAGGGGAAAACGGGACAAGTTCTTGTGCGGGCAAAAAAAAAAAAGATGGGTGAGCTCTGCGAAAAAAATCAGCGCTGGGTCTGACAATGATCCGAAAAAAGAACCTAGGGAAGGCACAATTCAAAAAAGCAAATGAGGGCATCGAGCAAGGAGATCCGAAGGGTGGAATTCTTTTCCTAAAAAATTGGGAGGGGGAGGCAAAGGAGGGGCAAGCCCTCGGCTCGAGAAAAAGATGAAAAGGGCAGCTGAAATCCTCTGTGGAAGCGGTATCTGACTAAAGAAGAAAAAAGCGATGAAGGAGGAAAAGAGATTCCGATTTCTGGAGACGGGATCGAAGTTCAGAGACAAGGAGCAAGCGAAGGGGGGACGGGGAAGAGGAAAGGAAAACATTCTACGGACAGTGCTGGCAAGGTGTCGCTGATGTGCACAATGTGGACGAGATCAAGGGAGAGAAGAGGACTGGCAGCAGGAGAGTTTACTACTCTTTCGCGAGAGAAGATCAGGTAAGAAAACGAGGGAGGAAATAGAAAGGGGGAGGGAGAGGGTCCCCGGGTTCCCAAGCGCACCTCGCAGCCATCTCTGGAGGGGTGCGCACCGGCCGCGCGAAAAGGTCCAAGGCTCGAAAAAGTACTTCCTTCAGGGTGTGATAAAAAATAACTTTACGGAATCGGTCGAGCGGAAAGAGAAGGAGGATCGTGGCGACCAAGTCAACGCAGCCGCAAAGGGGGATATATGTGAAAAAATGCCAGCCAGAGAGAATACAAAGGAAGGCCCATGCCGGGTGCGGCCGCCTGCCCGATTAGGACCGCCGGGGATGACACGGGGAAAAGGTTTCGAGCCTTATTCCATTATGAATTTTCGTAAAAGAAGACGCGCGAGACAAGGGGGAAGGCTGCAACGGGGAAAGACACAGCACAAGGTGTGGTTGCCACCGCGATCCGTTTGCCACTCCGGTTCTGACATCTCGAGATGGCCGACATACAGAAAGAAAATGATGGCCCCACCAAATCACCTGCAGGGAGAGCGACCACAGGGAATGCAGGGCGGGGGTCCGTGCCGACGGTGGTTGCTCTCGACCAGGAAAAGCGTCTGCGGGGTGGGTCGCAGCGCTCACAAGAGATTCAGCGAACAATTGTCGCGGTCGGCAGGGAAAAACTAAGCAAAAGGGATACCAGCACACAGGAATGAGTGCGCGTTCCAAGGGTCGGGGTCAATGTAAGCAGGGGACGACACCCGGAGACCCTGGCGGCAGCTGCAGAAGGAAGGAACAGAGTTTTAACGGTTCGAAGCGTGAGGAAATCTGTTGATTAAAGGGTGGGAAAGTGTCAAAAACAAAAATTTAGACGGACGACCTGCTGCGTTGCAAAATGTCACTGCTGCCCTCCGGACGGCGCGTGCGCACATGAGAAGGCGGGCCAGAGGGGTCCTGGACGCAGGTTAGAGAGCGAGAGCGCTGGGCGCGGAACGAAGAAGTGCAGCGAAAAACGAGGAAGAGAGAGAAAAAACCGCAATCGATCTAGACCAGCAAAGCCTAAGGACTGAGAGAAACGTCCATGATCGCGCTGGATCAGGAATGCCAAAGCGCCGGGAAGGAGGGCGAAAAAGTAGGGCCAGGGTCAACGGCTCAACTAATTCTCCGCTCATGAGTTAAAACCAAAGAAAAAAAAAGAAAAGCGTCGGATGCTCATCAAACGGACACCTTCACGGCGCTCCAAAAAAAATCTAAGAAGGAAGAACGGGGGGGAGCAGCCAGCTCCAAACCAAGAACCTGCAGCGGAACTAAACTCTTGGACATGTATCCGAGCTTAGCGGTGTCATCCCCTCGCATGACCGAGAGACATGGTTCTCATTAAACGGCGGAAAAAAAGGGGAAAGGGTGGACGCGAACAACTAGACCAGGGGCTAGATAGACAACCAACGCGCACCGAAAGACCCTACCTGTAACCACATCTCTGGACAGCAAAAGCCAAATAAAGAGAAAAAAAGACGGTGGGTGAAAAGGAGCCTAACAAAGGTATCTCTCATGGGGGGGAAGTCGATGTTGAAAGACCGGGTCGTACGGAAACGGATCCTTGGCAACGAACACAATCTGCGGAGGAAAAAAAATCCCAATCATACTCATTGGAGAAAAAAAGCAGAAAAGTGGACAGACTCTTGAAATAAGAACATCGAACACCGCACGAGGTCAGAAACGGACGGCGGGCGCCGAGGGCAGAAAGGAATGGAAAGATGCAATTCCGGGGCGGAACCGAAAAAAATAGGACCCAAGGGCGTTGACAACGCACGGGGTCGCACAAACGAAAAACCGACGCGGGTGCGCAGATAAAGACCGCGCAAGTGGGAATAAAAGGGAGAGAAGAACCGTGAAACTGATTTACCGAAAGTGGATACGGTGAACCAAAAGCGGAGTCACGCCACATGACAGCCTAAGGTTCCTACCCCTACTCCGGGTTCGGAAAGACCTTCCAGATACAGAGGGGGGGGGGTTCGAGAATACAAGGATCATCGCGAGAGCCACAAGATTAGACCAAAAAAGCGAGACCATCGATAAGAAGGCAGCGAGCCATCCGTGAGAGAACCCAAGAGACACCGTTGGACAGCACGTCTGTCATTATACGGTGGGGGGGGAAGGTGAAAAGATCTGTGAGGGGGGCGGAAACTTAAGAAGAGCCGGGAAGACGCCCCGCGGGTAACCGAGCTGAAATCATCATCAGCTGATTGGGATTGATAAAAAGCCGCGGGGGGGGTGCCTTAGTCCAGGGCAACTCGACGAAGAATATGGCCTTGCAAATGTTGCCCCACGAAACATGGAGGGTAGAGGACAACACGACACAGGAGGATAGAGAAAACGCCTATGGAAAAGGGGCTTGGTGGAAAGGGGGGAGAAAAGGCCACGGACAAAAGAGGGAGGCCTACGGGCTTGAGGCATCTGCCCAACGGCGAGGCAGCGCTGCGCCTCAAAAGGTTGGTTCAGACACATACACTGCTGAACTTTCCTGAGGGTGGTGGGTGGGAAAACAAGGGTGGTCACAACTATACGCATAGGTCGGGAAAAGCAAGACTTGCAGGCTGCGCAGGGGACGGAAATAAACACTTGAAATCAAAGGGGTAGGGGACCGCTATATGATGAGATATGTCGGCGCTACATGAAGACAACCAAAGCAGGGGCGCAGGGATGAACCTTTCCCCAAAGAAGAACCTCAAGGCCCCCGGAACCACCTAGTCATGCGGGGAATGATAGGGGTGGAAAAATCCTTGGGACTCCTCCAGAGTCTTAACGGAATGACGACGAGGTTGAACGAGGCGGGGCCGATTATTTATTCTGGGCTCGCAGCAACTGTGAAACCGAAGAGACATTCCGTAACACCAGGCCGGTTTCCGACCCACCGATTCAAAGACGGGGGGGAGGGGGGTGGTTGAAATTTCCATAAAGAGAGGAGTTGGAGAAGAGAAAATCCGTAATTGGGGGGGGAGGGCGAGCATCGTGCCTCCTAAGACGATCGGGGGCGGGAAGGGCAACGCCGAGAGTTTCATGCTGCGGCGTGCAATTTCGCGTTGTCGGATGTTGACAAAGGGGGGAAAGAAGAGCGTATTAATGCCCAGGGAAAGGGGGCCCATGTTGTTTGTTATCAACGGTCGCGGAAAAGAACGCCGGCAACACAAAAAGGAGAAAGGAGGAGGTGAGAAGACGGGGGCAATCGTTGAAAGGGACTAACAAAAGAAAACTGGGGAGGGGTCGCTGGGCATCCCTGTTGTACCCCAAACTCAGGGGAGAGAAGAGGGTAAGCAGAGTCGAATATGAATGGAAAAAACAAAAGTGGGAAAGAGGGGGTTAAACAAGGGCCGATGCGGCAGGAACCTCTACGTAAAGATTGCAGACAGCGGAGGGAAGGGCAGAAGAAACGAGCGAATACGAAAGGTTGCCTGCAGCCTCTTGAAAGAAAGGGGAAAGGTGACCCATCGAAAAAATTAAACACAAAACGTCGTCAAAATCGAAATAAAAAAGGCAATGAAACATCTTTCCTAAAGGGAGTTAGGAAAAAAAAATCAGAAAGATGGAAAAAACCACGGCACTGGAATATGGGTGAGAAGAAAAGGACACGGGGACCAAGGAATGCGGAAGCACGCTAGTGGAGAACAGAAAGCTTCTGGGGTAAAAGCTGATTCAAGGCCTCAGTGGGGGGCTGGAATCAAAGGACAAGCCCTCGACCTAAATCTGGAACTTCCAACATTGAAAAAGAACTGATTGGATTACGAGAGAAGAAAGAACACCAGGAAATACCGGGGTACACACCAGGGATCAAGTGCTGCACATCCGAAGTTCTGTAAACATGAAAAAGGAGAGGGAACGCCGTAGACAAACTTAGTGGGAAAGCGGGAACGAACACAGGGGGAGAGTCAAAATGCTGAATTGGAAAGTAATATACTGGGAGCAATAACAAAAGAAAAGGGGGGGGACCACGTCAGAAAAAGGAATTCGACTTCAAGAAATCAAAACTGGGGAACTTCATTTAACTGAAAGAAGGTCGTTTTTAGGGAAACAGGCTGCAGGAAAGAAGAGGGAAACTTCTGCGTAACCCGGGGTCATTCTCTACCGGGTGGTGATGAGGGGGGGAATAGAGAAGGCCAAGACAACTTTTCACAAGACGGAGGCGAAAAAGGAGAAGGAATAAGAATGACCAACTTACCCAAACAGGGGATGAGAAAAAGAAAACGACCGCGGCTTTGAACAAAGGGAGGGGGGGGACCATAGTGAAAGGAAAAATGGTGCATCTTTCTGAAAAAAAACCGAAGCAATCAGGGGAAGCCTGAAACACCTTTCCTGTCCCAAACACCCTGAAAAAAACTGCGGCGGGCGCCCATGGAAATCCGAGAAAAACAAAAAAAACGGAGGAGAAGGAACAGGATAAAGAGCAGGGGGGGGGGGCCACAGCAGTCAAAAGAAATTGGTGGGCTTCAAAGGTTTTAACTTACCGGTAAGCCGGCTAACGACCCTCTCAATGGGAGCATAGAAAAGGAAAAAAAAAAAGGATGAAAAAAAGAAGGAGGGCGTTTGCGGTGGAAAAGGGACATTGAGGGGTCAGGTAGAAGGAGTCCGTTGTTCAGAGAGAAGGGTAGGGAAATGTGGCGGCTTCATGGAGGGGAAAAGAAAAAGCCGAGAAGTAAACAAAACCTTACAGAGAGAAGGGGGAAATAAGGAGCTAATATGCCGTCAGAATCCTTCTCTGGAAAAATTAAAAAAAACGAATCCTGTCAGTCCCGTCCGTAGTTCCCAAACGGTTGAAGGTATTTTGAAGGAGGGGAGGATTGGGAAAAGGGGCTCTTGGAAGGAGACTGAAAATTTCTTCTAAAAGCCTTTGAGCAAGGATCGGGGGCAGGTTAGTACTCCTTGGCCAAAAAACACCAAAAGAAAAGGGGGGGGGACAGAAAAGGCTAACTATTCAATCCCTGAAATAACGGGCGAAATGGCGTGGCAGGAGGACTTTGAAAGGATGGGGGATGGTGGGATGATCTTAGACATCTGGGGTAATCAGGGAATTGTGGGGTTTACCATTTGGTCGGGGGAGCAAATGACCAAACTGGCGAAAGGCCGCCGGTGCAAAAACCAACAGGCAAGGACATCGAAGGGAGGCAAAGGATCCGGGGAGGTTCCGTGCAAGGTGGCTGCCAGAAACCTATGTCAAGGGGAAGGGAAAACTTAAGGAATGTGGTGAAGAAAGGGCGTAAAAACATTTTCACGGGGACGTGGTCCAGTGGCCGATGGGGGGGCGAAGGGGTTAAAGGGTTCCTAATGTTGGGACGGGACAGGTTTTGGGAAGGAAAAGCGTGAGGGCCAGGGCAAAAAGAGGGAGCTTAATGGGGAAAGCAAGGAATCTTTGCGGGGTTCCAGCGTCTGCAAACCATCGAAACGGCGCCATCGGCGAGGAGGCGCCTACGAAAGGGTGGGAAAAAACAGGGTGGCAACAACGCAGGGGCCGCAAGGCGGATCGGCGCGCGGACTCGATCGCAAGGCGTGAGGGAACACAGGGGTGATGCACAGAGGGTACACAAAAAAAAGGTAGGTGGAATCTACATCGAAGGATGCAACGGGCCCTCCTCAATTCATAGGGGGGGGGGAAAAGTCTCCTCCAAGGGCCGCGGAAGCTCAGCCAAGGGACCCGCTCCTCCCAAAAAAACCACATCAGGGACAAAGAGGAGGGCATCATCCCAGAGTGAAGGGCCCCTCAAAGGCCAGAGGGGGAACAACCCTTGAGCCGAAATCACAAATCAAGCAGTAAAGAAACCCGGCCATTGAAAAAAACTCCCGCGGCCACATCGTCCTAGGAAAAAACTGCGAATGAAGGCTCCTGAGGGGAAAATTCAATCCGGACTGAAAAGGAGATTCGAGTGAGACGTTCTTTAGTAGTAAAAAACCAGAGGACAAAAAGGCTAGATGAGACCTCTCAAGAAAAAAGTTGCCGAAGGGATCAAGAGGAATGGAAAATCTCAGCAAAAAAGACAGGCCAATCAGCCGTCAAACGGACGGAAAGATCGGAATGGACTAGGATTAATAAATTCGGCGCATAGAAAGTCGTCCAAAATAGGAAAGGAGAAAAAGGATAATGGCATTTTTGGTGATTCCACTGGAACTTGGAACGCCGCAGACCTCAAAAACGGTTTGGTCGAAGGAGGAAAAAAAAAAAACCACAGTCTATAGAGCAAGCTCCTCGTACTCATAATGATGGGACAAGGTGCTCAAAAATCGTTTCATTTCGTAGCGTCATATCCGGTATCCGGTAGGGGGGAAAACATAGACTAGGCTGACTACAAGAGGGCTTCAACCCACCCATCTGTTGAATTTAGACGTGCCTTTGTGAGACCAAGACTGGTTGGCATTACGACGAAAGAAGCGAGGGTGAGGAAAGAATACGCTCAAATAAGGAAAATGGTACTTCTCCCAAGGCAAAAAACAATGCGGGAGAGAGGGAGGAGACGCCGGGTGCTGCGTTGGTCCGAAAAAACGAGGGGTTCGTTTCTGGGAAAAAGGAATCAAAGGCCAAGAAAAGACTTCTCAAAAAAAAAAACACGGGGAAAGAAGGGACACGACTGTGCCAAGTGGCATCGCAAACAACACTCAGGGATGAGATCAGAGTAGTGCCAGGAGGGCATAGAAAAGGGTCGGCGACGGCATCTTAAAGGCCTTCTCCCCTTACAAAAGAAAAAAATGTCTATCGGGACAAGGGGAAACAAGGGCTACGGAAAACGAAACAAGTGCTACAAGTGGAAGGGGGCTGTAAATTTTGACAATTGGAACTAGATCATCCCTTCCTCATCACAGGACCGGAAAAATGGAAAAAGACTGTCGTGGAGGGCGGGATAAGATCGTTAGCTGAAAAAAAAAAATACATCTGGAAAAGAAGCGTGTTCAAACCGGACGTTTTTCCGGGCAAAAAAAAAAGCTGTAAGGGGCAGGGAATCCGAATGGTTGGACTGAGGGGGGGGAGCACAGTCGCCCCGAGGAGAAAGGTAACTCAACGAGGCCGGGGATGAAAGGGGGGCGCGCAAGGGTAGAAAGACGTCTAAAACCAACTCGAGCTTATAGAAACAACGGGGACAACGAAAAAACATCGTCCCAGGGGCGTCAAAGTGGGAAAACACACCAGAAGGCCTAAGGACCCAAAGGAAAAAGGAGGGGCTGCTCCGCCACAATATTCGCCGGGGTGTCGTCAGGGTAACGATAAGGGGGGTCAGCATAAAATGGTAGTAAACATCTTGCTTAGCATGGCTGCACGGGGGGAAGGACTCACAAGAGGGTTTCGGTCAAAAAATCGTCCAGGTTCACGAAACCGCGGCAAGATCTCGTCTGGAAGAAACATTATCTACCGGACCCTTCTGAGGAGCAAGTCACCCAAATGATGCAGCGAGAAATGCAGGGGCTTCTCTGGAACCGCGATGGGGGGGGGGGGTGGTCATGCGCTAGAAAAAAAGCATAGGGGGGTTGCTCTAAAACAAGGCCCGTCGGAGTGGGGTGCGGGGGGGCGGCACAAAAAGGCAAAAAGCGGGGACAGGAAAGGGGCCGCGGAATGGACACCGGGGCGCGGAGCAATCAACAAATTGTAGGGGATTCCAATCTATGGCTCGGAAAAAGGGAACACCCGCGAGCCAGGGAGGGCGCTGCACCGTAAAGAAGGAGGAAGGATTGACTGCGGTATTAGACAGCTGTGGAGCAGGGAGTCCGGTGATTAAACGATTAGCAAAAAGATCGACTGGTCAACAAACTCCTTGAGGGAGCCGTTGGCGGGGGAAAAGGATGATACGGCTGAAAAAGAAAAGGAGAGCCTTCAGAAAAAAGATCAAGTGATACTAGGCGCTGTCCGCTGAGAGGATCGACGGTGCCTAAAAATATATCTCACCCACGTCAGAAGTCGCACCGGAAAAAAAAAGAAACGGGCAGCCCAGAAAATCTAGAAACTGCTCCAGGATAGAGAAATGTCAGGAAAGAAGGGAACGTATCGTAGCACCGCTGCCGCAAAAGGCAAAAAACAGAGTCAAAATGTGCTCATCGTGGGGACTCCCACCTAATCACAAAGAAAGAAGCTTGAGTCAATCACGCGGCGAAAAACGGAAAAGCCACGCTAAAGCTTCGACGAGCGCCTCAGTTGCTCTGGGGGGGTAGGGGAAAGACGAGTTCACTCCTGCAACAACCCTGATGCTCAAAGCGCAAGAACTGGCGAGGGGGCTTTAAGGGAAAGGGCGGTAGACCCGACTGCATGACCGGGGTGGACGAGACAATTTCGGCCGGAGCTTTAGAAAGGAGGGGAACTGGGTGAGCGAACTACCACCACCTCCGACAAAGGACGGAAAGCAACCAATCGTCGGCCCAAAAAGAAAATGCATAAAGACTTGGTAAAACACGCAACCGGAAGGGAGCCGCTGAATCCATTGTGGGGAAGAGACCGAGCAAACATCATTGTAAGGGGGGAGACGATGTACGCAATGGTTTCAGCACCGGTTAAGAGTACAACGGATCGATTGAAAAAAAATGCTAGGGGAAGAAAAAAAAATTCAAGAAGGACATACTAAGCGAACGCCCGATGGGAGGACGAAAATTACTGGAAGAGGCTTGAATCCGAAAAAAAGAAACCCGCTACTAGGGAGGGCGAGGGATAAGAAGACATTCTTCAGTGAGGAAATTCTGGTGGTCTGGAACTAACAAAGTGCTGAATATAGCTTGAAAAGTGCTTGGATGGGGGGAGGGGTGAAAAAGAACGCCGGGAGCTTGTTCGCTCGGGGACTATAAAAAGTGAGAGAAGGAAGAACTTTCCTAGAACCAGTGGAAATGACGAGGGACGACGGTGGCGCACCGCACACCAAGACTGACGGCAAAAGAAAAGCCGAAGGTGCGATTAAACCCACTGAACGGGCTGCGCAGGGAAAAAGTCGGTGTGAGGGATCGGCAGCGATCGCCAAGAGCAGACAGCCGCCAAAAGCCAGTCAGACTGCGGGCAATCCACAGTGATAAAAACACCAAATCGCAAATACACGCGAAACCACATGGAAAAATCAGGTCGTCGAGAACGGGTGGCCTTGAAGATAAAAGGCGGCGGAAAAGTTGAAAAGGGAGAACTTACTTGGGAAGGAAATAAGAACCTAAAGTAGACTGTCAAATCAGAGGAGGAGGGCAGGCTGGGATGGAAAAGAATCGTGACAAAGACCTGCAGATGGAAAAAAGGGGAAAAGAGAACGAGTAGTTAATTGAACCCTCCACGACAATTAGGACTGACGGAACAAAACGACAAAGAGTATCTCAAAAGGAACGCGATCATGTGCTTGGGGGAGGGAATGTCCAAGTAACCGCGTCCTCTCCCATTGAACTTATAAGGAAGAAAAAACTTTGAAAAAGAGTTGGGCCGAAACGCACACTCAAGGCACGGGTGACGTGACGAGGGATCATTGGGGGTCTGGGCAGCACAAAAAGACAGGAGAGCCACGAAAAGGCTACGGCAGATCTGACAAAAAATCGAAGAAAGGAAAAAGGAAAAACTTGGAAAAAGTATGGTGACCGGGGCGATGGACCTCGATAGGAGGTTGAAGGCATCGACAAGCCCGGCAAGAAGGGGTTCAGGGGAGGAGGCGGGCAAAAACAGCACCATCACGGAAAAAGGGACAAGGGGAGGTCGCGTATGCGGCCTGCTAGGTGACGTACAGATGAAGCACAACTTGTAGAATAGAAAGGACGGGGAAAAAAAGAGTGAAGATTGGGCAAACTTTCCACTTAATCCCACTGAGGAGCAAAAAATGCAAAGTGAGAATAACGGCAGAAAAAACGGGTCAGCGGGGTCATAGGTTTTGTTTCGACCATACCAGAAAGGGAAGGGAAAGAAAAGTCCGTGCGGAAGCCGGAAATAGGTCGAGGGGGAAGGCCTATGCAAGATGAGCGCGGCAAGCCAAAATGCCGGAGTGGGGAAATATTCAGGGCTCGGTTCGAGCGTCGGACTGAACCAGGTGGTAGGGAGAGGCCGGGCGGGGCCAAAAAGCTGTCGAGTCTGCGGGGCCATATGTGGGGGTTGAAAATCTAGGCTGGGTCAGCAGAAACGGGAGCTCCACAAGAACCGGCTGGAGGAAAGATCTCAGGGCGGATGCAGAGAAAGGGAGGTTCGTGCTACATAGGCAAAGCGGGGTCACTGGTGGGAAGGACACCTTTGTTGGCAGAGCTCTGCAGACAGGCCGAATATTAAAGGAGTGGGGGGGCACAGGACTTCCGCAGGGGCTCGAAACGCCGGTCACTCTGCGTACGAGGAATCGAATTTTGAAGATGGCGCAAGCAGCAGTAGGAAGAAAAACCTGAAGGGAGAGTGAAGCTCATGTACGGCAAAAGCGTTTACCTGAAAAGGGCACGGGAAAAGGAGAAAACGGACAGTAAAGGCAGCAACGGAAAAAAGAACGGAACAGGCGCCGGAGTCTGGTGAAGCAGCGAATGAGGGGAAAAAAAGGCAAAGAGTTGAAAGTCCGAGAACAGAAAATGGTAAATGAAAGTCCGGGTCGGAATAAACCCAGGAGATGGACCCAAGGCGCGTCAATTGGGGAAAGGGCGGCAAAACGCGGGGGGGGGTCATGCGGCAACCTAGGAGCAGCTTCCGTGAAACCCCCAAAGTTCAAGGCTTGTTAATCTTGAGAGGGATATAGTAACACAATTCCATTCCAGGGAAAAAGGCATGACAAGCCGCAATCGAAGAGTTATTGAATTAAAATTCGGGCTAACTTCCTTTTCCAAGTCGTCAAGGAAGGAACACAAAGGGGGAGAAAGCGCATTTGAAGGAGAATAAGAAAAACGTCGTCTACGGACGACCAAACAAAAAGTTGAAAGAGAGAAAGAGTAAATTCCGGCGGTCTGTGTGTGCCTAAAGGAAGGGAAACGGGGAAGAAAAGGAATGTCGTTTGGTGGGGGGGGGGGGGGGGGGGGGGGGGGGGGGGGGGGGGGCGGAAGTAGAAACGGCCGTCCAGAAGATCGTGTAGACAGACCGGTTTGGGGAGGATGTAGAGGGGGCGGCGCGACAAAAAGCCAACCGGCCATACCGAGGATTACTCGACAATCGCGTAGAAGACTTCAAAAGGGAACAAATCTTAGGAAAAACGAACAATCCCGAAAAGGGTCGCGGGGAGAAGAAAGCGGGTGGGGGCTCCTGCAAAGGGCCGGAATGATCAGTTCGTTCCAAGCGTTAAGGGAAGAATAAAAAATTGACATCATCCTGAACCAGGATTTGCGACAACCTGCGGGACAGCTTAAATCGACTCAAAGACAACGGAGAGAGGGAAGAAGGAATGGCTGCAAAGGTGTCAGAAGGAAATTTGTGGGAGGTGGGAGGTGGTGACGGGGACGAAGATAACGCTGCGATGCAAGGGGGGATTCATCGCAAGGACAAACAAACAGCAGGGATTAAAGGAAAACCAGAGGGCTTGTCGGGGCTAGACATTTAGGGTGGCGGGGGAAATAAGAGACTATCGTATTGGGGACGTGAATCTACGGGTAGGCGGTGATGGCGTCCGTCCTAAAACGAGATCCCCAAAAAGTACGGAGAAAGGGGGGAAGAAAAGCGTAGAGGCTAGGCCACGGGTTGGTCATCAAAAAAAGCAGAAATCGGAGCAGGAATCTAAGAAAGGCAAACCTTAAGCAGGAATGGCATTTCGAGTCGGGGTTTCACGGGCGCTTTGGGAAAGCAATAAGTCCGAGGGGGGTAGGGTATTGAACCCGGAAACGTCCCCAAGGACATTGTGACCATGAGCAGGGTGGTGCAGGAAGGACCAGGGGAAAAGGGAAGGTCGAATCAATTCAACACGGAATGAAAGAAAACGTCGGAGCCGGGGTCAAGAGCGGTTAACCGGATGGAAAGGGGATTGAGAAAACTTGGAAGCGTCCTCTACTTGGGGGGGGGACAGAAAAGAGAAAAGAACAACATGGGGCTAAGCCGGGAGACGTACACACGGGCGGGGCCAATAGGGGAGGGACGAGCCGGGTTCCGAATTGAGCAGCCGATAGTACCAGTGCCGGGGGGGGGAAAGCTGCCGATTCCGCAAGGCGGAGGAACGAGTTGGCCGGTGACAGTGGGGAAGGGGCCGAGTGTGGTAAAGTGTTCAGGGTGTGGTGAACGTGCAAAAACGGTGGGGCAGGAACCTGAAAAATGCGACGCGGGGGGCTGCCCATCTAGGGAGCTGGGCAGTTCCGCAAAGGAGCAACCCAGCTGAGAAAAACTGCGCAAAACGCGCGACGGGCCGACGATCACCGGCGAGAGCCACATCGAAAGTCCAAGGGAAACTGGCACCCATCAAACTAGAAAGACCGTCGGCGCAGGAGAGTTGGCTGGCCAACAACAGGGGGGCGCAAGAAGAGACCAAAGTTAGTTGGGAACAGACAAGGGAGGAACAAGGAGCCCTCCTAGACATCGAAAGAGAAGGGGGGGGAAAGGCACAGGGCTGCGAGATCCTTACCCAATCAGAAACGAGAGAAAACCCCACATACGGAGCGGGATCATCGAAACTACGGAAAGGCCTCTGCATCAGGATTCTACCAGACGCCGAAAGAACAACCGCCGAAGAATGCACTCAGACGGACCGTGCTAAAGACGATCGGAGGCAATAGGCCCGCCGGGGGAAAAGAGAAGGCGATTCATTCCGTAGGTAGCACGGAGGAAGTGAATGGGGAGGATAAACGAGAAAAAGAATATCGGTTTTTCGGCGTAACTATCTGTGCAGCATTGAGGGAGAAGGAGAAGAGGCCCGCAACAAAGTCAAAGCACGGAGAGGGCAAAGAGAAAGGGAAAGAGCTCGGGCGGCGTCACGTAAAAACAGGAGCAGGCCCTCATATCCTAGCGCCGGGGCCGGGTGGCGGTGATGGCGCTGAAAGTAAAATCCCTCAGTTAAGCGAATGAAGACTAACCCGCAGGGAAAAGAAGGAAATCAAGAACGCGGTCACCCTCCGAGGGTAGGAACAATTTCTAACATTTCTTCATATGCCCTCAGATACTTCAAGCTTGGCGTGAATACAGATTGCAAGTGCTGAAACCCTCTGATTACACCCAAACAGCGAAAAGGAAGGTTAAACCGGGTGCCGGATGCTGGAAGACCAATTGGGTGAACGCTGACTCATCAGCGATTGGCAGCCAATGAGCCGATCAAAGGGGGGAGAGGGAACCGGTACGGGGGCCAAGGCCCGCAAAATTGACGCAACGGCGGCAGAGATCCCCCGGGGGGGCGTCGTTGGCGAAAAGAAAAGGGTCTGTGGGCTGCAAAAAACAAAAAAGTCTAGACGTCTCAAGTGGAAGGAGCAAAGGGGACAAGCATTCGTTATAACAGCCCGAAGAATACAGAGATGAAAGGGAAAGGACTAGTCAAGAAAGTCAGGGATCGACAGCCGGCTCAACATCGCAACCGAGCACGAGAGTGTCAAAGGCACACGTACTACGACCCCTAGGGAAAAGGGGTGCGTGGGAGGAAATCAATTTACTCGAAAGGCGAAGTCTCATCGCTGCCGAGCGCGGCTTGGGGGTAAGAACGGGGGAATCGCGAAACCTAGGGGACACATCTACGATAAGATGTTCAAGCAGGAGTCAGGCAGCACTGCGGAGTAGGCCAGTCCGCGGGGAAAAACCGCGGGAAAACCAGGCGAAAGGAGGTAAAACCACTCAGGTTTGGGGGGTGGGATTAATCAAGGAGGCCGATGGCAGACTGGATGATCGTCCGAAATCAGAGAGTCTGAGTCGTTTGCGAAACAAACGGGTCACGCAGATCCGCACGGTAGATCATCTTCAGCTGCCAGACCCCAGTCAGACCATCCGGCCCGGGCGAAACACCGACGATTACCAGGGGGGAGGAAAGAAAAAAGGGTTTGAGAGAGTCAATGTCGAGGAATTGGCTAGAATGTCGGCGCGACAATGGGCAGATCCTGAAGGGGGGAGAAGCCCAGCAGAAGACCTTAGGCCAAAAGAGGATCCGCAAGGTGCGCACTGCTCAAGGGAGAGCATGAGCGACCGAAAACTGCGGGGAAGGGAGAAAATGTCAACGAGAGCGCTCACCTGAAGGGGCGTAGGAGGGAAAAAAGCGGTGGGTGAAGGGAGGGCGGGTGACCGGGAGTGTCCTAAAGACAAAAGCCTCGCCGTCGGTAGGGGTGGTCGCGCGCTCACCAGGGAATAGAAAGGGGGTCAGGAGAGGGCGAGATTCAGTAAGAGATATAAGCTGAATGATACCAGCCACCGAAGGAGTGGCGAGGAAAGAAAGGCAAAAAAGGGGTGAAATGCTTAACCACGAGCACCTGAGCGCTGCGATCCTTAGTCCGAGGCGTTTGAAGTGCGCCGCAGTGATGAGCTCGGAAAGGTGGATTGATGCCTGGTGGAGTACACCAATCTGCAACTGATGGGAGAAACGAGCCTGCAGGGGAAGAATGGAACACGGCTGGCACAACGAAGAAGCTGTCCATGATCCTGTCTTCCAGAGATATTCCTGACGCAGGTTCTAGGCGAGCGCTGCCGATGGGCCGATCAGGGAGGGAGGTGAAAAGAACAAGACATGAAATATAGCCTCACCGGCCAAGATAGACGAATACTCGACACGGCAAGAGAATAGAGAAGCTAAAAGAGTTCCATGATCGACAAAGTATAGAAGGCTCACTCTCAATAGGTTAAGACCCGTCGGCCGCCGTGCCCGGAAATACCAGAAGGGAAAAGAGAACAGATGGCTCGAGGGAATGCACCACCCAAAAAGCGTCATCAACTCGAGCTAATCAACGGGCGGGCGCAAAGGAAGCAAGGGCACCGGCTGATCTCATCAGAAACAGATACGCGTTTGTCGCCCTGCAACCAGACCCCGCCCTTGGAACAAAAAGCGGGGAAATCTTGGGGGGTCATACGCATGGACAGACGAATACAGGAACGCCGCGGAAGAACACGCTTTGGCCGGCCTTTTTAGCGCTCGACAACCACAAGCGACGCGCTTTTAAGATCACAGATTCACCCGACCGCATGAACCAAAAGATAATTGGGAACGAAAAAAGAAGGTGCGAGCTGATACAGGGTTGACCTGAAACGATCACATCAGTGTGGAGGTCGCGCAAGGAGAAAGTTTTGGTAGATCGCGGGGCGAAACACAAGGACATTCAGGGGGATTATCCCCAGCATCTGCATTCTCTACCGTGAAAAGGCGGAAGTCCACATGTAAGAAGGAGTATACCGAGTTGGAATATCGCCTGCTAATCGAGTGCGGAGGCCCCAGCATGAGTCCTGGTCTGATGCCGGAAGGGGGGGGAAAGGACGACGAAACCGGAGATTACGACCAGGGAGGTAGGTGCCCTGGTGATAAAACGAATTCCGCCGTCGCGTTGGGGCAGCTTCGAAGAGTACTCCTTGCAGAAGTGAACGTGCAGCGAGTGTGAAGGGTAGCGAGGAAGTAAAGCAGGAACAGCTCCTTAAAGGTCCCGGCCACGTTATGAACCGACTAAGTGAAACCGACAACGGTCTTAACAACTGCAAAGGTAAGATTGACCGGGGTTGGAAGAGGTCTCTAATAGAACGAAATTAACAGCAGGAGGCCGGCGATGAACGGCCGAAAATAAACAAAAAAAGAACAATCGAAAACTTGGCCACAAGGTCGGGGAGGAAGAAACTTGGTGGGACATGGAAGATAAGGGCGGCTTACCAAGGTCACTACGGGATATGACCCTAAATCAGACAATACTCCCTCTGAACGAGCTGCATCATCATCGGAGATCATGTGGGGGAGTAAAGAAGGAGTGGACCCGTGACACGGCAGATTTGGGACCAACTTGGAAAAATCTACGACAAGGTGGAGGGGACTTCAATTCCTTACCATCAGAACAATTCGTCCGTCGGGAAAGACCTTCGCACGGATGGGGGCATGTGCGGGGGTAACTTCCCCGGGGGTATAGGTTTGGATCGGATCATGTGACCACCATCGCTGATGCGGGGGAAGCGCCACATTAAGAACAAGAACGAAAGGTAAATGAGGGGACGAGGGTGGGTGTAAGAAAGGGGGGAAGAGCATCGGAACATCTAGGTAGCTGCCAATCGGATCGATCCTTCGCCTTCGACAGGCCGATGAGGAAAATTGGAATAACCAGGGGAACAGATGATCCTCGACTTTCGGTTTCCTCTCTCTACCACAACAAAGACATTTTCGATTTCAAGGGCCCCGGTCAAAGAGGAAAATCACCAGAACCGGGTCTAAACGACGGAGGTAGCGCCTTGTGTTAGGAAAGGGAAAAGGACACCGTTCTCAGAGAGGCAGCCGAGGCTGGGGACACGAAGGGTCGATTGGCCTGAGGGTTGCGAGCTGTCAAAGGATCTCCTTCCATCAGGCCGGAGGACTCCAGATAGACGCTGGTGTCAGGGGGTTTACTACGAAACCATAAAACGTCTCAATGATGGGGGAGGGAAAAAAGGCTAACCAGTAATTATCTACTAATATTCGGAGGGGAAGGGCGGGAATTAAGGGGCCGGGAGGCGGGCTTGTAGTCTGGCAGAGGAGTGGCAGGGCCTCCCGGGAGAGTGGCGCGGGAGGTAGATCGGATGCCTTCTGGAAAGGTCATCTAGAAAAAAAAAAAATGAATTGGAGAGAGCGACGGGGGGAGCCGGAGTCTTTTCCTCTGGAAAAACCAGCCGCCCCACAAAGGATTGCGCTAACGCGTTCTATGGAGGAAAGGGACCTTCCTCGCTGGTGCATGGAAAAACGAACTGGGCTGGTAGTCTGAAACAGGTTTTTAGAGGGGTGTCGCAGAATCTAGCACTAAAGATAATAACTTATTGTAAGCCAGTACGGGAAGGATGGGTTGGGAACTCGGGAAACGGGTCGCGATGGCCTACCCGTGGGAAGATTGTTGTAACAAAAAATGACAATAGGGACATCTTTTCAAGAACGAAACTCTGGCAGGCCAGAAAGGGGACGGAAAGACGGTCAGAAACCTGGCGTAAAAAAAAGGCACAACATCAGCAAGGAACATCGTGAGGAAAACTTCAGTGGGGAAAATAGGCAATCTACCACTGCAACTGTGTAGAGGTTACAAGGAAGAAAATGGCAAGGTGCCTAAAGGCGGATGGCGCCCCCGCGAGTCCTGGTGAACTGCGCGGAACTTATAAGTTTTTCGGGGGAAGACCGACAAATGACCAAAACAAAAAAAAAAAACCCCCAAAGGAAACTTGAGGGACGCTGGCAGAAAGCTCATCACCAAAGGGAAGCCCGGGGCCATCATTCGAGGAAAATCCGAAAGGTACTGACATGAGGGCTAAATCCTGATCGACAGTCAAGGTGAACGGCGTAAAAAACGACAAAAGAGTAGGGAGAAAAGTGAGACGGACATGCATATACAGCAGTCCGCCTCCCCTCGTTTCCAAATAAAAGAAATGCCTAACAGCTGGGGTCAAGGGGAAGGGAAGACGAATGTCGTTTGAGAACCTGGGAATAAGACGGCCCAAGACGGCGGGAAATCAGGAGAGTCTAAACCTTGGAAGGAAGACCGGGGGGGGGCTGATAGGTGGGTCGCGGGGGCGCTACGCCAACAACCTGTGTCAAATAACGGTACGAATACTGACATGGTCGACGACTGACCCCCAACCACAACTCAAGTCTTCGTTCGCCACCGCCAACTCAGAGGCGGGGCATCGTGGGCCGAACTAGAAGCCGAGATAAATTGACAAGAGTTTCGATCCTCATCCGAGTCGAAGGGGAGCCGAACACAACCGAATAATGAAAAAACCACTTGCTACCAAATGCGAGCCTTC
>Ga0179593_1412540_pt1 | contig 19508 bp, 16 predicted proteins | sample CZODoug2_1_08_16_FD_185931 | JGI IMG/M metagenome (GOLD analysis project Ga0179593, IMG submission 185931) | Vadose zone soil fungal communities from Angelo Coast Range Reserve, California, USA - CZODoug2_1_08_16fungal (PacBio error correction) | ecosystem: Environmental > Terrestrial > Soil >...
GTGCAGTAAGAACTCAAGCCTGCCCTGCATGTTGAAAAAGAGGGCAGGGCAGGAAAAAAACAAAGGGGCAAGGGAAGCCGAGGCGGAAAAAACAGAAGGGGACAAGATTCTACAACTACGATAACCTTCAGTCGACGGTAAAGTGAAACGAAAAGGAGGGGGGAAACTCGGAGTCTTGCGAAAAAACGAGGGGAACAGAGTCTGAGACGGGAAGCAACGGAGGCCACCTATCCCCTGTCTCCACCACAATAAATTACAGACCTTTCCATGATCGGACCGGCAAAGGGGAGCAACTGCGTACGGTGTGCAGAAACTTAAGGAAATAGGGAAGGACCCTCTGTCAAACTTCTAAACGTCGTGTCCTTACGGTAAGGGCAGAAATAAACGGAGTCAGCCGGACATAAAACCCTGCAGGGCCTGGCTAACCGAAGGCAATACTGGCTAGGAAGCTCTACTTCTTGTTGGAGTCTGGAGCGACTGTGCAAAAAAAAAAAGAGAAAACCGACGCTGGAAGGCGACCGCCGGCCCCTAACAAGTGAAAAAAAGAGCGCCTAAGGGCCGGCAACTGACGTTCATCTTAGGATCTTACCGATGCTCAACGGAAAGAAGGGGGACATAGGAAACCCCATACTACCCCAAGAAAAGAAGACTCCTATCATTCCACCGATTGTCACTTCTTTCCTAAGACGGGTGTTAGAGGAGATTATTAAATCATCAGGTACGAGCTTAACGTGAGCTGTTCGAAAGAAGAATGGCCTTCTGAAAATCAGAACCGGCGAAGAAAATAGGGAGAAAGGTGGCCCACGCTTGATCGTCATTGCCGGCATCTGGGAGGAGCAAATACGCGACACGATCTGGTCACCGAATAATAACACGCTCGGCCATTTTTCCCTGGGCGGCAGGAGAGGGGAGAAGGTGTCAAGCAAAAAAAGCGCAGTACTCCTGGAGAATATGCGAGGCGGACCAGAAACACGATGAGGGAGATCTTCGAGTCGATTCGTTAGGAAGAGAAAGGAGAGGAAAAACATAGAAAATCTCGCCACTTCTAGGGGAGTGCTGGGGACAGGGGTCCGACACGCGTCGGCTCAGCAAAAACGGCAAGAGAAATGTAGAGTGTCAACTCGCCCGGGCTCGTGCTTACTCTGGGGGGGGGGGCTGATGTGCAGTTCGCCGTACGCCTTCCTCCGCTTATTAGAAGATGGCGTGACCGGAGGGCGCAGAAACAGCCACAAGCCGCAAGCGATCCCCGAGGGAAGTCGCCCGTGGACCACTCGGCTCAGCCGACTATGTGAGTCTTTACCACGACGAAGCAGACCGATGGAGCAAACCCGACGCGTTCGTCACCTGCTGAATAGAGAAGAAGGGGACACCGCCCCACTCCTCCCGGAACTTCGCAAAACTACAGAATCCAAAGCGACACAAAGGCGTAGGGAGAATCCAAGACCCAGCGACGGCTTCACAAAATGTGACATGCGGCACTACGACCAGGAGCCGGGGGGCTCATGCACAATTGCCGACGGAGAATCTGGACGATCTCCTTCTTCCGGGGGCAAGCCGGAAACACTAAAAACACTGTGCATCTGTCCGACGCGGACCGCAGAGCCTAACGGCGCGCAAAAAAGGGGGGACAGTAAGGGCAGGGTCATGGAGAAACTCGTTCAGAACTACCTCGAGGGCCACTACTGTCCCATCTTGGCGACTGTCAACGAGAGCCCGTCCACCACTGTAAGGGGTACGTGAAAAGCGCGGGGGAAAAAAAAAACATCAAACCAGGCGACTGGCACGAAACAAAAAGAAGAGCAAAACAACGCAAGAGGCCCGCCAACTTGGAAAAAATCGAGGAAACTCGTTGATGCGGTAAACAACGTCGGGCGACATACTCGCCCCTGGACCGCCCAAAGATCGAAAAAACAACGTGGGGAGAGAGGTCGGAGCCCGGGGATTAGGCGACAGAACCGAAAGAGAGGGAAGGACCATCACCGGCGGGAAAGCGACATGGGGGAAGTGCAGTTCTTGCCAGGTTCGAAGCATAGGGCCTCTCGGCAAAAGGAAAAGGCTGGCAGCGAAAGTTAAAAGGGCGGGGTATTCAACGGTCAGTCTCGCCGGGACAGGGTCTGGCCGGGAAGCGACTTGGGAGGCTCGGCTGAGCACCCGTGAGAAAAAGCCGGTCTAAACCGAGGGAAAATCGACAGCAGAAAGGGGAGGGATCTGGCAGGGGAAGCGGCGCCGAGAAGACGAAACCAAAGCGCACAAAATTGTACAGGGGGGCAAAAGGATACTCCACAGGAGACTCGTATAACTAGGAGGAGGATCGTGGAAGGGGAAGACTGCCGATCTTGCCTGGGGCAAAGGAGGCAAACGGGGGTGAACGACGGGAGAAGAGTAAAGACAAGGAGGGGGGTGTTGATCCGGAGGGCGCCTGTGTCTGCGGAGGGCGGGAAGGGGGGACTCGGAAATCTAAGTACCCGGGGGTGGGGAGGTCAAGACGGAGAGACCGAGCAGAAAGAGGAAGGACCAAAAAAAAGGTGAGCCATCCGGGAGTCGAGTGGTCAAGAACGAGCAAAACCAAAAAAGGAGGGGAGGAGCGACTAGGGGTACCAACCGGGAGCCCAGCGGGAAACGTCGGGAGTGGTTGTGGCTTTCTCTGCAACGAACCATCGTGAAGTCAATGCTGGAGGGGGGAGGAAAGGCTAACCCGACGGGGCCAGGATAAAACAACCAAACGAGTCGCCCGTCCATCCTGAGAGAAGAGGGCGGTGGGGAAAGAACCTGTCGATTCCTGGTGGAGGGAGAGACAGCCCCGGGCACGGTTCTGAAGTGGCGCAAATAGAACAACTGGAGACGGAACACAAAGGTTCTGTTTTCCTAGGAGAGTCTCGGCGAAAATAAGTAAGAAGCATGCATCTGCTGAAAGGTAGTCGGCCTCCAAGGCAGAAAAGAGACAAGACTGAGAAGACCCATCGGCCAGAACCATCTCTGGATGCGCTGGTTCGGCGTCGGTGATCAGGAGGGGTCTCGGGCGACCGTCAGAGGCCTTCCGTACACTCTAAAATACGTGGGCAAACCGGCGCCTAGGGGAGGACTGGGCCGGCAGGAGAGGGGAAAATGTGGGTTGGGGGACAGGCTTCAGTTCTAAAATGAGGAAGGAAGGGTGGCCCCCGAGAAGGGGTTGGCCGAATACCTTGACCAACAGCGTCGGCCGTAGAAAATGAAAAATCCGGGGGGAAGGCGAAAAAGAATTCGGTGTTTCCTCAGGGTCGATGCAGGGTTGGAGGTGCGCAGGAGGGGCGGACGGAATCAGGGAAGCAGAAAGTTTACGACTATGCGAGGCCAGGGCGGAAGTAAAACTTGGGGGGCGGCGGTCAGAAAAACGGGATAAGTCGTGATAGACCATTTCCAAGCCGGCTAGGAGCCCCGCAACCGCTTGAGATATGGACCAAGAGCTCGCTTCATCCAAAATCCCATTGACGCGATCCGTTACCAAACGATTCCTCACGCAAAACAGACGGAAGAGGGAAACGAAGGGAAACTCCGGGAAATCGAACAAAAGAGTCTGTCCCGCCACAGGTTCATCCCGGAAGATGACAAACAGGCCGAACACATTGTCACAACACGAGAAGAAGGTGAAAGGTGAAAGATAAGCGAAAAGGGAATAGGGTCCTCCGGTACGTCACACGCCGCGGGCCCCTCCGGGAGGCCGAATTTTTCGCCTCCTCTTTCCACGCAAAAGTCCAAAGAAAAGTCAGAACGAGGCACCCTGAATTTGTCAACCTATTTCGTCAAAGAGAAAACTTGTCGTCACGCATAGAGGACTCGTGCAAAACTTGGCTTAAAAAACTGTTGAACAGCCGGAAGAGGAAGGGAGGGAGTAACACCTGGGTAGTAGTACCGGGACGGTCAAAGAATGGAACGCGAGGGTCCGCCGTCCTAACACCTTCGTTGTCCGGAAGGGCGCAGAGAAAGAGGTGCCTCGGGGAAGGGTCCTTGGCCAGACATTGCTTCGGGGACCGCGCCGTACGACGGCCATACCGGATCGGAAAAAAGGGCCGAAAGAAAGCTTGCCGCCCCTCAGTATTGGGGGAAGGTCAAAGAAAGCGCGGGGCGGTCTGAAAAAAGGAACCGCGAGGTGTCACTGCGGCTTCGGCGAAAGAGTACATGCAAGAAGCCCCTGAAAGCCAGGAAACATGAAGAGCACGGTCGGGAGACTCGAAATACCAACCAGAGGAAGGGGGGAAAATAGGAGATGTATCAAGCCAAAGTTCCTAAACTTCCGAGGGTCCGGGCCGAGGAGCACGAAGTCCTACTACAGGAGGGGCAAGGAGCATACGACGTGCGAGCAGCCTACCTCCCTAACGGAACCTAGCCCGACAAAAGGCCTGGCTGATTCAAAGGGGAAGAAACCATTAACGTCAGTCCGACTGGGAGGCAACCAAAGGGAAAGGAAAAGGAGGAAAAGGTACAAGGACCACAGCAAAAACTGTTTGAGAAAGTGACAGGAAAAACAAAGGCCTTGGTGAGGTTCTTCGAGGGGGACGCGTAAGAGGCTTACCATTCAGGGGAAAAAACGAAGCAGACGTAGGGAATAACCTCCAAATCCGGGCAGGGTGGGACACGCAGTCTGGAGTGAGGAAAAGCGCCAGTCCTCAAATATGGGGAAGACGACCAGTGTGGAAAAGAGGGGAGGGAATAAAAGAAACTCAGGGGCTAAGGGGCTTCTAATTTTGTACTACGGACGGACAGCGGCAAAAACAACTGCGGAGCTAAGGTAGGCTAGTACGGGCAAATGTAGACTCCAGGAAGAAAGCAAGCGTCGACCTGTAGAATTCCAGTAGAACAATGGACCAAGGCGCACTGTGTGGGGAGGGGAGTTTTTTCAGCTTCGGAGTGAAAGAGGGAGTGGGCTTTCCGACTTAGACACAGGTCGAAAAGGGGAAATACCGGCAAGGTAGTAGACGGTAATACGATGCGAAGCCAGCCGGCGCTGATGCCGGATGTAAGGAATGCAAGTTGGCTCTCGAAATTTTCGGGGAGAGAAGGGTGCAACTGTCGTACAGCGACAATGGCCGTGCTTACCGCTTACCGACAAAGAAATGGCTGGTAGAAGACGCCGGCCGCGGAAACTGCGGAATCTTTAGCTTTTGGACAGAGAACATGGGAAAAGCAAAAGGTGCTACATGGACCAAACAACAGAAGTCGGCAGGGACTCCGAAACTTCCCAAAGCAATTACTGAGGAGATCAGCCGGAGTCCCAGGAATTTCGGCAACAGGTCGGCGGAAAAGAGGGGAGAAGTAGTGAGCGGGAGAGAAAGACGGGAAATTAACACAGGAGACCAGAAGAACCTAAAGGACCTCGGCGAGGTGCTGCAAATGGAAGCGTCGTGCGGACAAAAAATTGCAAACCTACGACCTAGCTTGGCACCCCGAAGAAAACCACAAGCGCGGTCCAAAGGTCCTATGCTTTCAAATAATCGGGGGCCGAAAGTGGGTCCAGCGGACGGATTGCATTGTGTAGAACTCCCAAGGGCCAGGCGGCCACACTCTGTTCAGACATTCGCGGCGCTTCTGGAGGAATCACGACGAAAGTGAAAAGAGAAGGATGATGCGAGCCGCCCTGGTCCTAAGCTGGAGGCCGTGTAAAAACGCCCGGGGCATGTGGTCATGGATCAACAGCCATGTTCGCTTGTAAAGGGGCCTCGAAAACTCGTCAGCCGGCTGAACGGGAGACGAGGTGGGTGGTGATGTCAACGTTCGCGAGTCGCCGACCTTAGCAGCGAGGGAAAGAAGCGGGGCAGGGAAAGAGGGGACCGCGAACGCAAAAGGACAAAGAGAAAGCTTGAGAAAAACGGCCGAGGGTCGCAAAAAACCCCTTTAAAGCGCCGGCGACGGTGCTAGCGACACGAGACGAATCACGTGAGAAGCACAGATTCGCCAAAAAAGAAAATGGGGCAAGGCTTCTAAAACCCACGCCTAGAAGAACGGAAAGCGTATCCGACTCCGCCAGAGAAACAGACGACGCCGCCAAAAAAACCGCTAAGGAAGAGAACTACGTTCGTCAAAAACGGGACCTGGGGAAAAAATTGAACCGGGAAGCTCTTTGGTCGGAGACTGACCGTGTCCGCTGAGGGGGAGACCAGAAGAACCTGACGGTGGAGCACGAGAAACGCGGGCCACCAAAAAAAACTTTTTCGCTCGCGTAAGCAAGGGGGGAGGGAAGACTAAGACCTGCTCATCTCAACAGTGCTCAGATCGAAGCCGGGATTAAAAAAGGGGAAGACAGAAAGCGCTCGGCCAGACACTGCTAAAAACGAGCATTCCTCGCTGACGGGAAACCTCCAATGTCGGGAAGGAACGGGAACAAAGCGGGCGGGGACTACACGAATCAACCACGCATCGGGAAGGCAAGAAGACCGACTATCGTCCGCTCAGCTCAAAGTAAGAAAGAGAAAAACAAGAGAAGAGGTCGGCCCGCTCGGAGAATCAAAACAAAAAAAGGTCAGCGAAAAAAAAGTCGAAAAGAATCTCTAAAAAAGGAGGAGGAGGAAGGAGATCAGGAAAAAAAGGGGAGGGGAAAGATTCAAGACAGACCCTGGAGGGCAGAAGACAATGCGGGACGAAAGATCATCCTCCTTAAAGAATAAGAGCATAGCGCTGGGAAGAGGAAGAAAAGGGGGACAGGAACGTGAAGGGGGGTAGGCGTAGTCCCAAAGCCCGGTGCACGGACAGACAGGGTCCTGGCCCCACCAACCGCGCGACTCTAGGCTCAAGATAAAAGTCGGCGAAGAACGGAGGTCGGGAAGTTGAAGGGACTTGACGACCATCCCCTTCTTGCCAAGGTGGAGAGGCGCAGTGCGGAGGGAGGCCCGCGCCGGAAAAACTAAAGAAAAAAATTGTCAGAAGTCTGCTTCACGTCCCGAAAGAGAGCAAAGTCAGGACCCGCCAGACGGAAAAAAAGCCGCAAAAAAAGGCAAGGTAAAGGGTAATAGCGGTTGACGGCCTGCGAGCTTGGATCACGGCGGGGCAGGGAGGAGAGACCAAGATGCGCGTGTGGGCTCCAAGAAGCGGATGAGACGGCATTACAAAAGTGTGTCAAACAAAAGGGAAAAAAAGAACGAGCCAAGAAAGGGCTGAAGCGAGAGGGAAAGACAGCCGTGATGAGGGTCCGACGAATAGAGAAAAGCTTAAAAACCGGAAGGGCCAGAAGGGAATGCGGTGCCGTGGCGTTCGGGCAAAACTTTCGCAGGAGAAAGACGGAGGAAAGGGAAAAGGTGCGAAATCAGGCCAGGATCAAACCCCCCAAGTAGTAAAAGAAAAAACGCGCAAAGAAGCCGCGGTTACAGCGACGGGGGAGAGGTACTGGTTGATCGAGTCTCGAAAAAAAGGCGTTAAATCACACGAAATCAGACAGAGGCGAAAAATGAGGGAGACGGTTCGGAGCTCAGGTGAAAATGACTCGCAATCGAAAAGTGCGTCGGCCTTCCCAAAGAGTATTTTCGCGGGGCCAGGCAGGCTCTCCGCTGGAAAAACATACAACGAGTAAGGCCGAACTAGAAAAAGGGACCGGGAGTTTTTGTCGCTGCGTCAAAAAAACAAAGGGTATCGGGCGCCGCGCATAGTGGAAGTAAACACTAAGAAAGGGCAAAAAATCCGCCCTGGTCGGAATGTTCGGAAGGGTGATAAAGTTGTGCCAATCACGGCGTTCGAGCTCCCGGAAGGAGCAAAGTGTACCCTCCGATCCATCCCACACCGGCTACCACTCCAGCGGCAAGACCGTCGCCGTTGAAAAGCCGTGGGAAACGAAAATTATTGAGGAAAAAAAGGGGGTGCCGTACGACCAAACCAGGTTTGAGGGGGGAAAAGGGGGGGCGCAAGGCATCAGGTCGAAGCCGATTTGCAGCAACTCCTCCCAAAAAGGGGTTTCTGGGGGGGCCGGGGTCAGCAAACAGGACGGAACGACGTGCGACCAGGAAAAAAAGCTTCCAAGCACCTCACGAACTAACCAAAGCAGGCCGTAAATACGACTGCTTCTAAGGGGAAACATTCTCCACCCTAAACAAGGAACCCTGACGCGTCACGGTCAGGGACCCGCCGGGAGAAGTCGGACAACAGAAGGGACGTCCCAACCGATCACTCCGAACTAAAGTCCAAAGAAAAAACGTGCGGGCAAGGGCCTATGCCACTGAGAAACCTATCCGCCGAAACGGCGAAAAAAATGAGTGATCAGTGTCAGCCGTCGTCAAACCGCCGAGGGGAAAAAAGGAGAGGCAGACTTTTTCGAACTGAAAAGCTGTCAACGGCAAGTCGTCAAAAAAGAAACGTAGGGCAAAAGTGTCCGTACGGCCTGTAAGTAAAAGGGGCTGGGGTCCCCCCCGGTGACGACCAACCAGGGAAAGTGAAGCTGGTGACCCAAATAAAGCGAAAAGAAGGTGAATGGCAGAATGCGGGGACCTACGTCACGGAATTACCGCGATCCGCCCGGAAATAAAACCGACAAAAGAAGGGATCAAAGGTAGGAAACAGAGGGAAAGAGGGGGTTGTTAAGGGGACTGAAGTGGGAAGGGGGCGGTAAGCAAGGTCTCCTAATAGCTATCTAAAAAAGAGGGGCTTGTGAGTCACCAAACTTGGTCAAACGGCAAGGTCAACGGAAAACGGGACGGGTGAGCGGATAACCGAAAGTGGCCACGCAGCGTCGTCGCCAAAATGTAGAGGTAAACGACAGCAGGACATGCAAACACTGAAAAGCTCTACTAAAAAAAGAACTTATGGGGAGAAGAGGAGGGTGAAGAAAACAGAGGCATGTCCGCCTGCCGAAACGGGGAGAGAGAAAAAGCAGGGAGGGGACACCGGCGCTGGCAGCCTTAAAAAGCGACAGTAACGAGTGCGGGACTCCTACCAAAAGCAGGGGCAGGAGACTTCAAATATCATCCGAGGAAGGAACTCAAAGCGGGACGGAAAGGGGGCGCGAGACCAATACAAACGTCCTGCTCAAAGACAAGGGCAAAAGAAGAAAGAAGAAGTCAAGATGCCGACGTCCAGGACACAACCAATCAGTGGTCAGTATGAATGGAAAAAAAAATCAGGGCAACATTGGAAGGTACCCTTAAAAGCTCGGGTAAACATGGGGCAAACTAAGAAAAAGAGAGCAGGCCTGTGACCAGTCTTACAGTCGGCAACGGTGCAAGTGCCGGGTGACGAAAAACGAAGTTAAAACTCTGGCGAACTAAACAAACACGGTGCTGGGAGTTGGGGAAGGGCGGACAAGAGGCGAAAAGCTCGACGACAACCTCGTGAAGACGGCGGGGAAATAGAAGAGCACCCCTTTAAGGCACGGACCGTCAAGGAAATCGGGGGCGGGAGAATGCGGACTGGGGGATGACGGTTCATCTGTCCTGGAGCCCAGAAGGGAGGAAGAAGCTCGTAAGACTTAAAAACAACCTGCGGGGTCAAGGGGGGGGGGGAAAAGTGCAGGCAGTAAAAGAGAATAGTCGAGGGGGAAGAGACAACGAAGGAGGATTAAGGCACGGACGGGACTGGCTTGTGGCCAATCACGGCGTTCTGCGTAAGAACATTATTATGATAAGAACGAACGGGAACCGCCGACAGAACCTGGTGGGGGGAAAACGACATTATTAACGGCCTAAGAAAAGGAAACGACGGCTTCGAACCTGAAGTAAAAAAAAAAAGAAACTGGACGCAACGGAAACCTTTTGTCGGGTCATATGGTGACAAAGAAGGCACCGCCAATCTACCGCATAAGCTCGCCCTTCAACGGCAGGGAACGTGGGTGAGAATTCGGCGCCCAAAATGGTGTAACGCGTCGGAAACTAGGGAAGGGGGAGGGTGCACCTCCTTCGGGGGCTGTCTCGACATTAACAAACTTCCCCGAAGAAAAGCGACGACCTCGGAAGTTGTTTGACACTGAAGAGAGACAACGTCAATCTTAGCTGCCCGACAACGATCGGCAAAGAACCTACCACCACTCTCGGATTAGACCTTGAGGGGGGAAAAGAGGTGTCCAGCGGAGCGAGAAAGGAGGCAAAACTTCTTCACGATTGTGAATAGGCGCTGGAAAAATGATTCACGATCAGAAAAGCCCTGACGAGAGGATGACTCGCCGAAAAAGCGATTGCGGCTTGACAAGTTTTCCGACCCCAAAAAACTGTTCCGCATCACCAGTCCTCCCCAGGACAAAAAAGACGGTCTAGGCGGGCGCAGCGTCGTGGGGGTGAGGAATGCCGGCTAAGGGGGGGTCGCCGCGTAAGCAAGCGGACATCCGCTACTGGATTGTAAAAGCAACGCCACCAGGCAAGAAACGCTGATACAAAAGCCAAAGGCGACCGGGAGGCGAGACAGAAGGAAAGAAGGGGCAGTCTGGACCACTACGTGTACTCCCTCAACTACGGAAGCACCTGGGCTGATGGCTCGGCCACAAAATGCTACCCGACCGTGTCGTCAACTAAAGCGCTCCCCCATCAACCCTTCTCCAAGGGAGTCGACCTCAACCGCCCGAAGAAAAGGAGCTCAAGCTCGAGAGACACCCTGTAAGAAACCCCGAAGGGCAAGCAGGGGGTGCTTCTCAGACTGACGACATTGCCGAGAGGGGACTAGCGCCGCTGCGGGCAATATGAAAGCAAACCTAAAAAAAATGGGTGGCACTCGCTGTCTGCCGTCGATAAGACCGCAGAACGGAAACAAAGTTGCGCAGATCGTGTCAGTTCAGCTCTGAAGAAAACAATCCGGCTCGGCAACCGAGCCAGCTTCACTGTGACCTCGACTGAGCGCCCGGGAAAAACTTGTCGAGGTATAAGGGAAAACGGGATTGCCTCCACTGTCAAAGAGGGAAGGCCCAGGACACACCCCCCACCAGGCAAAATAAAACAACAGCAAGATGCCAAAAAAAAAACTCGTCGGGGGATGAACAGCCAGGCTAAAGGGAGGTGAGGCACTACTTCGCCCCGGAACCCTTCACCCCCTTAGGGGGGGGGAAAAAGAAAGAATTCCGGGAAAAGGGGAGGTAGAAAAAGAACACCGGGGGGGAAAAACGCACCGAGAGCAAGCTAAAAGGGGGACGGGCAGTAGGGCGACAGGTTGGAAGGACCAGCAAGGCGATGAGAAAGAGAGAAGTGGTTGATGAAGGGGGAATACCGGTGAAAGAAGATACCTAAGGGGGGATATCAAAAGGGAAAAAGGAGAAAGGGGAGGCCGAGACACGGGAAGGCATTGTTGTGGGGTTAGAGAAAAGAAGTCAACACCCGATCTGCCAAAGGGTGGAATAAACGTAGAGGCTAAAACGGCCAGGAAGACAGGGCCACTTAGGGTGGGTCCTCCTTATCTGCTCACACTAAGAAGGAAAGGAGCGTCGTTGACGTCACCGGAGGATACGCCCGAAAATTTAAATCCAGGTGCAAGGTAACTTTGGTAAGTCCGTCGATCTTGAGACAGGAACTTGAGGGAGTACTCGCCGATTACTATGGAAGAGGAGGGGGGCCGACGCGGAGCTCTGCGAGGAAACTGTTAGGGAACACCTAGCAGACCTAAAGGGCTGGAATCACCTCTTTTTATCATGATTCGAAGGGGAAAGAAAGATCCCATAGAGGAAGATCTTTATTACCTCGACGGGGGGAACCCTGGGCGCATCCGTTCAGGGGAACGAAACGCGAATGGTGGACTTTCTATTTCCGAATCACGGGAATCGGGTAGTAGATAATAGAACTAAACCGGACCAAGAAATCCTCAAACCCCACCACATAGGTCAAGGAAAGGAAGTACGAGAAGAGCAGCCGGGGCCTCTTAAAATTGCGAGGACCAGGAGCGAACCCGGCTTCACTGGTAACACAAACCAATCTAGACCGTGGCTGATAATCAAGTCTGTAGTCGGAGTGGTCCAGCTCAATCGCGAAACGGCTAAGCGACAGAAACAAGGATGACGTCCGGAGGGACCTATTGCAGCATGCGTACAGCCTGAAGTAGCCAGACAACCGAGGACCTATTCGGCAGCCCCGGTAGATAAGGGAACACGCGGTGGGCGCGGAAGAACTTGTGAAATTGTCGCCAAGTTGCCTTCACAAAACGAAGGCAGCTGGGCCCAACCCTGCATGTAGAGACGGTCGGGGGGGCAAGATTTTTCAATGAAAAAAAGGGGAAACTGCAGCAATAAAAAAAAAGACTGCCCTGGGTACACCACGCGATTGCCAGGAATCTGAGAAAAAAAAGAGCGGCCGTATTCAATTCCGTGGGGAAGGACGAGGCCTGTAGTCGGCGACCTTGAGGTGCACGTAGTGTCGATGCACACCAGTTCGTTAGTACGGCAGGAAAGGAATCGTCGAAAAAAAACCTAGGCTAAGTCGCGGCCAAGGGCGTCAATCTAAATGGAAGGGTGGGGAAGTGCACAAGCGTCAAGGTCGGCGTCATAGAAAAGTAACATTAAAAAAGCAGCCGAAAAAAAACTTTCCGGTTGAAAACACGGAGACCAGGGGGTCAAATGGCCGCAACTCCTTCCATAGAGGTACCTATCGCTTTTCTTAGACCTGCAACCTTAATATTCGGGAAAAGAAAAATTGGGGAAAGGAGAAAAAAGAATCTGGGCCGTCCCGTCAAAAACGGGGGCATCCATGAAGCTGAAAAAGTCAATTTCTACTGGTTCCAGACCATTTGCCACGAAAAGGCTACCGAACACTCAAGGAGGGGCTATCGAAGCTGGTGGAGAAGGGTGCCGCCTTCCGTAAACCTCCGTTAACGCCTTTCGGACAGAAGGTCGAGGGGGGGGGCACCCGCCTTAGTCACAAAGGAGACCGACGTCCCTTATTTTTGCTCAGGAACGAGGGGAGGAATCAAAAAACTCAACGAGAGGCGGAACATCTGAAACCTTAAGTGACATGACATGAAGAAGGGTGAAAAAGAATCGACGGGAGGATGAACCAGGGAATTTCCGGTCCCGGAAGGACGAGTCAGCGTCTCGGAAAAAAAAACCAACGAGCATGGGGGGATCGGGTTGGCCTCTTTCGAACAATTTCTTGGGGCTTTAGCAGCAGGGAATTCAGTCAACGAAAACGCCGCCGAAAAGGTCCATATGATCAATGGGACAAGAGGTATTGTCGGGACGAAGGAAAGCATCACAGCAGTTGGGGAGTGAGGTCCACGCTCAGCTGGCGGGAAGAGGAGAACTGGACCCTAACTTGTCCCCTGACTGAGGATCAGGTACCGAGAAGGAGAAAGGGATGACAGCCGGTGCAGGAGACATCTAGAAAAAAAACTGAGAGGAGATGAGTCCTCCCCATTCTCGAATGTCCTTCAGAGGGGAGGACCTAGAATTACAGGGTATCGCCAGAAACGCATGAGAAACAAACAGGCTTTCAGAGCGAAAGCCCGCGACTTTAACCGACCAAAAGACTTCTTATTCATAAGAACTATCGGGTGAAGTAATGGACGGCGAAATCGCAGGAAAGAAACCGCCGAAAAGGTCAAAAGGCCACAAATAATAACAGGCAAAATGACGCCCCTACGTTTCGTTGTTCTGAGACTGAATCCGGGAAAAGACTTTGGGGGAATGCAACCCTATTCATTAACCGAAAGACCCGCCTGCGCGAGACTGGTTCACCAGTCGGGTCTGCAGGAGGTAAGTCAAGGGGGGACGAGCCGGTGGAGAAAACTCGCGACGACAAACAGGAAGACACTCGACGGTAGTGACGAACGGGAAGCAGGGGAGTAGAAAAAGAGACGACGGGGACTCGCATTGACTAACGGGAGGAAAAGGAGACAATAGAAGAGCGACACTCGTCGCGTACAGGTCCATGATCGTCAACGGGAAAAGAAAGGGGGGCTATCCTAAAGGGCAAGATTCGACGGAGACTGAAGAAGTCTACACCCGGAGGTCCTGACATTTTAGATTAAGGGAAGGAAAAAAAAACGTCGTCAGGCGACACCACGGCCGGTTAGGATCCGGACGGCCGAGGCTTGGATTCAGGAAAAGTGGGCTGAAGAGAGAACGTGCCAAGACAGTCACGCCGACGTTAGAAGAAACCTCAAAGAAATGAGGGACTACCCTCCGGCACTGGAAACTGAGCTTCAAAAATATACGACGCCCAGATTAAAAAACCGCTCAGCTACCAGAAGAAAAGACAGGTAGAAGCCGACGGTAGCCCCAACACGTCGAAACTCTGGGTGGCTACTTTTTTTGTGTGGGCTCAAAAAACTCTTACCGGATACGAGCTGCCAGTCTGGGAACAAATGGAGCCAAAAGCCTACCAAGTGGGGCTCACAAGGGAGGGGGGGGCTTCCAGCGATCAAGGATGGAAGTGCCTCACGAAAAGGAAGATGTAACGACGGGAATAACACCCGTGAATCCATGTGAAGAGGGGGGGTAATTATAGACCGGGGGGGATTTTCCACGTAGGCTACACCTCGAAATGCGGAGGGCTCGAAGTCCAATTGCCATGCGAAATAAGAAGCGGTGCTCTATAACGAGAGCAAGGAACCGCCTATTAATTACTCAGACAAAGATAGATTTGTAAGGCCAGTTCCTCCAACGACCCGGCTGGTTATAGATGAACACTCATGAGGAAGTGCACCGGAGTTAGGGAGAGTCCGGGGCCGGAGACTAACGTGGTTTTGGGTGCTGATAATGCGTTTTCTCTTCCTCCGGGGAAAATTACTACTCGTTACGTAAGGGGGTAACCTATAAACCCCACCGACGAAGCGGGAGCCCCAGACGGCAAGCGGGGACAAAACTTTACCACTTATGGTCTCTCCAGGACAATAGATGGGACTCTACGAAACCTGCTCACATTTTCGAGACCTCACCTTGAGGATACTGCGCGGAAGACAAAACAGGAGAGAACGGCTTCTATAAGGGGAAAGCCTCCATCAAGCGACGCGCCCTCACCGCCCCGCCCTGCGCGAACGATATGCAAAAAGTGACCTGCGGACCCTGAAAAAATTTCAATATGTGCGGCAGGGGTCAACGGGCGAACCTCGACTGGGGCCGGCTGCCGGGGGGAAGAGAAAGGGGAAACAAACACAACTGTTTTTCTAAATCAGTAAAAGGCGAAGAAGCACAAAAGAACTGCAATACACACATGGAAATACGAATCCCCGTTGCAGACGCCCTGGTAGCCGACCATTGACTAGCTGAGAGCCAGAGACTAGCTTTAGGTCGAGAGTGAGCGGTACTACCCGAACAGAAACAAAGGGGAAGGGGGAAGGAATCAGGCCTCGACACAACACTCGCCAAAACGGATCAATAATGCCGGCACGTCAAAAAACTCGGGAAAAGGAACGCCAAAGAGGTCGGTCGGGCGAATATCAAAGGGAGACAGAAACTCACACACGAGGGTAAAGGAGAGGAGGGAAGAGGGTCGACCCCGAGCAGGGAGACCGTCCTCACTATCATGCGAGCTCATTTGCAGTTCATGCTTAGACGAGTTGGCGATCATAGAGGGGGCCGCGTGAAGGTTCCTTCTTTCAAGCTGGGACGTGTAGGGAAAGGGACGGTGAAAAAACCAAAAAAAAAAAAGGGGGAACCACAATCCTGACGAGGGTCGAGAAAAGAGAGAAGATGAGAAAAGGGGGGCATAATTGGTCTTCAGCTAAGCAGTAGACAAAAATCGACAAGCACCGGGTCTCTAGTCTACGCCCGACGAAACGAGATGATCCACCCCTGGTTGGCAGGGAGGGGGCGCCTAATCCACCTAGAGCAGGACGAAGAGGAAAGGTTGACTTTGTTCAGGAGCCAAGACCCTATCTTCGGGGGGTACGCAATGTCTAAAGTTGAAGCAGGAGAGATTTATAACCTGTTCAATAGGTGAGCGATGGAAAAAGTCACTGATAGGGTCTCCTAACGATACCCTGTTTGCGGTGTCGCGAACGGGCGAGACCAGAATCAAGTGCTTCGATTTAGCCGATCGGGGAGGAGGCTTGGTGCACGACGAGCAACCTGGGGAACGCTGCGAATGAAAACCGGGGCCCAACAGCGTGAAGTCATGGGGATAAGCGCTGTCCGGCCCCAAAGGACGGAAGACGAGAAAGGACGAACCAGGTCTAAGAAAAAAAAGACACATCGAGTACGTCGTTCCTAGCGCCGAGACAAAAGAGCGGACCGGAGAAAGGGAACCGAGGAACACTAACCGGACGGGGTCGGACGAAAGCTAAGACCGGGGGAGGGAGGGAGACAGTCGTCGTCTCGTGTCCGCGGCATCCTACCGAAGGGGAGAAGGACAAGATGACAAATGCGGCGTCAAGACTAATCCTAGTCGCCACCAAAGCTCGCCGCTGAAAACAAGCGCAAGAAGAGGAAGAAATAGGGGAACTGCCGGACGTGCTTCGGGGTACCATGAGGTTCTCGAGCGCAGAGGTACCTTCCGCAAAAAGCAAAAAGACGTGGGAAGCACATCGTATGTGAGGAATCCGTGGATAGAAAGAGGGTTGACCAGTCAAAGGTGGATAGCACTCACCGCCTGCTCAGACGTGGGGGACCCGAAAGGACTGTTGGGAAAGAGATCGGAGAAAAAAACCTTCCCGCCTGACGACAGCCGGTGGGAAGAGAAGATGCCTAATGGGGGTGCCTGGGGTCAATTACAACAGGTGGTCCGTTGCGAAGGACATCAGAAGCCGAAGTGGAAGAAAAGGGGAGAGGAAGGCGGATTGTGTAGGTGGCGTCAACCAGTAAAGGACTTATCTTCAAAACAAAGAACAGCGACACCGACGGGGAATGGACAAAAAAAAGAAGTCGGCAAACAAAGGCTGCCCATTCCGTTGGACCTGAGAAGCCTCGACGAAGGTCTAGAAAGAAAACCCGCTAAAAAGAACAAAAGGGGTAGAATCGAGGAGTCCGTCCGCACACCGAGGCATACAAGGAAGGGCTGAAAACTCACTAAAAAGCCACCCAAACGGTAAATAGCTAAAAAAAGACAGGAGTTCATCCAACCTGGTAGAGGGCTCATTGCCGCCGGGGGCGTCAACCGACAGTCCCCTCAGTCGGCTCTCCAGTCAAACGCAGGACCGGGGAGAAGAGGGGAGGAACAGTTGTCGTCGTGCGTCAAAGTCCTGTCTTACGCTAGTGAACTGGCCTCGTTTGCAATAAAGAAAAGACGGGGAAGAAAACAGAATCTGCTGATGGTGATGAAAGAGGAAGGGGAAAGTTCCGTGTCAAAGACTGATGGAAACATCAGGAACCCGATGTTCTGAATGGGCCGTTTGAGGCCTCTGATCGGGAAATAGGGGAGCTTGTCTTGTCCGTACGGGTGTCGGTGGAGCAGAGAAGACACGCAAGGGAGGCACCGGGAACTATGAGAAAATAGGAAGCACCTCTTGGTGGCGAGTTGACAGAGCACGCGCGGCGGGGGGGAGAGAGGGCAACACCCCGAATTCCAACTCGTCGTGCGAAGAGGTAAATCGAGGCTCTGAAATTACGATCCTTGGCGGATACATCAGAAATCAACAAACAACAAGGGGAGGATAAAAGGTCTCACCACGTAAACGGCAGGAAGAAAGGGGAAGGGGGTATGACCTGACGGGGCCGAGAAGACGACGCAGGAGGGGACAACATCGCGGTAAAAGTCAGGCGAGAAAAGCCGCGAGGCTTTTACCCGCCGAACAAAAGGGGCAGAAGGCAAAGAGAAAAACTTGCGTCATCTCTACGGACATAAAACTTAACTCCAAAGGAATACCATAACGAGGAAAAAAAATGCCGAACGACAAGGACGCAAAAATGACGGTCGTTTTTAAGAAAGGGAGGGATCGCGTTCATTCCGGGGGAACCAGAGGTCGCCTAAAGAAACCCTCAATCACGATGCAGCAGTCAAACCCCAGTCAAAAACAGTTGAGCGGAAACGAAATCAAAGGGTAACAGTAACAAGAGGTGTACTTAACCTCTTTCTACCGGAAGAAAGGCGGCGAAGGGGAAGGCGAGCGGGAGTCGGCAAAAACGGCGGAACTGATAAGCGTCTGGTACGACGGCGGCACTGAAAAAATCAGCACCCACCGGTCGCCGGATCAAGACACCTTCTCCTTGATGAACGGGGAGGGAAGGGGGAAGACTTCCGGGATGGGGTACCGTGGACGCAATCCTCTTGCTAGCGACTTAAAAACCTGCTTTTCAGAGTGGACTATTCCGGGCAGTCGGTCGGTTAGAACAGAAGGAAGTAAGGCTGGAGTCAAACTGCCGTGGTTTATCCAAACTGCGGGGGTGGCGGGGCGCTGGCAAAAGGACTGTCACTTGTCACGAATCGGTAGGAAAGAAGCACCTTTCTGGTCATACGACTCGGGGCGCGCTACGTCGGAATTCGGGGAGGACCGGAGTCTGCGCAACGTCCCAAAAAACAGGGTTCAAAAAAATCCCAACACTATTGCCGCGAAGGGCGAGCGTACAAAAGGCCATCACTGTTCTTCGGACCTGGTTTGTGGAGAAGAAGAGGGCGGCACCGGCTAGGCAGGGGTAAACAAGGGAACGCTTCCGAGCTTCTAGAAAAACTGTACTGGGGGAAACGCGGGAAAAGAAAGAAGAAAAAGTCGGCTCGCTATGCTGACAAAGGTAGGGAAGAAGAGAGGAAGGAGACCAGAAGACAGTCCTAAAACCCACCTCTGGGTAAAGTTGGACGATGGGCGGGGGGAAGGAGACGGGGGGGGCAACGGGCTAAGGGGATTGTTTGTGTTAGAAGTTATAGTGGGGTTGAATGGTGATGGATAGGTTTAAGAGAACATTGGTGGCTGGTAAGAGCTGGGAAAGGGGAATGAGTAAAGGTGGGGGGGTGAAAGAGATGAGCAAGCTCTGTGGGAAGAGGAGGAGGGGGGGGGTTTAAAGTGGAGGAGGGGTACACCGGAAATGGGTGGCCAGAAAGTAGAAAGGCATAGTCAAAAGAGAAGGAATGGGGGGGGATGAGGAAGAGGGTTGGGAGATGGGAAAAAAGGGAGGATTGTAAGCAGGGAAACTCAGGCGTCTAGACGGCCGTATTCACTGCGCAGAAGGCGTTCAAAGGGAAAAGAGCGCAGGACTCCGCTAGAAAACTCGCCGCACTCTAGATAGCCGGGGGCCTACCCGCACGGATTGTCCTTGGAATCCGTTCGTTCCCCGGAACGAAAGCATGAAGGAGTAATAGTGTGGTGATCTGGGGGGAAAGGTTAGCGGCCCAAGTCCGCATCGAGGAAATACGGCGGGAGTGAAAAACTGCGGAAAAACCGAAGCCCAAGGCAAGGAGAACCAGACGGGCTGCCCGTGACCTAGGGGGGGGGAGCTGAAAGAGCGGGGACTCTAGGGTCTCGTCTTCACGACCTAAAAGAGGGGAGACACCCGAAGGAGAAAAAAATGTCTGTCGAAACGGAAACACGCCAAAACTTGAACCCGGCCAAGCTCTCTTCGGCACCCAGAGAACAAGGGGAGCCTAATCCAAAGAAAGGAAAAAATCGCGATACGGAAGTAAAGAACCCTGGTAACTGCGGAACCCTGGACTACAGGCAACAGGTGTCTTCTCCTGAAAATTCACAGACGGCTCGTAAAGAGAGAGGAAGGGCTTGCCTTT
>Ga0179593_1280109_pt1 | contig 19504 bp, 26 predicted proteins | sample CZODoug2_1_08_16_FD_185931 | JGI IMG/M metagenome (GOLD analysis project Ga0179593, IMG submission 185931) | Vadose zone soil fungal communities from Angelo Coast Range Reserve, California, USA - CZODoug2_1_08_16fungal (PacBio error correction) | ecosystem: Environmental > Terrestrial > Soil >...
ACATTCAGGGGGGAAACACTAAGGACATTTATGAAGGAAATCAATGGGAAGTGGAGAAGCGTTGGGGGAGGGGGGGGGGGTAAGGGATTCATAAAAAAAAGGGTCGATGGCTCGCAGGTAACACCCCTGCCGGTGGGTTAGGAATTGCTGAGCAATCTTCAACTAGTAATAAACTACGAAGGATTGACAGGGTTCAAAAAGCTACGCAGCCCGCAGGTCGAAGGAAAATGGTCCAGGGTGGTGGGTAATGGGGGAATACCAGGGAACAACGCGCAGTCAAAAAACCATTGGTGTAAAGACGGCAAAAGGGGGACTAGCTCTACCAAACCGGGAGGAATCAAGGCAGTGTGGGACGAAGAAACACAAGGAATCTAAGGGCTCACTTGCTGGTGTAGAGTGGAGAATAATCAAAATACTTTAACAAGTCAGCAAAGAAAGGTTGGGAGAAATAGCAGGGGTCAGGGGGAGGTGTGACTGTCGTTGGGCCAGCGGAAAAAAAAAAAACTAAAGAGCCATAAAATCAGGGGCAATGGTCAGGGCCGAAATATCAAAGGATGGTTGGGGGAGCCGGGAAAAACAATGGCGAGGCGGTAAAAATTTTAGAAAAATTGGTCGGAAAACATTCTGAGATTCAGAGTTAAAACGTGGTGTTGGACGCTGTAGGACACATCGAGTTAATGGGTGGGGATTTTAGCGGGTGGAGGGGCGAGGAGAGGGCTCATTTCAGCAGAGAGGAGGGAAGAGTGGTGGGGATAACGCCAACCGGATATTTGGGACCAGGGGAGGGGGTGAAAGAAATGTGTTACCGAGGAGAGGGTTCAAAGCAGTGCCTGCGGGGCAAAAAAATGGAAAACCCAGAGGAGCTGCTAGAAAAAAGAAAAAAAGTCATCGCAGAGTGGTAAGGGGGTAGGGGGTTAGGAATAAGATTGGAATAACAAGTGTGTAAAAAGTTTGAATTTACTGAAAAAGATGAATTATGTGTTGAACATTAAATTTGCTGGAAAGCGTGGATCCATTTCATCTGTTTGGTGTATGTGTGTTATTTGTCATATGTTTGGAGGAGACGAAATTAAAACATGGAGGAGGAGGGGGTAAAACCCCCAAGAAATTCAATAATGTAAACAAAATAGTGTGGGGGAAAGGCTTTTGGGTCTAGTAAGTTGCGCTGTCTGCGGTATCATCGAATCGGTCGGGGAAGGAGGGACCCTAATAAAGACGTTACGTTTGGTGTGCGTTCGAAAACAACGTTGGGGTGCAAGAAATACTACATGATACAGGGGTACCTGCTAGCCGTATACAAGCCGTCAAGCTTAGTGGGCCTGAAAGTAAAATGAAGTGGGATTAACGCCAGCCCGGCTGTGACAATTGCTTTGGGTGTACGCTTTTAAATTATCCAAGGTTGGGTCTGGGACGTTCTCCAGAAAGAAGACGCGTCTCGCGAAGAGATAGGAGTAGGACATCAGTTTTATTAGAATTTGCTTGTGCGTGGTTCACTGTTGGTGGCGCAATTGCTTCGCACTTGATCCTAATGGATATGCACCATTTCGGGACAAGTAAGGAATTGGGTCTTAAATGAAGTTCTCGACAGGGACTTCCATTGATGAAATTATGGATTCTAAAGATACACGTACGTATAGTGTGTAAAGTAATAGGAATGTGATCAAAAGTTTTAAAAAAAAAGACTTATATCGTTGCAACAGACAATACGAAAACGCGGCAATCACAAGGTAAAACTGGTGGCAGCGGACTCATAACGAGAGTTTGACACATATCTAGAAAGGACACTGTAAAAAGACTTAGCTGGATACTTTGACGGGTGGGGGACGAGCGCGCTTGGGGGAGGGGGTCTAAGAAAACTTCTAAGGTAAGGAACAAAGAAAAGTGGCATCTTTATCCCGGAGAAGGAGTGGGGAGGTGAGACGCAGGAGTCTCGTATTGGAGAGGAAATGAACGGGGGGAGTACCCCCAGAAAAGGCATCTTTTACCTAAAGTAGGGAGCGTAATTTCAGGGAATAACAGGGTGGTCGAGGTTTCTAACATCGAGTTAAAAAAAACAACGGGTATGAGATGCCCAGCGTTATAAAGTGGGGGTAAAATGCATAGGTGCGGGACAGAGTTGTGATGGGCTTTGGGATGGCGCAGTGGGGTGGTATTTTCATATGGAAAGCGGAAAACTTTGATGTTTGGAAAAGGAGTCCCTCTCTGAATGAAGGTCTTTAAGCGGCTCCTCAATACGGGGTGGAAAGGCCGGCGTGGGAAAACGAACAGAAAAAGTGAAATTACTTGCGGGACGAGGGTGAGGGGTTTTGGAAAAAACAAACGGTTTCAAGGGGGGGAGGAAAACAGAAAGTGCAAGGCGCGAGTTAAAACAAGGAAAGGAATATCGTCAGCGAAAGACTCCACCCGAACTGTACCGGAAACGGAGAGGGAAGGGAAAAGGGGGCGTTTGGGTAGGAAAGAGATGAAAGATGCTTCAGGGGAATGGAATCCTGAGAAAAGAATTAGGCACCGTTTTGAGGGATGCACGCCAAATCAATGAATCAAAGGGGAGGTCAGTACAAAGGCGGGGTTTGACGGGGGGAGAAGGGGGAACGAAATCCCTCCATGGGAAAAAATTTAGGAGAACAAACGGGGATGAAGATACCAGAAGAAAAAGTAAAAAAAAGAACCACAGAATTTTGGGAAAAAGAAAGGAGGCAAAATGGTGATCAAAGTATGAGAGAAATCTAAGACAAGGGGGGCGTATCGCTAGGGGCGCGCAGACCTCGTCACCGGGAAGGACCAAGAAAGACGCAACGAGTGTCACTATGGTTGGAAAAGAGAGGGGAAAATTTGGAAGCTTGGGAGATTTCAAGGCGTTAGATGGGTGGTGATCCACAGAGGGGAAGGGTGCAAGCTGGACTGCCAGAATTGGGACAAAAACGGGGGGGCCGAGAATTATCAGGGCAAAAGAGCAGGACGGATGTTCCCAAGATGGAAAACAGTGTGTTAGAAGGAAAAGGGCCAAAGTTGAAGGAGCTAGTCAGGGTTGCGTGTCGGTTGGGGGATTAAAGGGGAAGGGAGGCAAAGTGACACGTTGGGACCAAACCGAATGGAAGTTGGCACACGCCAAGGAAAAATATTGAGAGTGTTCATTGAGCCCTGGAGCCAGCGGCGTAAGCCAAGGGAGGAAGATAAAAAGGGTTGAGAGTCAAAACGTTGCGGGAAAAAACCCACAAAGAACCCAGTGCGTCGTTGGCAGAAAACCGCTGAAAGTGGGTTGTCGAACAGGGTGAAAAGGGGGAAAAGTAAGCTCAGCGCGAATAAGACTAGGGAAATACGCATTGACGTCGGGATCAAAAGAGATTGCCAAAGTGGGGGGGAAGACGAAGAGAGGGAACGGGAGTGGGGTCTGGGTAATCGGAAGGGGCCGAGATTCCAAATTTGAAAGAGCCAAGCAGAGACCGCGGTGTTCGAGAAAGTGTTCGACTCTGGTGGAGCAGCCTTGCGGAAGGAGTAAGAAAGGTGGTGTAATGAGCTGAATGAGTGGGAAAAGCGAAAAAAAACTGGAAAATATGGGGGGAAAATGGGTTATGCCGGAGCGAGCGGGAAAGCTGGAAAGAGGGAAGATGGGGAAATTGCAAAGAAAGGTTTGGGGGCGAGGCTGCGAGAAGTAAAACGGGGACGGGAGAAAATGGTGAAGCAGGTCGCTAGGACGAACCGCATCGTCGGGGGAGGGCAGAAGAAAAGACGGCGGAGCAAGCCAATAATAAAAAAAAAGCCAGTGTCACAGGGGAACGACGTCACCAAAGAAAGGATGAAGAAGCTATGTGCAGCTTATCATAGGGTGAGCAAGCGTCCGTGATTGGTAGGGGCTTATCCTTACAAAAGGGAGAGGGCAAAAAAAAAAGGAAACGGGGGTAGAGCTCGTAAATGGCTCAGGGGCTTGAGGAATAACTGTGAGAGTCATTGGATGTGGGAGAGTGGTACGGTAGGACTTCGCGTAAAAGGGAGAAACCAAGGGCAAGGAATTCCTGAGAAAGACAAATCGGGAGGAAGGGCTGGTTTAGGAAAATGGCGGGAGCATCCATGGGATCGGTCCACGCCAAGCCGAGGAGGTCGAATAGGAGAAGATTCGGAGGGATGGAGTCAAATAGTGAAAAATTCAGGGGTTCAAAAGTCAGCGATTGTGTTCTGTGGGTAAAAAGTTCCATAATTAGAAGACTCGAAGAGGGAGAATGTTGTTAAGGTTGCTGGGCCACGAGAAAAGAGGAATAGAAGCCGTGGCCCCAGGGCAAGTTAAGGTATAGGGAGAAAAACATCAATCCCAATCGCAAATCCCAACGCCTGGTCCAAAGTATCCGAAGGATAGGGCAGATGGGGGAGAGTAAAAAAGGGAATTGGGGTTGGCGGGGAAAAAAAAAATCTGGGTTGTGGTCCGAGGGAACGGGGGGGGGGGGGGCATGGGAAAAGACTAAGGAAGAGAAAAAGGCAAGACAGGGGTGGGGGGGAAGTGATGTGGTTCGGCGTAAAAGAGGGTGAGGCTTCAAAAGCGCAAGATGAAGTGGAATTGAAGATTTAAGATCGACAAGCGTAGAAATTGATAAACAAAAAGGGAACTCATCAAGGAATAGTTAGAAAACGCTTGGAAAAAAAGAGAGGAAGAGTGAAATTGGGAATGCACCGTGGAGGGGTCAGGACAAACGAGGTACTGGGAGTGAGCTGAGCGAACACGAGAGCTTCCTTCAGAGGGGGGAAACTTGAACGGAATAGGTCAGACCTCAAAGAAAAAAGAATAGGGGCTGGGGCAAAACAATAAAAAGAAGAAAGGAGCGGGGGGCGAGATGGCAAAACTCACACCTCTGGGAAACCTAGAAGGGGAATTACAATTAAATCGAGGGGGCCTAACTTAACGTCTGAGGCTGGAGCATAATGCCGAAAAGACCAGAAGGGATTCGTAAAGGAGGTCCATTAACACAGTGTTGTGAAAGAATTAATGGAATGCTCTGGAGGTAAGGTCTTCGCTCCTATAGTTTAGAAAAGCGTTGGCATACAGAAAAGGGCGAACGCAAAACGTAGACAGTCAAATCAAAGGAAAAAGGGGAAAAAGGGGATCATTACGACGTGCTACCAGTGTAAGTGGAACCTCCGCTGAATCGGGTGATTGGGCATGGGTTTGGACCGGGACAAAGAATAGGCCCTGAAGGATTAAGGACGTCTCAAGAACAAACAACAAAAAAAAGGAAGAGTAGATAGGGACACAGAAAAGCCCTGCTAATGGCCAGTTAAGGGGAGCTAGGGTGCAAGGCGTGCATCAGACCGGAGGGGGCATTAAGCACGGAGGAAAGCAGAGAGGAACTGGAAAGACGACATAAGTCGAAGATAAGGTACGTGACGTACTCTAAGCAAGGGATGAGCAGACACAACAGCTCGGTAAGACAGGCCCGACGGGGAGAAGAAAACTCATACCGGAGTTCCTGAAAGAGGTGACCCAAATGAGGGGGTGATGAAGCCTCTTGCTGAGCTTCATGGCATAGGAAAAATCGTGGTTACGCAATAGCAATGCGAAAAGCATCTCTGGCGGGGGTTTACCTCTCCAGGAGGGTAGGGCTTGGTCATTGCACTGGTGTGGAAACACTCATGTGCTTGTAAAGGAGGAAGTAGGGGAGGAGTAAGAGCCTACAATACTGAACAAAAAAGGAGGTCGGTGTTTGCCTGAAAGGAAAGGCCAAAAAACTAAGGTCAAACTCACTTCGTGCTAAGGCAAGTCATACGTCATCGTTGGGGTTAGACTATACCGAAATTAAGGGATCCTGGGGGGGAATAATGCCGCGCCAAAAATCAGAGAACGTCTAGGTTGGAGGGGGAAGCCCGAAGTGACCCGTATGGCAAGAAGACAAAGTCCAAACTGATAGGTCAGGAAAGCAACCGGGGAAGAGACTAAATGGCGGTAAACACAGGTTGTTCTGCAAAAAAACAAGTACGCTCTTGGAGGGAAGGAAAAGTAAAAAGCAAAAAAAAGGGGGCAAGCACAGCCCGAAAACCTGGGAGGCAGGTTTAGCTATTTTAAGGCGAATGGGGGGAATGGGGTCGTCATGCTGACCGGCAAAGGGGTTACTGAAAGCCGACGATAAAAGAAATGTGCAAACTGCAAAAGAGAGCAAGCAAATAGGAAAATTTCAGGGTGCGCTTAAATGGGAGTGGGGGTAACAGGAACCGCCGCCGACACAAAGCGCGGGGAATTGAAGGAGGGGGCATTGTGGAAAAAATCTGAACCTCGTTGAAGTAAAGCTAAGGTCAAGGACGTAAAAAGGGTATTAGGTGGTGAAAAACGAGAAGGATGCAGCACAGATAAAGCGAAAAAGGGGGAAAGGTGATCTAAGAGGAATATAATAACAAGGTTGAAGAGCGCGAGAACAAATCACTGAAAAGGAGGGATAAAAGGGGACTCTTTAACCGCAGTTCACTAAAAAATTAGGAAGGACGGGGTGAATGGCCAATTCCGAAGTGAAAAAGGACTGTTGAATCAACAACGAAAAGATCAACTATAGAAGACCACGCGAGGAAGGTACGGGGCAGGCGAAGAAAGTTACACATGGACGACAGAAGCTGGACAAAGATCATGGCACGCACAAGTGGGATGGGAGAAAGATTACTAATTTTATTATTCATTAAGGCGCGTCTCTTGTGGGGGGGAACACAGTTAAGAGAAGGGGAAAAAGAGGAGGGGTAAGGAAATAAACATAAAACTATGAAAAGATCAAAAAATATCCCGTGAAATGGACGTGCAAGATCCATGCCAACGGCGGCGCAATTTAGGAAAATTCAAAAAAGGACTGGGTGCTTACCATTAAAAGGAAGAATCGAAACACCAATCTTCGATCAGGTAAGCGGGGAAAGAAAAAAAAAAGGGAAACTATGTTCGGTGGAAACGTACGGAAGGAAGCCGTGGGGGGCTCAAGTGAATTCTTGAATTACGAAGAGAAACAATACGGCGCACTCCGTCGGCAAGGGCAATACTGGGGTGAAAAAGGGAAAGATTACGGAGTCGCCGGAGGGAAAGGGTGATAGGGGTTTCGCCACTTACTCATCTAGAGCAAGAGCCGTGCAAGAGAAGATTCGGAAAGAAGGTGGTGAAGTGTCGATAAAGGAAAAGCAGGAAGGAGGGAAAACAACAAGTATAGCTGCGTCTTTCAAAAGAAAGACCAACTTCCTCATATCAATATCCAGTCATCAGGAGGAGCCCAGAATCAGGAGAAAAAAGAGAAGAAGGGGTTCAGGCGAAGAAAAGGCACTTTGAAACAGAAATTACAAGGGAGGAAATAATACAAACATGAAAAAAAAAAAGCCCGAGAAGGGACCCACGGTATCATGAAAAGGGAACCAAAAGGGGAAAGATAATAAGGCGAAAAAAGAACAGCGAGCCGCAGGGAAAAGAAAGGGATGGGAGGGTCAGGGGCAAGAGGCGCGGAAGGGGAAGGACGGAGAAGTAAAATACTGATAACAAAGATCCAGGGGTGGAAGAAGAAGAAAGAAGGACAGCTTGAACAGGATTTGGGGAAAGATGGCAGCGTAGGACGAAAAACTCTGGTGGAAACGCAAAAGAATGGGGTTGGAAGCGAAAATACCAAAAGTTTCCCCAAAAAAGGGCTTACCAAGAAAACCAAAACCTCGGGGGGGGAAATGGGTCTAAACGCGCAGAACTGTCAGGGAGAGAAAGGGGCTAAAAGCACTACGGTGGGGGAGGGGGGCACTGGTACTGAGGGGGATTACGATGGGGGGTAAGCGCCAAAGAGACAGGTATGTAGGAAGAAAGTGGAGTTCAACAAGTCCTTTTCCGAGACACCGCATTTGAAAGGTACAACAAGAAGGGAGTGGGGAGGCCCGGAAAAGGGGGAGTCAGTCCTGGAAAGTATTTCTGCCAAGATCGGCAAAACCAACCGCTGGGGAATGGACAAAGAACAGGAACTCACCGTGGGGGAGGGAAGGAAAAAAAAGGCAAAGTGTGCGTTTCAAACTCCTCCACGGTGCGCCCGACCTAAATAGTAATTCCGGGGGGGAAAATCGTTGCATCAATCGAAGGGAGGAAACACAAGGAATGGGCCGTATTTCGTCATTGCGAGGGGGGAAAGGGATGACCACAGAAGAAAAGAGGAAGGGGGTCGGGGGGGGGAGAGCGTGAGGGAATCAAATAACGGGGGAAGGAAATGAAAAGCGGGACAAGTGGGGAACAGTTAAGAGGTTAAAACCACAATGAACCGCACTACTTAAATCTGACTGGGGGAGTTGTGAAAAAAAGCAGCCTTGGAAAAAAGGAAAGAAGGTTAGAGGAAAAGAGGTATAAACTGAGATCTGGGGGCCATACCTAGGTTCCCATTCAAAAAAACCAACCATCAAGTGTGAGGAAGAGAAAATCTGGAAAAAAGAAAGCGGGCTCATACGGAGGTGACCTAAGGACACACGAGGAAGGGAAAGGATGATAAACGGCCAGTTCCTCAGAGGCTTACTAATTAGTGAAAGGCGAAATGAGGGGGAAAACGATCCCAAAGAAACCTGGGAAGGCGGATTCTCGAGGGGGGCAAGTGTTGTTGGGAGATTTTCCTGGGGGGGGTAAGGTTAGACAGAAAGGAAAATCTCGGGAATCAAAAGACCGGTAATGACTGGCAAACTAAGAAGTGGAAATCCGAAAATTGAGACAGGATCCGCAAATAGCAGAGAGGCCTAACAAGGCTCCGAATTAAGCATCCAATCTATTGGCCGAGGAATATACGAAAGGCTTTTGCGATTGGAATCACGAATAGTTCACGCGAGGGGGAACAACCTGGGGTGGATTTACGGTTGGCAAGGAAGCTTCTGAGTTGTGGAATAAAAGAATCGGTGGGGATGGGAAACCAGAATTTCGTCAATGCCCACTTGAGAAAAGAGGTGGGACCATAAAAGAAAACTCCTCCGATTCCTGAAGAGGGGAGGGGTCATAAGGGGGCAAAAAAGGTCTACTAAACACCCAGAACATAAAGAAGAATTTAAGGGACAATAGAGGGGGTAGGGTGAGCAAACCCTGGTAAACTTAAAGCCCAATCCGACTAAAACGGGGGAGAGGGGATGCGTCGCCGCTTCGCTAGAGGGCGCAAATGTGGGAAGAAAGCAGAAATCGTGGGGGCGGGGGGGTGGAGGGTTAGGGAGAGACGGGAGGCGCGGGGGGCCTGGTTGCGGGGAGTGGGAAGGGGGGGGGTGTCTTGCGGGGGCGGGCGGGGGCTCAGTGGACAGTAGGCAAAAAGGAATGACATTAAAGGCGTCATTCCTTGGACAGAAAAACGGCCGAAGGGAAAATGTAGGGATAGACGTACGGAAAGAAGGAAAAAAGGGAGCGGGAGAAGAATTAAAGGGCGAAAGAAAGAGGGACCACCAGAGAGATGCGTCGGAGGGGTCTTAAGGTTCGAGCCGGGTAGAAAGTGACGGGTGGATCACTGAATGCGATAATCTATGACATAAAGGGGCAAGGGGGGAGGGTTTTCGAAAATGTGATGGAAAAATCAAAGGGGGTGAATAGAAAACGGGAGAAAAAGGGTAAAGCAACACCGTGAGATGTAAAGAGACAGTAGGAAATAAAGGGAGGGTTAGAGGAAAAGACATTAACGATACCCGAGGGTTAGGGAATGGAGGGGGAAGGGGAGGGGGGTACTCTATCAAGGATGGGGCGATGCAACCCCGAAAACTGTTGCGTGGGAAAAAATTGACATATACGACATTGGTTGTGCGTGGGGTAAAGGGCGAAAAAAGTTGCAAAAGAGAAACCGGGAAAAAATCCCCCCCACAGCCGATTACCGAGTTCCAAAAAAAAAAGCAGGGTGAAGGGAAGATACCAGAGAATGTGTTGAGTCAAGAAATGAAAATGTTCCTGAAAAGCGGCAAGTGTATACCCTGGAAAACCCCCGTTGAAGATTTCGGGCCAGTCCAGACTGGGAAAATTTAGTGCTGGATGGTTCATGTTCCGATTTGTGCCGGCTAATCCAAGAAAGCACCAAAAGCAGAGGGGGAAAAGCTAATAGACGACGGCCTAAGAGGGGACAAATGCGATACTGCAGCGGCATTCGAGTGACTCGCGTGAATATGGAGGTAAACACCCGAAAGGGGGGGTATCCAAGGAAAGGGGAGGTCTTATATACCCTACTGTCTGTGAAGGAGAAGAAGTAGGGGACGCTAGGGGGGTCATCAAAGAAACCACTGAAAGAAAGGACGACGGAGGGCTGGCGGCGAATGGTGTTGAGGGGGGGGAAAACCAGTTGAAATTCGGCAGGAGGACGGGAGATAGGTGAGGCTTATGTTGGGAGCTATGGCGAAAAGCCAAGAGAGAGAGGAAAGAGGGGACAAGCGGGCCGGACGCGGACAAGAGGGGAGCAAAAAAAACCAATTAAAAGCAAACCATTACATGTTGAAGAATAAATTTTCGGCAGAATTAGTCCTTGCAAGGTAGAATGGACTCTACACAAAAAAAAGGAGAGAGAATAAAAGGCTCTAGAAAGGGCGAAACCGAACGAAGAGAAATCGCCCTTTATGCAAAAGTGATGTCTGACTTGGCATGGGCGAGGCCGAACGCTAGGATAGAGTAAGGCCGAGTGGGAAAGAGGTGATACAAGACAGGGGTGGACAAGCGCTTCAAAAGAAGAATAGACCGACGGGGGGCGGGATATATTTTGGCAAAAAACCCGCAAGAAGGTCGGGAAGATCCAGGGGGTGGGGGAAGGGAAGACGGAGGGAGAGAAGACTGAGGGAGGGTCGCGAGCAAAAGTTTTGGGAAACGAGAAAACGGGGGCAGAAGAGTCCCGTGAAGAGGTCGAAAAGGACAAGCCCGGTTCGGGTGGGAAGGGAAGTAAAATAAAGACGATAAAAAGCTCGTGCAGAGTAGTACGCCGGGAGGGAAGTCCTTGTGTCTCGTGGCAGGGATGATGGCCGAAATGATTTCGGGTGGGCGGAGGAGGCCGGGAGGGACTGACTGAAACTCAAAAGCATGGGGGAAGGGTTTTTTGGGGAAAGATGGTGTTAATCGGGGAAAAAGGGTGAAATGTGCTTTCGAGTGAACATGAAGGTACGGGCCCAGAGGAAGGTGTGGGTTAGAGAGGTCGCATGTTTGGGGTGCACGTGGGAGGCATGGCGGAGGGGTTAAAGCAAACGAATAAAAAAAAAGAAGCAAAGGACACCAGGGTTGGATCCGTAAAGGGGGGTAGGGAGGAAAATAACAAAGAAAATACTTCTTTCCAGACCGGTGGTCGATGGTAGGCGAGATCGAGACAGGGAAAAGAACTAAAAAAGGTAGTCATGTGAAAGAGTTGATGAAGGAGCCTGAGTGAGGGGAGGAAGTGCACGGGGGGTAATGGAGGTCCCAGGGGAAATGAGGTGAACATTTATAGGGGGGGGGGGGAGGGTTGGACTAGGGAAAATGTAGGATGGTCTGAGGAGGAAAAGCAGGCCCCTAAAGCAAGAATCTAGGAACAGTGAGGGAGAGTTAGGGGCTTGGGGGGCAAAGCTGCGACGTTCGGGGTAAGGATGTTGAAGTACTGCCGAAGATCGAGGAAGACGGGTTTCAAAGAAACGAGTCGTCAACTGCAGAGAACACCTGCAGAGTCAGGGGGATGAATGAAATGTCAAGGGTCGAAAGACAGTTGAAGGGGGGCGCGTTTGCGGGGAAAGGTGAAAAAGAATGATCTCTTAGCAATTAGGAGGAGAGGAAGTGGGGGGGGTGGGTTCAGGTGAGTGGGAGGGGGGGACGTGTCCGGGAAGAAGAAGATGGGGGGCGGCCCGGGCAGCGCAGGAGGTGTGGAGGCGGTGAATAAAGAGGAGGCGGGAGAGGGAAAGGAAGGGAAGGGCCAGTTCCAGAAGTAAGTCGCGAGTGGTGTGGAAGCGTAGACCCGAAGGGGGACCCACCAGCATTGTTGATCGACAACGACTCGTCAACATCCATGGTGAGATGGAGTGCATCGGAGGGGAGTCAAATAACACTTCATTCGAAGTTAAGAGGAAATAGGCCTAGGGCTTCGGAAAGTGTGAAGCCGGAAGGGGCACAGCAAACGAAATCACACCCCGTGGGGGAAGATCTCATCAAGGAGAGGCCAATCTAGGGCAAAGAGAACGGGATTAATACGGGACAAAAATCGCTAATTGGAGGAAAGGGGAAATGGACGGGTGGGTGAAAGGACGCGGGGAAGGGGGGGGTAGGGATGTGGGTTCGGAGAAGGTTCGTCGGGGGTCACCATCCAAGGGAAGCGGTCTTCCAAAAGGCGGAGCGTCAGCTTCTAAGGCAAGCAAACACCCCTTGATCCCTCCATTTCCCCTGGAGGGTCTCCGCAGGCCGGGGCGTCCGGGAGTGTGGGAGCGGGGTGATCAACCGAGAGATCAGTTCAGGGAAAGCTAACTTCCACATGCAAAGGGAGCGAGCAGCTGCCTCCGAGGGTGTGATGGGGGGAAGTGGCTCGGGGACCAAGCGCGTGTCTTTGGGGGGGGGGGGGGGGAAAAGGGGGGGGGGGACCACGAGGGAAGAACAAAAATTGATTGTGGGGGAAGAACTCCGGCAGGGGGGGAAGACGGGGAGTTGGTGAAACGTGCCAGAAAGGGAAAAGGAAGGGTGGGGGGAAAACGGAAGAACGCCACCGAGGAATAGGGCGGTAAGGCGGCTTGGAGTTGTAAAGCGGGGGCAGTCTGTGATGGACAAAATCAGCTTATCGCCAAACGCGAAAAGAGGGCCAATACGTGACAAAAGACGGGGCAATCGTAGTGAGATGTCTGAGCGCAACCGTACCGGTAGAGAAAAGCCATAAAGGAAGGGGGGTGGTTGGGGTCTACTCCGCTCTTTCGTGTGGGATCAGAGGAGTCTTGGAAAAAGGTTAATCGTGTGCCGAGGCAGCACCTTTGAGGGAGGAGTTTTGACCGCCATAAAAGAGATTAAAAATAGGAAGGTTGGGGGGAAAAGCAAATAGCGGGTTTGGGGGCACGCAGGTTTACTAAAGAACGGGATAAAGCTCCAGAGGTGGAGATTTACGGTGAAGGGGGTTATCAGGACCATCCTAGTTGAGGGAAGGACTTCGCCAAAGTGCGGTAGAGAGGTACACAATTGCCGGGTAAGAGGAAAGACCAGGGGAGAACATCTGACAGGGGGAAATGCCAAAAGGTCCCAAAGCGCATTGTGAAGAAAGGAAACAAAGGAGGATTTTTTAAGACTGGAGTTAATGATTGTTGAAAAGGCGTTTGGGATGAATGTGAGAGTGGGCGTGGATAGACGCTTTTGAGGGTGGAGTTAATCTTCGAAATATAGCTTCTTCTTTGACCATGCATATTCAGGGGAGTTAGGCGAAAGCAATGTGTCTCTGCGGGGACAGGCGTAACCCAAAAGTTTCAAAAGTTTCTCACTTGGTTTTTCTCTCGTACGGCGCAAGAAGTGACCTTGGAAGAAAAAAAAACAACAATTTTGGGGTTCCTTGCTTTTGGGCTGTTCGGTTTGGGGGATGCAGGAAACGGGGAAAAGTTCGGGGTGTAAAACGCAATTCTTTTTGTAACAGGTAATGGAATTGAAGGATGGTTTTGAGATTTCCTGTCGACAGTCTGCTGCCGATACCGGCTCATAGAAACGTTTTCTTTACGGATTCGGAGGGCGAACGCCAAACAGAGACTAAGGAGAAAGGGCGGGATGAAGGGAGGTTTCCATGGATCTGGGAGGACGGTCTAAGTACACTGGGGCGCCTGAGAAGGAACACACAGAGAAGGGACAAAGCTTGCGCGGGGAAAAGGACCTGAGGGATCTGCAGGGGGTCTGTAGGCATAATGGGTGACAGAAGGATGATGCTGTGATGATTCACGGTAAAACCTGTGTACCTCATCTGATTCAACAGCCGGGGTCCCACAATGGAAAAAAGGAGGAGACTTCTTCGAAGCGTAAAAAGGGGTGGTTATCGCGGAAAAGGAGGCGCTTTGTCATGGGGATCAAGAAGGGCCTGTTGTAAGTGGTGTTATCGCAAAGTCGCGGCGTTTGTGATAAAGGGCAAATTTCTGGCAAATTGTACGAAGCATGTTGGGGACGTTCTGCTGTCGTGAAGATGGATTTAGATAATAGGAGCGAAAAGAAGATCGATAATAAATGGAAAAAAACCAATCAGACAGAATAAAACTTGTGTCCGTGGTAGAACGCATCCAAACGGTCGAGAGAGAAGACTGTTGAAGAAGTTGCATTCAGGAGCGCCGTTTTATGTATAGGGGGGGTGTGGGATTGTTAAGAAAAATATCGCGAAATATAAGGAATGGCACGGCGGGGAATAGAGAGAATAGGGATTGGGATGAAAAGGATATCTTAAAGCAAAGGTTTTATGGTAAACAGACCTCACTTGGTAACGGGAGGGCATGCAAGGAAGGTAGGACCACAAAAAAGAGACAAAAGGTGCGGGGGAAAAATTTGGGATTGAAAAGTGCTTAAAAGGCACAGAACGAGCCATCTCGGGCAAGCCAGCAGCGGCGGGTGTGCTGGCAAGGGCGGCGGCTAAGGGGTGCCAACGTGGCCAGAAAGTGTTAAAGCGCACGGGCAAAGTTTCCGGTGGGGGGGGATTGATGAAGGAGGGGGGCCCAAGCGGGACTCGCGCCGGCCCGGCAGGCACCAGGGGCCGGAAAAGTATCACGACCCCTAACTCCCCTGCCCTTAAGGGTCAGACAAAAGCCGTCCAAAAGGTGGAAGGGGAGAGTGGCCTCGGATGGTGTAGGCACCTACGGGCCAGGGTTAAAGGTTTGGGCTGGGAAACGAAAAAACTAAGCGAGAAGTTGTCAGAAAACGGTGATTAAGTAAAGCCTTGTCGCCGAACGTGGTTCACAGATGTCCCCGAGCTGTGGAAAGGGGAATGTGGGAGAAGGTTTGGAGGCGGACATCTGAGAGGTCAGAGGTAACTGGAAAAGAAAGTAAGGAAGGGCTTGTAGAGGGGTCAGGGACTTCGAGAATCATGAAACGAGTGCTTCCGGAAGGAAATAGGCGAAAACGCTTAATATGAGACTGCTGAATTGGAACACAAGCGTAATCTGGGGCAGTAGGAGGGCAGGTTGTGGAATAAGTTATGTGGGAAAGAATGAGCGGACCTTCGTGGGGGCTGGCATGCGGGTTGTGGGATAGAGCTAATTTGCATCGAAGGGACAAGCAGGCGTGAGGGTCCTGAGAGAAAAAGCTGGCTAAGAAACCCGCGGGGTTGAAAGGTGCAACGATCAAAAGATGAGAGAGCAGGGAACTGATATTAGGGGATCAATAGTGTGATTAGGGCGGATTAAGAGAGGAGAAGATGGAGATTATAGTGGATGTTTTGTGTTTATGTTTGGTTGGTGAGGTGGTAAACTGGAAGAGAGGGGTATGGCTGCAAATAGGAAAAGAGTTAAAATGGGGGTTGTGACGACGCTGATGTGGACGAAAGTCTAGGGGTAGCGAGGAAAACATTCTACTAATGAGATGAAAGAGTCAGTAGCTGCGTGAGGATCTACTTGCAAGCAAGGTTATGTGGTAAGATGCCGAAGAGAGAAAGGTCGTAGCCAGTATGTGGAATAGGATCTAGAAAGACAACACAATGGGGGGAAGGAGAGGAGAGGATATAAGGCGAAGGTCCTGATATTGAAGTGGTCAGGATGAGAGGCCGGGAGTGTGAAAGCGAGGGAAAGTAGAGGAAGTTATACTTCTAATCTCAAAGGGGGAATTGGGTTGTAAATGGGTGCTATTAAGGGTGGAACCCCGCGCGGCCGCGTATCCCTCCACTGAACGGGACTCGCAATAAGGAAACGAGGATGCTAAAGAGTCGGCCAACCATTCATGTCCGCCTCGGGGAATCTTATCTGCCAATTGACCGAATGACACAAGTGGCTCATCTCGTAGATGGGAGTTGGACGGCGCCTGCGGGGTTCTGTCCTTGCGCTGTGGGAGCGGCGGGGTGAAACAACGGGATAAGTCCAGTCATGGGAAGATTTGAAGCATATTTAAAACGAAAAGTAACAGAAAAAGGGGGAAGACAGCAGAGTTGGCCCAATCTCAGTAAGCGAAAGATACTGCGCAAGTATCGAAGAGGCGGTTAATTGAGGAATTCAAGTACCTGGAAGGGGATCAGAACGGGGTTGTCGACCTGCCGCCAAGATTGGAATGAATTTGGAATAGAAGAGAGACGACACGTCGAAACCCAACTTCTAGTGGAGTGAAAAAGAAGAGATTTACCCGGTTAAAGGCCGAAAGAGCAAAAGGGTAGGCATGGTGAAAGATTCGAAATCGCGAAAAAACCATTAACGGAAAGCTGGCCGCAAAAAAAAGGAAACGGAAAATCGGAGTTGGCAACTCAAGGAAAAAAGGTTGGAATTGTCCGCGGTGAAGGAGTTTACGTCACTCGATACCGAAGGTGACCGGCCGGGAGGGGCGGTCTGTAAGGGCTCGTGGGCACATCCAGGAGAAAACAGGCAGGGGCGAGTGATCTAATGTTCCCTTAACCAGCATCTCACAAATCCGGAATTTTATGAAATAAGGGGGGGGGGGGGCAAGTGGTGATCATCGTTTCTGCAAGCCGAAATTTTCATCGAGGGTCATTTGTTTTTGTGACATAAATGGATGCATCAAGCCGCTAAGTCGAGTATGGGATCGACCTGTGCCGTGTTAGAAAGAAGTTTCCCAGAACGGCTCGGGAAACTGGAGCGAAGACCAGGGCCGGCAGATCGTCAAACCTTGTTGAAGGACTGCTCACCTCTCCTCCCGAGGCAGAAGACGCTCGAAAGTAAGGACCCTTCCCGCGCGCGGAATTGTGAGGACAGGAGTGGGCCGGGGCGAGAGGAGGGCAAGGGGTGGGAGAAAGGGACGACGGGCTAAGTGGGTCGTCGCAGCAGTAAAAGCGAGGCCTCAGCAAGAAACCTATGGCCGAAGGGTACCTCTAGAAGGACCCCTCCCTGCGAGGAATTGTCCAGAGGCAAAGGAAGGTTGCATAAACCAGAATAAGTAAAGGAAAACAAAAAACGCAGACGAGAATAAGGAAGCACCCTTGTAGGGGGTGGTCGAAACCGATGAAAAAGGTCTGGCTAATCAAAATGGAAAAGAGAGGCAACGGGAGAAGGAAAAAAAAACAAGCCGTCGGAATTTACTGTTGACCGGAAGAATTAGGGGAAGAGCCTATTGGGGAAAGAGTCGGAGGAAAGCCGCCAAGGCATCAAAAAGAAAGGGATCTTGGGGGAAACCAGGGGGTGGACAACGCATCAGGGGGAAGCAAAAAAGGGAAAGATGCGCCGAGGCAAGGCGCTGGCCCATTAAGTAAGAAGAGGAAGGAATGGTGGCAAAAAAGCATTGAGGGGGTACCCCACCCAGGGACCCAGGGGCCACAAAGAACAAAGCCAAAAAGGAATTACAAACGATCATGAACCGGAAAGGGGAATCTCGAAAAACAACCGTGACATGGGAAACGTAGGGGAGAACTGACTTCGTGTGCGCTCCAATCGGCACACGTGTTCACAACGCAGCAGCATGGCCAGCAGACACAAAAGCCAAGGTCAAAGAGGGAATGAACGGACACCGCCGCCAGGAAATCAGAAGCCGACCCCATAAAAGAGCTGCCCACAAAAGAGTGTAGGGGGACGAACCTAAGGAAGAGGTCCTCAGATTTATAAAAAAGTGTGGAAAAGGAATCTTGGGGACCGGGGGAGAAAAAGATTTTGAATAAAGGCAAAAAAAGTTAGTAGTGATCTCCAGAAAGGTTCTTAAAGAGATGGGAGGGAGTTCTTAATCGGCAACAACTAAGGTGCTGAAGAAAATCAAGTTGAAAAAAGAGTGGGTTCAAACTCAAGGACGAGAAGGGCCGCCCTCTCACAATCAAAAAGAACAATATTGAGAATATCGATGATGAAGAAAAAAAGAAACCCATTTGTAATGACTTGAAAGGAGGGGGGGAGAGTCGTTCAGAAAGGCAAGATCTTGGAATCAAACTATAGGGAAAACGATGGAGGTTTTACAGTGGTAGAGGAGGAACAGAAGCACGTTCATGCTGACTAGGGGACAACGCACAGCAGGTGGAATGTGAGCAGGGGACAGCTTGAAGCACGCTGGAAAGGAGGGCAATGACCCACCAGAAGTTTGTCCGTTGGACCAATCGTCCAAAAGCGAGAGGGAAACCGAAAAAAATAGAACGAGATAGAGTCTACCAGACGTGAACATCAGAGAAGGAAGACTGTTACGGCGAGTTGCAAGAGAAAAAGACTGAGATGGGGGGGGGGCAAAGGGGGGGAAAAATGGGGGGACGAGGGTCCTGTGGTGGTGCCGACGAACGCTCGCCGCCTAGTGGAGGGTGGGAGACTGGGGAAAGGCGCAGGAAAAATCAAGCGGTGGGGGGGGGGGGTTGGGGGGGGGGTTGGGGGGTTTGGGGTCGGGCGGGGTCCCACAAAAACGCCAACAAGTCATGTGGGGAAGGGGAAGTCTAAGGGGCAGTTGGCTATTGGAAGCCGGATAGGGGGAGGAGGAAACGGGTTAGGGACAAGGTTTGCCGGAGGTCGGGTGGGAAACTCTCGAAAAACAGACTATAAAATACAACGGAAGGGAGTTCGCCAGTAGAGTCAGGCAAGGCCAGGGGATAGTTGAGGAGCAGGACCAAGCGGACCCACCCGGCTGTCTAAGAAGGGGGGACTGAACAACGGATACAGAGGAAGCAAACCACGGAAACCGGAACGCAAAGCAATACACCGCCCATGCCGCCCTGGCTCACAGAGATGAGAACCGGTTCCGTAAAAGAGCCAAGCAGCCGGGGTCCCTAATCTGAAAGGAGTGGCCGCTGAAGCGCTGGTGAACACTACCGGAGGATAAGTGAGAATGGCCCACACTTCCATTAGCCCGCTGCCTAAAATCCAACCTCGAAGGCGGATTGCGGCGTTTTTGCGCGAAGGATGACCGCGAGGGACCATCGAAACCCTCAATGTGACACAGAAGACCCAGGGGGGGGGCAGCAACACCGTAATGAAAAAGGGGACGATCAAAAGGTGATCAAACGAATGGAGCCCTTTAAGCGAGGTCTCAGCGAATGAGTCCCCCAATTGCAGGTAGGAAGACCGGATTACGGTGAGGGGTGGAGCTTCGGAGGAAAGGGTCACCGAAAAGATCCTCAATCCAGAATATCCTCGGAACAAAAAAAGCGGCAGGAGAAATGTGGACGGAAAGTAACCCATTGGCCGCGCCAAATTTGTGAAAAAGGCCCACCAAGTGGGTCCACAGAAAAAAACACTGCCAATTCTTAGGGGCTGAGTTCAGGGCCGTGGGTTCCACGGGAAAGAAAGACCAACAAAGCTCCAGCCTGATAGCAAAAATATGAAGGCTCTGCGATAAAGACAAACGATGAGCTGAGCGGTGCACTTCAGAGAAAAAAAACGGTGTCATGAGAAGTGGGTCTGGCTCGCAACATCACGGAACCAAGTGGTTTAAAGACGACATTAGGTACGAATGGTATTCAAGGAAAAGATGGGAAAAGGCGGGAGAGGGGTGGGGGTTCACCAAAATGTAATATCT
>Ga0179593_1615421_pt1 | contig 19504 bp, 36 predicted proteins | sample CZODoug2_1_08_16_FD_185931 | JGI IMG/M metagenome (GOLD analysis project Ga0179593, IMG submission 185931) | Vadose zone soil fungal communities from Angelo Coast Range Reserve, California, USA - CZODoug2_1_08_16fungal (PacBio error correction) | ecosystem: Environmental > Terrestrial > Soil >...
CTCCTAGACCATCGAGGAATTGGGGTCTGACATCTTCCTTACAAAAAAAATGGAAAAAAGGCGTGGCCGTCAGTGCAGGGACAGGTCATACCGACACGTGGTGCTCCGTTAGTGGCCAAAGGTGGACAGGAGAGGGAACTGGCAAGGCGCATGGAAACATGGAACATGAGTCGTCAGGGCGCTGTTCATGCACAAGCAAAACTGTGGACGGGGCTAGTCAGAAAAAAATCAAGTCGCACAACATACACAAGGGGCAAAACACTACAGCCAGAAAAGGAACAATTTGCGGAAGACCATACCGGTTGGTGACGCACATTGTTGCGGTAATGCCGCGACAAAGTACTAAGAGGAGGCATCCGGACCGCGCATGCCGGAAGGGGGGGGAAGGGACCGGGCGCTAATTGTAGACAGGGCCGGAAGGGGGGGAAGGAAAAAGACGGGTTGAGTCGGGAGTGGGGGAAAGGCTGGCACCGGGGCCCGAACTGTCAGGAAAGGGAAGAGAAAAATTGGTCGAAATTGGTTACAGGAGCAAAAGGAACATGTTGCGTCAAAAAGGGCATTTCGCCATGTACAGGTAAGGAGCAAAAAAGGGGGGGAGATAAGGTGTGCCATGAGCAAAATATAAAATCCGGTATACTGCAACGAACGCAGGTCCTCGCGGGGGGAAGAGGATCAGAAAAAAAAACTGGGACATGCTCCAAAAAAAGCAACGTAGCGCTCGGGGGCAGCCGGTCCGACGCGGGGGTCACGGAGAATCAGCGCAGAAGAAAGGAAGGGACAAAAAAAGAAAAAGAGCCAAGGACTAAGGACGGAGATGTATGGCATCATGAAACGTTAAGGGAAGGGATGAGACGCCAAGGTCGGGTCGGGGGGAAAGAAAAAGGCAAGCGGGTGTAACGGGTGGACAGGGGGGGGAGAACGTTGGGACCTCTTGAAAAGCAACAAACGTTGGGGGAAAAAAAGACCAAACCTTTTGCCCAGTTTCAGGTGCTCATTGGGGGAGGTAACAAAAACCTTCTTGACTCCGGAAAAAAAACGCGAGCTTTTTGTGGGGATAGTGGGGGGGGAACAGGCTTCAGGTGGGAGTTGCTAAAAAAAAAGGTGGGAGATGGTTGTGCGCGGGGCATGAAACATGAGCCCTCTGGTGGAGAGTTTAAAAGGGAAACAAATTTTGCACACAGAGGGTTCTGGAATTTACTAGAGATTCAGAAACTGGGGGGGGGGGGGGATTTCCTTTTGCAACGAGGGGCAAACGAAGAAATCCTGCCATGCATGAGAAACTTCCAGGAAGGCATCAAGAAGAGTTGAAACATTGCCGACCCATCCGGGACCCATCCGCGACAAAGGACGGGGGGGGAAACTAAGAAGATAAAGTTGCGGGAAAAGAAGAAAATGCTTTGTAACCACCACCTGAAAAAATCCGCCGGATGAAATACAACGTCAAGTGCGGTGAAAATGCCTGGAAAGATCGACACATATACGGTCGTAAAGGGCTTGGGGGTGGCTGGAAAAAGTGCTCGTGGAAAGGGGCAGACAATTAAAGAGATTAAAAAAAAAAGCACGTTGAAGGCCCGAGGCATCCCTACGACGTGTTCCACCGATTGGAATCGAAAAGAGAAAAACAAACGGTAATTCGTAAACAAGGAAAGGATAATGTTTTCACAACGCGAGGAAGAAAAGAAACCTACGTTCTTCAACGGTGTGGGGGGTGGGGCGCTCACGGCAGGAGAAAAGCGCAGAGCCTTCAGCCAACACCACAACCGATTCGACAAAATATATGGGGGGGGGGGGGCTGGTCTCGAATGCGATACGAAAAGAACCGGTACTGTGCCGCCCGGCGGGGGGCGGAGTGACGCTCACAGGGGGTAATAAAGGGGGAAATTCCTTTTCAAAGACCAGCAAAAGGGGAACGCAATAGTGCAGGGGGGAGTAAAGGGGGAAGACAAGAAACTCAGAGGATTGAAGTTGCCGGGAACATGGCCCGGGAAGTAAAAAATTTGTTGCGATTGAAAACGTTTCGGGGGCTGTCATTCAAAAGAAAAAAGGATCCGTCCCTGGACCAAAAAAAAATTTTGGCCCAACATGTTTTGAGACAAATCCCGCAAACCGGAGAAAAACCGGCTGTTCCTCAGTTTCCTGCAAAAGAGGAGCAAAGAAATCCCGACCAAAAAAGGTCAAAAAAGTCAAGTCACACACGAAAAAGTCCGACGAAAAAAAAGGAAAACTAATAGAAAAAACAAGGAGACAGTGCCAAAAAAAAAGACGGAAGGTGTCCCGCCTCAAGGGAAGAAAAAAACTTAAGTAAACAACATGGAGGAAAAGGAAAAAAGCTTAAGTAACTTGGTACCGGAAAACATTCCATCGTTACCCGGGGGCGGTCCTAGAGGACTGTCTCTGTAAGAAGAAGTAAAGGTCTAAAAGATCCCGTCATTCGCGACACTCAAGAAAAATTCATAGGCCGCAAGATCGGGCGGCAAATTTAATTCCGCGGAAGGGGGGCAGGAGGGGAAGGTCACCCAGATCGCTTCCTTCTAAAGTCTTGGCAGACTGCTGGGAGCTTACAGGGAAGATAGCCAAGAAACGGCCATACGGAACTTAAGTTGAACGCCATGTGGTGGTGTGGGGGCGTCGCGAGGAAAAACGATGGCCCAACACTGGGTTGCTATCACTTATGGGAAATAGCGACTTCTGCCGCATAGGGGAAAACGGAAATAACGTGGGAAAGTTTACCAAGGGCGAAAAACGTTGTAGTGCCCGAGAACGGCCAACCGGTTCCAACACTGCGACAGGAAAGGAAATCGAAAAAAGAAATAGAAATTGGCCCAGAAAGGGACGGTAGAAGTCGCTCCACGGGAAGCGCGCACCAACCACAAATTCCCGAAAAAAAAAGGGACACATGAAGGGAACTGCGCACAAGCCCTGGGCCTCCTATCTGAGAAAAAGGGCGACGAGTTTCAGGACGGCATTTCACGAAAGTAGGATAAGTTTCTGATCTCGTGGAAAAACATCCGGTAATTCAAATTACCCCACCACCCAAAAAGTTTGCGCTGGGGAAGAAAACAAGGGATTCACGGGAAAGAACCAACGTAGGGGTTGGCAGCTAACCGAACGCGTCCGAGCGGGGGGTCACCAACCGTGTCGGAGTTGGTGGTCTGGGGGGAAGGCATCGAAAGAGTTGATGCTGCCATGGGGAAAAAAAAAGGAAAAAAGTTCGTCAGAAGGGAATCCGAATCGCTAGGAGTGTTCGGGTTGCATCGGGAACGAGAAACAAAAACAATCTGCAACGATTGGCCGCAAGGGAATGGGAAAAGACTGCGTTGGGGGGCTGGAAACCGAACACCAAACCCCCGGGGAGTAAAAAACGAGCCAGTAGAAAGGGGAGAAACTCGAAAACTGCTTCTCTAAATTGCAAGGGCTGGAGAGAGATGGGGTTCCAGAAAGGTCGTAAGGTGAAGACGGGGTGACACGTACATCCCTCGGGGAGAGCGGGATCTTGTGATATCCAGGAAGGGGTGTGGCGTCATGGTAATAAAAAGCTTGGTCCACGGAGGGGGTGGGGAAACATGCTATCAAAGCAAGGATTGGGACGTGACACAAAAAACGTTGCCCTCGGAAAGACAACCCAAGGGGGGGGTGTGCTCTTTAGGGGAGAACAAGACAGACACTGTGGGAAGGACTGGTGTCACGTGCCGAAAATCCCAGGAAAAAAAAGGGAGAAGACAAGCCTTCAAAAAATCAAAAAGCAAGAAAAAAAAAAAGGGAGAGGGCCTGATGACAGGTGAGGGAGCTGTCAAGAAAAGCGTGAAAACGATCGCCCCCTCAAAAAAACAAAAAAACAGGGTAGGGGAAAAGAGGGACAGTGCTTAAATGTCCAGAAGGTTTGGGGCTTTTGGCTAAAGGACCAGACCAAAGGGGAGCCCATCATGGCCCTCGGAGGTGTCAGGAGTCTAAATCCAGAGGGTCCTAGCGGGGAACGAACAACCCTCAGATGGATCTTCACAGGAAGGGACTTACGCATAGCCCCACCAGGGGTTGTGGGAAATGTAACTCTTTACAGGTTTATGACTCCGGGGAAGAAACTCCGCGGAGGGCCTTTTAATGAGTGACACCCGGATCAAAAAACTCGCCGCTATTTCGATGAAAGAGCGGCTAGGGCGGGGAAGTACCGATTCAAAACACGCCTGACTTGGAACGCGAAAAAACACCGAGCAAAGCAAAGGAGTACAGCATTCAGGCGGAAAGGGTAAGACCCGCGTCTCTACTGGAGCGAAGGGTTTTCGAAGCACTAAAAAAAGCAGGACATACGGAAGATGAACGCATGGGCAAAGTCAGCTTTCACTTGGCAAGGAGTGAGGATAGAATGAAAGAAAACGGAACGGCGCCTAGGAAGGAGGGAGGAAATAAAAAAAAGGGTGGGACAATCTGCGGGGGTCACTGGAGCCAACTGAATACAGGAAGGTCAAACTACGCAGAACCAAACCAGCCTCCAGAAAGTTGGACGGAAGCTGTCCCCATAGCCGGTGGAAAAAACGTAACCCTAGATGTGGCGTCGATGCCCGCGAAAAAAACGGGTAACGATATCAAACTATGCGGCACACTTTCATAAACTGCAGTAAAAAACCAGTGCCGGTTAAGGGCGAAAAAAAAAAAGGCGAAGTGCATTTCCCAGGTGAGGCCGTTGCAGGCAACACGGCTCAAGAGGAGGTTGGGTGCCAGACGGGGGGGGACATCCCGCCCGACTCCGAGAAAACGTACGGCAGCCCAACAGGTTGGATCGGGGGGGACGGCCTCATAGAACGTCAAGAGGAGGGAATTTTGGAAAAACACAAAAGGGGCTGCCAGCACACTGGAGCCGAGGAAGAACGTGTGCCAAAGGGAACTTGAAGGGGACCATAGTCTTCTGTTACAAAGAGGCCGACGTTAACGAAGCGCCAAATTTCCCCTCGGAAGATAAAAATCAAAAAACCCATTACAAAAGGGCATCCTCCTAAAAATAATGACGGCTCGGGGCTACCTTTCGCAGCAGGAGGAAACACAGAAAACGCGGAGGAAAAGCGCGACTGCTCGGGGAAAGCAACAAAAAGATACCGAACTGAAGGGAGAAGAAAAAGAGGACTATTCCGAAAAAAAAACAGTCCTTATTATCCGCCATAGATCGTTCGGAGGAAACGAAAGGATTGTCGTCAAACTTGAGTGGGGTCTTCCGATCACAGGCTTGTGTGTCGAACGGGTAACGGGATTTAAGTCGGGGGGCAAGACGGTCATGCACCACGTAAATGGGGGGGTGGTCCCCGAGAGCGAATGGAAAGGGGTTCAGTTAACATTGTAAGGCGGAAAACTGGGGGGAGTTTGCAATGCCCTCGTGCGAGTTGGGTCGGGATATCGTGGGCACTTCGGAGGAAGGGGTGGAGAGGGAAAGGTTTTGGTTTAGGAGGAGTGACCAGAAACATCCATCCACGCGGGCAAGGGTGGCCAAATACGTGCGGATTGGCAATGAGTTTTGGGGTGGACAGTTGCCAAGGGGAAAAAGGGAAAGAGGGGGGGGGAACAAAAAAAGAGGGCCAATACAATAACAAGGGGGGCCCGGCCATGTGCCTCATTTACAGAGATCTGGTGGGCGATGTAACCCAGGGAACCCAAAAAAAGATGTGACTTCGACAAGCGCGGAAACAGAAGCCTCACGTGGTGAAAAAAAACGTGCCACATCAAAATCGAGGGGGAGAAAGCAGGGAAATCGTATCGCAGCGAGACGACACCAATATCAAGTAAGGACGGGTGGGGATCGATGGCCTGGCTCATGCAGAACAACTGGCGAATCAACAAGGTGACAGACCGTCAACAAAACAAACGGGTCTTCTAAAGGGCTAGGATGAAATTTGAATCTCTACAACAACACAGAGCAGACAAGAGGGGGGGGGTGGAAAAAAACGGAGCAAAAGGAAAAGACAGGGGGATCAAGGGGGTGTGTGTGATCATCCGCGGGGATTTGGGGGGGGGCCGAAAAGGAAGGAGCAAGAAGCAAAAAACCACAACCGGAGGGGTCGTACGGATAGAGGGGAATCGGGGTAAGGAGAACGCAAAAAAGGACAGTTTCGGTCGCCAAAACGATTGAACGCTCCGGGGGAAAAAAACCATAGTGGCAGGGTGAAGGGAATACGGGGTGTCGAAGATCAGGGGTACCGCTGTCACGTCCATTCAAAGGAAATTTAAGCAAACAGGGCTGAGGATCTTCTGCAAAAAAAGTGGTAAATGCCGTTAACGGGTGACATCGTTCAAACAAGCACATCCAAAGGGAAGGATGAAAAAAAAAGACAGGCAATCAGAACCGGAGTTGGGGGGGAAAAGGGTAAAGCCATAACAGAACGGAAGGGGTCATGTCACACTTCCCTCTGCATGCTCAGTACAAAGGATCTCCCCAAACGAAAACAACAAAACCCCCTTCGACGACAAATACGACAAAATCTCTACACATAGTCGACTCCCCGGAAGGAAAGAAGGGTGAATTGCCGGAAAACATAAAACTTTACATTCATGGGGTTAAAAAAAAAAAAAAAAGGAAAAGAAAGGGGGGCAAGAAAGTATTTACAAAAAGAAGACATTTAAATTCGGTCACCTACCAAGGCACTGTCTCGACGGGAACAAGTCCTGCAAGTTCAGTTCCAAAAAAAGAAAACCTCCAAAAAAAAAAAAATGACACCGGCTACTTTACTAAAACCTAAACCATCGGATGAAATAAGGAGAAGCGGATAAAAAGATTTCGTTTGCGCGTAGAGGGGGAAACGTGGGCGCAGGAGAAGGCTCTTCGTAGGAGGGCGGGTCCGGTAAAAGGGGTACAGGAGCGAAACACGGGAAACTATAAGTGGATGGATTTTAACCTCTTTTTTTAAGAGCGCAGTCTCCCGAGGAACTATTTTGAATCGAGGGGGGTGGGAAAAAAAAGAAAAACCAAGCGGGGGGAAGCCAGGCGACAACGAGCGTACTCTTTTTGGGGAAAAAGAACGGACTGAATGGCAGAGTGGGGGGAGGGGTTATACGACGGGGAAACTTGGTCAAAGACAGGTCTCCATTTAGGGGAAGGTGCAAAAAACAACCGGAGGACAAAGAGGGGTATAAGAGGAATCCCGTAGAGGGTTCTCCGTTAATAGTTAAGATCTCCTTACAAAAAGAGGGGTCCAACGGGAATGAGCCAAAATTCAAAAATTGGACGAAAAGAAGGGGAGGAAGAGAAGGTCAACCCGGCTATTGCGGCGCACCAGGGCCAGAATAAAAGGGGGGGAAAAGGGAAATCTCAATTTACCAAAAGAGCAGTTTGGGGACTCTGGCCCATACGGAAAAACAGCCCACAATGATCGTACGAACAAACACTAGGTTGGGGAAGATCTTTGCCAGGCAGTAGGAGAGGGGGTTGGTGGGGCCAGAAAGAATCCAGAGAGACAAGACTGAAATAATCCCATGGACCATCCCAAAAAGCTAAAGTTTTGAAGAAAAAAAGACGAAGGGACCTAGAATTTTTCGTTTAAAAATGGGAAAAAAACCCAAGGCCAAGATAAAAAGTCCTTAAAAAGATTGTGGGTTTCCTATGGCGGAGGAGAGGCCATCTGGGGCCGTGGGAGCGGGAACATGGTCTCTGCAGAAAAAAAGACGATCCATTACTGGGGGGGAGGTAAGAGAGAAATCGAACTGCGCCTGAGATAAACTGGTCGTGGAGAGCCTGTTTTCAAAGAGCGTGAAGGGAGGGGCGTCACGTGTGATTAGAACAGTCCTTAGACGGAGGGAGACAAGAGTAGCGGCGAAATTGGGGGGTGGCACAGAAAAAAAAGGCTTGGTCACACTGAGTCAGAGAAAAAGCGTTGGAGAAGCGTTCAAAAAACAACAAGGGAGGGTGGGGGGCGCTGGAATTAAGCGAAACCGGGGTTGGGCGACAGAAAAAACGGTGTTTTCCAGGGCTAAGAGGAAAAAAGAGGAAAGAGGTCAGATTCAAAATACAATAAAGAGGTTTTCGGAAAAAAAATGGAAGAGGGGGGGGAGTCCGGGAGGGCGCTAAATACCATAAAAAGCAGAGGACGATCTAACGAAAAAAAGAAAAACAAAGGGGAGGAGAGAAAAGAGGTCGGGAATGTCCATCGTGGAAGCATGGGAACACAAGGGAAAAACACCAGATGGGAACGCAGAGGATTTTTGAACGTTGGGGGAAGTGATCAAGATCGGGCCTCTAGGGCCAAAAGAAAAAGAAGATAACTCGAAGGGAAGGGGAAAATCAAAGAGGGGAAACCAAAGGCGGGGGGAACGCTTTCTAATCTGGTAGAAAAAGACGGGAAAGGAAGGTACAATAACTGGTTAGAAATGAAAAAAAAAAATGCCACAAATAATTAGGGGATGAGGTACGATTGAGACGGGGATTGAAAGAAAAAGCTACGAAAGGACTAAAAAAGGAAACGACCTGGGGACCCTACCAAAGGAAGAAAGGGGGGACAGAAGAAAGCAGTCGAAGTTCCAAAAAGAAAGTCCGAGAAGGGAAAAGCAGGATGTCAATGGGGGACGAGAAAGGTTCAGTAGACGACCTCACCACGGCATGGGGAAAAGAAGGGAGCGAGAAAATCGCAATCACCAGAGCTTTGTCGCTGGCAGACTGTGGACGTGAAAAGTCGTGCCCAAAGGAGGAAATAGGAACACGAGGACGGAAGGAACATGAGTACGAAGGGGGAGTGAAGGGACTGGCAGCCTCACTTAAAAGGGGACAAAGTAAACGAGCATCCAAAAAAAAAGTCTCACCAAACGTTTGCGTAATCGGAAAAACAAAAAAAGTGGACTGCGGAACACATTGGTACGAGGAAAAACGTAGGTTGATATAGGTCAAAGAAGGGGAATCCGGTCGCGGGGGGGGGGGGTAAAAAGGGGAACTCGAGCGCGGATGCGCTAGGGACCCAAGGGAATTGAAAGGAAGGTTCACGCTCAAAAAAGGGGAATATGAATTTCCCGCAAGAAGGGGCAGAAATGAGAGCTGCCAACCTCGGTGGGGGAGAAGTTTGGGGGGCATTTCCAGAAAGAACGGGGCGCCGGCACAGGGAAAAGAACGGACTACAAGAACCAACAGTTCGCAGATAGGTAAAAAGGCAACCGATCCGGGAGGGGGTTAGGATTATGAGGCGATGTCCCAAATATGAATATACAAGGAAAAGGGAGGCCCAACCTTCAAACAAAAAAGGAGAAAATACTATAAAGCTCCCCCAAAAGAAAAAAGGGAGGTCCCCCAAAGGGCCGTGAGGGGTGGCCCCTGGTCGAAGGGCGAAAAAGGGCCTTCTGCGGAAATCGAAGAGCAGGGAGAGACTAAAAAAACAGACCACAAAAGAAAGGGCTAGGGTCACACCTCCTCGAAGTGAGACTTTTCATCCGGGAATAGGGTCGCGCAAAAGGGGGAGAGTTCCTGAAAAAGGGTCAGAATTTATGGGTCGTAGTACAGGCCTTGTGAGATGGAATTACGCATCGTTTGGGGAAAACTCTCAGAAAAATTTGAAGAAAGGAGAAGTGGGCGGTTCCTGTTCGAAATTTGAAGAGAAAGGGGGCGACTGGGGTCATTGACGGACGGGGGGCTGCAGAGGAGAGAGATTTAAGGGAGTTCGGACCCTTGTTCGGAAAGTGAGGGGGAAAAAAGGAACGGGGAGATTGTGGGGGGTGTTTTTTTTTGCTGCTTGGCAGAGGGAAGGATGAGCAAAAAAGGGAGAAGTTAGAGCAAAATGTGCCCAAATCAAGTTGCAAGGGAAGTCCTTATTGGAAGGTTTTTCCGTGACCATCAGAACGGCCAGGCCAAAGAAAAGGAGAGCAGACAAAAAATTCAGAGCTGAGGGGGACAGAGGCCGACCGATGGGGGGGGCGAAAAGGGAAGTCCGGGAAGAAACGCCAAGGAAGGGAATGAAACAAAAAACCGTCAAGGGACTCGGCGGTCGAAAAAAAAATCAACGCGAAGCGCCCTGGAAAGAAATCGCCAAAAAGGGAGGAAGCCAGGAGGGTTTTGTGGGCTTACTCGGGAAAAGGGTAGAATCAGGGAAAGGGTGAACCACAACAAGCAACAAGGAGTGATGAACGGGCGACGGGTAACAGAGTAGAGACACTAACAACGGTGAAGGGAGAAAAGGAAGGGAGATGAAGGGGTGGACACCGGTCTAGCCGGAGCAGACCGACGTGTCCTTGGGTGGTCAGACGGGAAAAGTTGGGCCTATGAGAAATCTAGTATCAATGAAAACAAGAAAGGGAAATTGGGGGTGAAACTTATATGTTTTTTGGGGGGGTGGGGGTCGGAAACGATACGCGCAAGAGAGGGTGGCCCCCGTCTACGGGGGAAAAGGACAGGGGAACCAAAAAAGGGTGTAATGCAAATTCCTTTCAACGTACATCAAGGGGAGGAAGCTGCAAATACCTTTGTACGGACAGGACCATGCAAAGAAGAAGGATAAGGAATTGGGCAGAAAGGGCTAATTATCGAGGGTGAAATTGCCGTGTAAAGGGGTTGGAAAAAGTCCAAAAGGAAAAGAAAAACATAAGAAGAGATCCCGATGCAGAAAACATGGGGGTTGGGAATCCATAAAGAAGCAGGAGGGGAATTTCATGCCAACGAGGGGAAAAACAGACAAAAGAGGACACCCCGGCCGAAGCAATCCAGAAATACGACTTGTTCAAACTAAGAAAAAAATCAGGCAAGCCAGAGAAAAAGAAAAAGGTGTCCAAGTCAAGGGCCTGAAAACATTCCATAAATGGGGAAAAGGGGGCGACGAAGCGGAAAAATGACATGGTAAAACTAGTGGGAAAAAACGTGATGCAGCGTAAGGCGGGAACCCGAATAGAAATCCGACGAGTAAAGCGGACCAATATGTGAAATTGACGAAGGAAGGTCGGACCACAAGCCTCATTCAGCAGGGGAAAAAAAGAACCCGGCCGGGCGGTCAAAGAAAAGTGGGAGGGACACTGTAAGGGGAACTTAAATGGAGTCCAGATATGAGGGGAAAGTGACAGTCGCGGCGGCCAACACGGGGAGGGAGGCACCGAAACAAAAAAGGGGTAGAAAAAAGAAAACCTCAGGGTTCTAGGGAGGGGAAAAACATTTAAGAGGTTTTTTAAGTGGCTGTGACTCGGATCGACGGGCCGGGCCTGCTTCGTTGAAAATCTTTAAAGCAAGCATATGCCAAAAGAAAAAGAGGGGGAGAATGTTACCTTCTAAGACGTGGGGCCAATTTAAACTAAAAAAACGGGGAAAAAGTTCCCCACTAAGTTCCGGGGGGGGGGGGGGGGGGGGGGGGGTGGGGGGGGGGGGGGGGGGGGGGGGAGGGGGGGGGGAAAAGGGGAGGGGGGGGGGGGGAGGGGGGAGGGGGGGGGGGGGGGGGGGGTGGGGGGGGGGAGGGGGGGGGGGGGGGGGGGGGTGGGGGGGGAGGGGGGGGGGGGGGGGTGGGGGGGGGGGGGGGGGGGGGGATCCAATAACCTCCCCACACTAAAAGGTAAATGTTGGTCATCACCTATTCAAATATAAATTTATAAGTCGGGGGGGAGAAATTAATCTGTGTGGCCAAAAAACACATACCGCCAACCCAAAAGACACTCGGAAAGTGATGCGGGCCAAATTGCAAGAAGTGAAAAAACGAAAGAGCTTCCGCGTCTAAGGGAAGGCTGCAGAAAAGGAGAAGCCCTATTGCGAAAGGCAGGAGAGGGGGACCATCGAGGTTTAGGTTAAACTCGAAAAAAAAAAATGATAGGGACAGGCAGAAACAAAAAAAAAAGGCTCGGGCAGCTTGCAGCAGTAAGAAACAGGGGGTGAGGGAGCCGGCTGGGGAGTGGTGGAGGAGGAATGCAGGCCTGAAAAAAACAAAAAAAAACGTGATTGGCCCAGGACAAGCAAAGAAGGAAAAAAGAACTTCGGGTAAAAGATGGGAAAGGAACAAAAAGCGAAGGCTGGAAGTTTGGTGGTGGCATCGAAAGCACCAGCGAAGGGACTGAAAACAGGGGAAGATGGGGGCAGGGGCGTCGCGGTGTTCCTAAGAGAGGAAAAAAAGGGGGGTGGAGGTAGGCGGAGAAACCGGGGAGCGGAAAGCGATCCACACAGAAAGTGGCGGTTAATCTAAAAAACGATCAGCTCTCTAGTGACCCAAAGGAGGGGGGGGGCTCCTGTAAAAGAAAAAAGAGTTAACAGAGGGAGTAGGTTAAAGAAGCAAAAGTAAACCCGACGACGCGAAAATGTGGGAAGCGAAAAAAGAGGAGGCTTGCATCATGGGAAAGGGAAAGGAAAGGCAGGGGGGGAACGGGGGCTGGGGGGAAAGGCGAAATCGCCAGGGGAAAAAAGGAAGAGGGCAAGCACAACGAATGGGGGGGGGGGGAAGCCGAATGGGACTACGGGGGGGGAGGGGGTTGAATTGTGCCAAATGAAGGAAGGCCCAAGGGGATCAACCGTTAACAACAAAAAAGAGCGGAAATATGAAAGGTCAGGGGAAGGTAAGGATACCAAAGAAGGACAGGAAATAACTATCCTGGAAGAATCAAAAAACAAAACACAAGGAGAAGGGGAGAAAAAGAGTCGGTCAAGTTAACTGGTCATAAAACTGGGAGGGAGAAAGCCATCCCCTCCTTGACCCTACGCCTCAGAGAGGGGTGGGGGTACGGGAAGGAAACGAGCAACGGCTCGGGGGGGTGCACGAATCACATCCTCAAACGGGAAAAAGCACGAAAAAAAAAAACCCAAAAAAAAAAAAAGAAAAACCCCCCAAAAAAAAAAACCAAACACCCCCACCCACACAAGGGGGCAGAAAAACCAGAAAAAAACGTTTGGTTCGTCACGAGGGAGGCAAAAGGGGAGTTCAGACTGGGAAAAGGAAAAGCAATTATTCACTAAAAGGAAAAAAGGCACCATGCCCGCTATTCGAGGAGATCAGGAGGGGCCAAAGGGCAGGGGGGCTAGGAAAACGCGCCGACTGGAACAGCTGAGAACAGAAGAAACTCGGACAACATGTGACGAAGAAGAACGAGAGGTTGGGGGTCCAAAAAACTGATGGAATAGAGTCAAGTAGATGCAATTTGGAAAGTCAAAACGGATAGGGTTAACGACACGAAAAAAAAGAAAAAAGAAAAAATAGGTCAAGATCGGGTCAAAGCTTGGAAGCTGCGGATTACGCAAAATTCAACACCTTCGCAATGGAACGGGAAGGGAGGAAAGGAGGCGGGGATTTGTCCTTTGCAGCAAACACTGTGTGGAGGGGGGAGGGATGAGGGAATAACTCCAGCACCACCAATAGTAAAAGACCAGGGGGCGAAAAGACTTCAAAAGAGGAGGGGGGGGGTGGATGCCTTAACATATCAAGGGGGGGGGCTGGAATCAACTCTCCAAAATCTCTTGTGGAAAGGGGGAAATGGGAGACCTCAGTGCCTATCATGGGGGAGGAAACGCAAAGGACGCCCATATTGACCATGGAGGAAGGAAGGCAGAAAACGGGGGGTACTGCGTATTTTTGAAAAAGAAAGCGCCCAGAGAAAAGGAAATGATAGCGCGGGGGGAGGGGGGGGAAGAAGAGTTCGTCATTCAGAAAAGGGGGGGCCAGAAAGGAAAGGGGGCCGTCGTCCTTACAACGAAAAAAACTTGAGACAAAACAGGGTCGTAGGGAAAGGGACGGTGTCGCAATGCGGAAAAGTCCTCGAACTGCAACGAAAAAGGGATCGAGAATCTCAGTCGAAAAAAGCTGTACATGAGTCCGAAAGTAGAAGGACGGGGCGATCGCTTTGTGTCGAACTAGGGAAGGTACTGCGGCACGCGAAAAAGAAAGTCGACGGGACTTAACACGGAAAAACCGGAGACAAGCTTCCGCGTCCGACAAAACTTAGAAAGCTGAAGAACGTGGTCAGGAAGAAAGGGAGAAGTCTGCGCCACTTGGCAGAATGGCGGGAAAAAGAGGGGTGAGAAAATGCGGGTCGGTGTGCGACTTGTAAAGGGATAGTGAACGTTCAAAACACGTCAGGGAAAAGGGGGGAAACTGAGGTTTTCTGTTCAGGGGTGCCAATTGCGGAGACCAACGTCCTGTGACACAAAGCTTTTTTGTCGGGATATAAAAAAACACCAGGCAGGGGCAGGGGGAGGGCAAGGGGAAGGTGGGGAAGGACGAACTTGTGCCGCGAAATTAAAGGGAAACCGAGGGAATGAGTTAGGCCGCAAGGGGGGGGCCAAACTCCGGGTGCTATGGGAAGACCCTAGGGAATTTGAGTTGACGGCGAGGTTCAAACAAATCAATGAAACTGGGACATTAAAAAGCAGAGTCAAACCATTTGCCACGTCAATAAAAAAAGGGGGGGACATGGCGTACGGGTAAGAAAAACCAATGCGTTCCGACCGAGAATCGGGGAGGGGGGGGGGTAAAACACCGGGCACTAATAAAAACCGGTCGTCAATGGCCTCTCGAGGGGACAAAAAGAAAGGGGGGCGCACGGACGACGACTAGATCGAAAAAATCCGTCGAATCCGGGGGGGGGGGATGGCTCAGAAGGGGCTGCCGAAAATCCCAAACCAAAACAAAAAAGGGGGACAGCCCTCGGGACTTCTCCTCGGAAAGGAAAAGAGGGGGAGAAAAAATCTCACAAAAACAAAGGAGGGAGAGGGATTGACCCGTCGAGCCGGCAGCCCGAAAACAGGTGTTGGGGACCGGTGTGCCTGAAGGGGATGCGCCGTCAGCCCCACAGCCGGAGGGAAAAAGAGGGGGGTGGAAAGGAAGATCGATGCTGTAAAAAAAAAGGGGAGGGGGAAATGTCCTCTATAAGGAACGAAGGGGGATGGCTCGCCAAGTGAAAATAAAACTTGGAGGAACCTTTTCACGACCGGAAGTGGCAGGAATAAGGGTCAGTGGAGGTAAGCACCCAGTGCAAAGCAGAAAAAAACTGGAAAAATTGGCAAGGGGGAAAAATGTCAGTCTCGGGGCGAAGGAAAAAGGAAGTTTATTTTGGTTGGAAAAAAGGTCAAAAAGACCACAAAAACCTCAAAAACACCAAAACCGAAATGGTGGGGGGGTGCAAATAACTCTAAACCGATGGAAAGGTTGAATGAGGTGCCGCGGGAAATGCGCAGAAAAGAGCCCCCCCGTCGCAAGTAAAAAAAAAAAGTCAAAACGGGGCACCACGGATAGCCCACACAATCTCGACGGCAGCAAGGAATCCGCCGGGATCCGCCAAAAAAAAAAAAAAAATTTTTGCAACCTTCTAACAAAAAAAGTCGGGAGGACAGCGAAGGAACAAGGTTTTCTTGAAAAGAGTAAGGCCAAACGATGCCTTAAGGGAAAAAAAACCGGAGGACCTGGACGAATATACGACAATGCAATTGGCTGCAGGAAACGGAGTGGCTATCAGTCCTCTAGGATAAGGGTCCAGGAGAGGGGGAAGGGGAAATAGGAGGGATCGTCTTCTGAGAAACATGTCTTTATGAAGGGTGGGGGGGGGCCGGCTCCGGGAAAAAAAGCTGGCAAGGGGGAAAAAAAATCAGACCCGAAGAAAGCGAAAAAGGGGGGAAGGAGAAAATTTACAGATTTTGGGGGGGGGGCCGATGATCGAGCAAAAGAACTAGAGAGGAAGTAAAGGGATACCGATCGTGGACAGCAAGGAGGGGGTGGATAAAATAAAAGTACGGGTGAGAATTTACCTTGGAGACTGGAGAAGACCGGGGGGGGACCCAGGTATACGACGTACAAAAGAGGGCCACGGGGGCGACCCAGAAAGACAGGTCCGAAAAAAAACCACGATAGGGTTGGACCCTCATATCAAAGAAAACTTTAAGGAAGGGGGAGACAGAGGTACCCAACGGAAGCCGTGAGTACAATGTGAAAATGCACTGATACACAAAAGGCAATCCAGGGAAAGGACAATGAGGACACGAGCTCTGAATGGACCGGAGGGGGACAAGGACAAAGGGCCCTCCATAGTTGTGCATGGAAACGAGAAAATTGAAAACCCATCGCGGTGGGAGCGGAGAGGGACAGACACAATTATCTTTCTACGTAGAAAAAACCACAAACGCGACTGGTTGGGAAGAGGAAAAAAGTGGGGGGTGATATCCTGTGGGTGGAGTAGTAAGGCCTCAAGGAAAGGGAAGGGGATGACAGGTTGGGGGGGACACATGAAAGGAAACTTTGAACTGTGGCAGGGTCAAAGTCGAAAAAGGGCGAACCTAGGAGAAGCAGGGGTGAAGGGGCAGTTGTGGTCAGTCACGAAAAAAAAGCGTAAGGGAAAAAAAACTGAGTTGCGAGGAGGAATCGGATGCCATCTGCACTGGGAGCTGAAACCACCGTTGTCCAAATCTTAAAAGGGGAAAAATGCTGACCCGTAGAGACGGGTCTGGGGAAAGGATCTAAACTCTCAAGTGCTAGGCCTAAGTCCATTCGGTTCTGGGAGGGGGAGAAGAACGTTTGTTCCTCGTAGGGTAAGGAAAGGGGGCCGGAGGTTGAATATCACCTCCGCCAAAACTGGAAAAGCATGATAGGGAAAATCTAAATCTAGAGAAAGAGGACAAGTAAAATTCAAACGCTTGGCCAAGGAGCGTGCAGAAGAACAGCTGGGTCGAAGAGGGAACCGAAGGGGGGGGGCGCTGGAGTTTGCAGAAAGAAAAAAAAAAAAACCGGGTTGCGAAATAGCGGCTGGGGGGGGGGGCCGGACACCGACTGGTCAAAGGTGGAAGGACAAACAAACCGAGCGTGGGCACAGACAATGTCGATGTGCTCAAAAAGAAAAAATCGGAGTAAAGACGATCCGAGTCACAACAAAAACCCAGAAAAAAACATTAGTGATTCAAAGCTATGACTATGGGAGACGCTGTCTCTTGGCGTTAGCAAAAACGCCAAAGGAAAGACTGGCAGAAATCATTGCCCAAACTATGTTGAGTGGGGGGGAAATAAGTGGCGTATCAAGGGGAAGAGGGCCCACGGAAACCGCGGACAGCGTGTGGGAAACAGTCTCGGAATGCCAATCCAAGAACCCCCTCGGTTTAGGGGGGAAGAGACACTGGTGATTAGGAAAGGGGGGAGGAAAAAGCCACCGTTGAATGCTCCATGGGAAAAAGAAAAACACAGGAGAATTCAGGGAGATCAAGAGCTTCGGCCGTGGGTGGCGGGGGGAAAGCCGCACGAAGGGAAGTACGACGGAACAAAAGAAAGAAGGCCAGAACCAGGACTAGAGGGGCCAGAGTCGCAACAACGACCCGTCCTCCACAAACAGGAGGCCAGGAAAGGTTAGGGCAGACGACCTCACAAAATTGGAGACGACGAAGGGCGACAATCAAAAAAGAGGGGGGGAGATAGGGAAATCGGAAAAGGCTTTGCACTGGAGAACAGGAGGGAAAAAAAAACGAACTGCCACTTCTCGAAAGAATCAGGGAAAGTTCTTCTATTTGGAAGGTCAGAAAGGGAGTTCAGATATTTACGAGAAACACCAAAGAGGGAGACGACCAAATTTTGAGGGAAAAAGAGGGGGAAAAAAACCTAGCCGTTGGGTCCTGCAAGGGGAAACCGAGGGTGCGGGCGAGTCCCGGCGAGACGAACTGGTCAACAAAAACTAGAGTCTCAACGGGCAAAAAGGAAGAAGGGCTTCGAGCTCCTATAGATAGGGGGGGGAGGGAAAGGGACCGAAGGGCAAGCACGGCTGAGGGAACATTGAAAAAGTATTTGGGGGGGTGGGGGGGGGGGGGGGCGACAAAGTCTACCGTATGGATAGCGCAGGGGGAAAGTGGGTGGGGAGGGGAATTTGGACGGCATTGGAGAGAACTGGAGGGGGGGGGACCGTCTAACAGAGTTAAGACAAAAACACAGGTCGGTACGGGGGGAGAAACCGCTGGGTGCGGAAGAGCCATCACCACGTCGATGAAAAAAAAAAAGGGACTTGCACGAAAAAAGACAGAGGCGAAGCACCGATCAGAATCATAGGGGGGAAGGGGAAAAGCGGTAAAGCCCTCCCTTACCAGTATGCAAAAAAAGAGTTCTGAGGAAGACCGGGGGCTACTAAGGGCAAGAGGGACAAATAAGATCGACAGCAAAAAAAACGCCCGACGATAAAGGACTGAAGCCGAATGTCCTATAAGAAGGATGGTCATCCCTCTGGGAGGAGAGGGACTGGAGAAAACGGAGGAATTCTGCTCCACTTGGCACAGAAGGGGGGGAAGATTAGTCGGAAGGCCTGTGGGACGGGGGAAATGAGTGGCATCGTGGAAAAGCAACAAGGGGGGCTCAAGCGCCTGGGCCAGTTTTCTGTGAGAGGTTGCAAAAGTGAAGGTCACTTGGGAGGACTGACGGGACTGCAGGGAAACTTGGGGGGGGGGACGGTATTCGGGGGGGGGGAAAAAAGTCGGTTTGAAAGTGGCCGCGGGAGATGGTGCTTAAAAGGGGAACCGCGGGAAGCGGACATTATGGGGGAACAGCCGAAGGGGGGGGAACCAATCTGTTCTTGGGGAGGGTAAGAGGGGGGGGGGTGCTTGTCCTTTGGGATGGTAAACGGAGAAAAGAGAAGCGGCTCAAGTGAAAGGGCAGGTTCCCGATACTCAAGAGGCAAGGGGAAAAGTACTCCCACGCGTTAAAAAGAATCGGGGTCGGGGAAAGAAGAAATTGGTAAAAATACAAACGGTCACTCCGCGCGGGGGCGAAAAAGAAGGAATGGTAAAAACTGGAGGAGCGACCACCATGACGCGGAGCCTGCTGGGGGGAGGAAAAAGATCTGCCGTAGCCATCGTCCCAAGGAGTATACACCACCAACCCGGGAAGACCAAGCGGGAGAGAAAAAAAAAAAAGAGGGGTCCACAATATTGAAAAATCTCTCTCAAAAAAAAAAAAACAAAAAAAAGGAAAAGATAGAGTCCAAAGGGGGAAAAAACAAGTGATCAGACCTACGGAAGTTGCAAAAAAAGGGGGGGGGTGTTGAGTCTTCCCTCGCCAGTTTGGCAAAAAAAAGAGAAAAAAAGACAACACCAGCAAGGAGAGAAGGATAGGGTGGCATATAGGGAAAAGGGCAGATAAACGAAAATTGACGTGCTGTCAAAAAAGAGACTGTATGAACGGGAATACCAAGTAATGGGGAGTTGACAAGAACCGAAAGGAGAGTTTCTAAGCAAGAGGGTCACGGGAGGACGCGGGAAAATGAAAAATGCATTGTCTCTGAAGGGGGGAGGGAACGGGAGGAAAATCTACAGAGAAGTTGAAGGTGGTTGGGAAAGGGGGGGGACAAAGTTTCAAAGAAGCAAAAAGAAAAAAAGCAGAAAAAGACAGAAAAGCAAAAAAGGGGAAAAAAGGTTTGGAACAATAAGACTCACCCGCGGAGGGGGAGAATGTGATCCAATCAGTCGAAAAGCCAAACCAAAACGGCAATCAAATTACCAAGTAGAAGGTGGTGGCCCACGTATAAAAAGTTACCAAATCGCAAGCCGGAGAAAGGGACCCCGTAGGGGAAAAGGAATAAAGGGAAACTGTCCCATGAGCCTGGAAAAGGGGAAAAAAGGAAAGGGATGACGGATTGG
>Ga0179593_1399034_pt1 | contig 19503 bp, 23 predicted proteins | sample CZODoug2_1_08_16_FD_185931 | JGI IMG/M metagenome (GOLD analysis project Ga0179593, IMG submission 185931) | Vadose zone soil fungal communities from Angelo Coast Range Reserve, California, USA - CZODoug2_1_08_16fungal (PacBio error correction) | ecosystem: Environmental > Terrestrial > Soil >...
GACCTCACTCAAGGGGGCCCGATTGTCGTACAAGAAGATGAAGGCCGCACTCATAGGTCTACCAATCAGAGCGGCATAAAAAAAAACGCAAAAAAAGAAAGGGTAACACCTAAAGAGGGGGTTGCATTGGCGGAATCGACCAAGAGAACCAAAAATAGGGGAAAATTCCGAAAAAAAAGGGGGAACGCGTCTATTGACCGAAAAAAAAAAACTCGGAATGCCAATTATTTCAAAAAAAACTAAAATACAACTCAACAGGACTTTGACGAAGCCCTATTCGTAATTGGGCGGGGAGGATTGAAGGAGGGGGCGGGTGTTGTTTTTTTTGGGGTGGGGGGGGTGGTGGGGGCTAAAAAAACAGGGGTTGGTGTCTTCCTAGGGATTCCGAACCTCAAAGACACGTTTCGGGGATTCCCAACGGGATTAATCCTCCGCCGCAAGGTCCGGAAAGGACGATGGTACGCCTCAGTCCGTCAAGTGTCAGGGTTCTGGGTAAGGTGTAAAAGGCATCTTTAGGAAGGCCAAGAAATGCCGCGGCGGCTCGGGTTCACGGACCGTGCGCTGCCGTTGGTGTGGCGAAAGAGGGTTAATTGTTCCGGCTGGGCAGGTACAAATGTAGCTGCTGCCATGAACTAAGGATATGTTTTGGGGGCCTAAGTTTTGGGGGGCACTGAGGGTGGGGAGAAGAGGGTTTCACAAACAACGGTGCAACATCCTGTGGTCATCATAGTTTTGATGCGCACGGTAGCAAAACTGCGGCGCAGGGGGAGAAAGAGACATTGGGCTGAGTAGGAAAAAAGGCCATAAGGGGAAGGGAAAAAGAGTAGTCTCGGTGCGCGCACAGGCATAAAAAAACGTTGGGGAAAGGAAAAGTGCACCGGTAGGGCGGGAAATGATGAGCCTGGGCCCCGTGGCACCATGCCTTTAGACCTCAAACCATGATCCACGTAGTGCAAGGAGTTCCGTACGGGAACTCGAAGACAATGGGCTAGAGAGAAGGAATCCCACAAGTTGGCGCCGGGCATAACTTGAAGTATGCCACCTTTGCTTGGGATGGGGGCACTGACCGAAGAAAAAGATGCATTTTGCTAAGGTGGAACACCAGTCGTGGATTCATGCGGCTGAAACTCGAAAAAACCAAACGGGAATGATGTGGGGGACATTGGGAGTACTCGTATAAAAAGTCAAGCCCTGCTTAATTAAAGGGACGAATCTGTCAAGAAAGGATGGGGAAATGCCACGACGGTCTTCGACAAAAGGTTTCGAAGCGCTGGGAAAAACGGGAACTCAAAAAAAGTCTTGTAAGAAAAACTCTAGCCATTCTTGGTAAAAAAGGCTAAGCAAAGGGACGCGTTCTGGGACAGGGTGCGTAACAAATTCAGGACCAACCACTTGATGTCCCAAGGTAGCACCGGAAAGAAGGCCAAAACGGTGGTAGACCACAAAACCAAACATATGAGAGAAGGGAAGAACCCAATGGCCAGGGAAAATGGAAAAAAGAACCCTCTCGTCAGCGCGGGAAAAAAAACCCCCCCCAAGGCCAACGACGCAAATAACAGAGGGAATCACCTCTGCCTGACCAAAGGCAATCTGAAAGCCAGAGGCAAAGCCCACGTCGTTAGTTCTAGAGGCTCAGCCACCCAACCCTGGCCAAACAAGGATGGGTTATACTCGAGGAATCGCAAAGAATACCCAAGATCTCGGGTCAAAAATTTGGGAAGGTAAGGGTCCGATAAATCCTTCAGCCTGAGACAGGGAGAGGAGCAAAAAATGTATCACAAAGCACTAGAGGGGGATTTGGAATCACGGAAGGATGTCTTCAAGAGAATCAGACGGAGCGTGTAGGATTATTTGTCGTCAAGAAAAAAAAGGGGGCCCAATAGGCTGAAAAAACAAGGATGCAATGTGTTTTCAGAAGGCATAAGAGTGGGAAAAAATGGCATTCCCACGGGACATAGACTGGGGAAAGGAGGAACCATAGGCGTTCCATGGATTGTCCCTGATGTCATCACATGCTACAGGATTTGGGTGTACAACGAAGGGGGAGGGAACCTGCACATGGAGGGTCCAGCATCGTGACAAACTTTAAGTCACCGAATGAACCTGTTTCCTCAGGTAGGTCAGAAATGGGGGGAAGGAACTGGAACAGGCCGGAGCAACCAACCATGTCATGGCGCGTGAACTCAGGGGAAGGGGAAATACGCCAGTCCAGGCAACACGGCACTTGGAAAGGAAAAGAAGGGCTCGTCGGATAAGAGATTCAAAAGGGGTCCATCATAAAGTGTGGGGTCAGGACCAAAGACCAGCAATGACTGATGCGACCTTTGGGGGAAGGAGGGAGTAGGGGAAAGCGGAAACGAACAGGAACGACGGTGGGCTCGCGATCCCATTATTTGTGCTGTCAGGTTGGGGGGTATGGAAGGAAAAGAATTGGTCAAAAAAAAGACACGGACATAAAAGACTTAAAGTTCGAAGCACTGGGATAGAATGCGATAATATAAAAAAAAAACCTATTGGGGGGGGGGGGGGGAGGAGAAAAGAAGGAGAGCAGAATCGCTCCCGTACGCAGAAAAAGGTTCAAAAAGTTATGTAAGGTACTAAATCTTTGCACCACACCAAAAACCAAACTGCAGAAATAAAATTTTGGGATCGGCGATCTGAGAACACCGGCGTGGAAGGGTCGGAAGGAGGTCAACTCTCACTTGCAAATTGAAAGCACACAATGTCATTGAGGGCGCCGAAATGAAAATTGTATTTAACCGGGGGGTCGAGGATAGAGGAAAGGGGGGGACTCGGGGAAAGAAGGTCAAACGGTTGCCGTGGACAAGGGGGAATTCACAAGGAAAAGAGTTGGTTCACGGCCGTCAACTTCCTGGGTGGCTAAATCAATGGAAAGGGTCCTTCAAGGGTCGGCAGAGATGAAAAAAAAGGGGGAAGGGGCGGTGAACTAAAGGGGCCCGAGTTCCTGTAACGCCATTGTCACTGCATGCTCCCCCGCTAGAATGGGGAGGAAAGAAGGGAAATCGGAAAAGGAAGAGAAGGAGGGGAACAAGGGCCCCATTCTCGATTATGTCCGTTGGATGTCGCTAAAAACATACGCGGGAATCCGGACAAGTGATTGTTTAGTGAAAAGAAATTGGGGAAACCTGAGGTAGAACAAAGACAGGAACGGACATCTCGACGTGCGAGGAGAGCCGCCTCCTTCAGTCCGATTCAGCAAGCTTGAAATATTGGGAAAAGGGGTGTTAGGGGGACGGGGCTGGCGTCTTGAATTGAATCGGGGAAGAAAAAAAAGGTAGTTCGGGAACAACGGTGACTGAAAATATTCGGTGGAGAAAATAACTTGCGCGGGGAGCCGGAAGAGGGGGCTGAGCAAGGAAAAAGAACTCACAAGGGAAAATGGTAGAAAAGGGAGAGGGGAGTGCAGAGAGGGGGGGGGGCGGGCAAGAGGGAACTAGGTTTTTGGGTCGTCATGGCGGAGCGCGTTCGGATGTTTATTGGGAAAAAAAGGGGCAAAAATGGGGAAGTGGGCCGGAAAATAAAGGAATCATGGGTTGCGCTACAACCTTTGCATAGTAAGAGTGGGGGCAAAGCCCGCGTGGGGAGACTGGTGGGGTACGCCCTTTGTCAAAAGGGAAAGTGCCGCGTTGATAGTCAGGTTAAAATGGCGAGGTTGGCTAAGAAAAGAAATGCAGCCGTGCCAAGGATGAACGGGGTCGAAAAAAAAAAAGGTTGAAGGAATAAAAGGAGAAAGTCCAAAGAAGGGGGGGGGAACGGCGCCGGCATTTACGCCTGGCTTGCCCATAACTAAGTATCCACAAGGCATCCAACGAATTACCGTTGGGGGGGTGCCTGGTTGGGAAAAAAGGGCGATAACATGCATGGGTACCCAGGGATCCCCTGACAAAGTATGGGCTTAAGGTGGAACAAAAAGCAAAGTGGGGCTACTCCCTGTGTCAGGCCCAAGCAAGGCAAGGCAAGGCGCCAGTGTTGTGGATTTCTACTCAAAGAAAAAGGGGGGACTGGACCGGACAGCCCCGACTTCGGGAATGGCAAGAAAAGAAAAACCGGGGAAGGGCTAAAGAGGAACTTGGGGAAATGCGAATGTCCAATCAGTCACGCTAAAGTCAGTCCTTCCAAACTAGGACGGGGGTGTGAGGGGGGTCAAAAAAGACCGCCCGATAGTGGGGTGCCCCAGTGGCAAAGAATGGAAAAATGGGGGACTAAATCAATGTCGTCCGGCGAAACGTCATGGGAGCCTATCAGGGCCGCACCAAAGCAGCAAGACATGAAACACGAGGGGGTCACCGTTCAAAAATGAGCTAGAAAGCCGTATACCAAACCACAAAAAGGCAGAAAATTGAGGGACAAACGGGGAAAGGGAGCCCTTTGTCGCAACAAAGGCAACAAAAGGGGGACAAAGCATGTCAACGGAAAGAAGACTCAGGCGGAAAACCAAGGAAAAAAGAAGGGGAAGAAGGCATTGACGTGGACTCTCATAAAGGGGAGCGACCCCTTCCAAGCAGAAACGGCCAAAAGAAGGCCGAGGCGAATCGGCCAGGCCAGGAAAGAGAGGAAGCAGTGGGGCCTTTAAAAACGCAAGGGGAAGGGAAGGGAGTGGAATAAAACGAAGAAATAGAACACCACCAAAAGGATAAAAAAAAAGAACTCATCCTCAAGAAAAAAACGGAGAAGATGCTTTCCCCATCGTTATTTGTAGGGGAGGGGGAAGGGACGTAATTGGAAGAGAATCGGGGGTAAAAGGAAACTAAGAACAGCCGTTCAGTGGGTGAACGGGAATCCATTTTGGCTTAGGTCCTAAGCCAGCCAAAAGGCCGTTAGTGGGGGTTGAAGGAGTTGACGGGTTGTTTAGGAGAAGAGAAGTGGTAATCGAGAGAGGCGCCGCTTAGCTCAAAAATGAAGAAAAGCGGAACCTGTAGGGGGGGGGGAGCAAGGAGGGAGGGTCTCTCGTAAGAGCGCTATTAGTGTCTGGAGTCGGGCTGTCTATCCTGGCATCAAAGAAAATCAAGAAGTCGTAAATAATTAGTGGGGGGAAACGGAGAACCTTTTAATCCCAGGCAAGAGTCAAAGAAGAGCTGCGCTCTTCGAATGCAAAATGTTGAGGGCATAGGGATGCAGAAAGAAAAGAGGGTCGATTGGGGTCGGCTGAACTGTTCAGGAGCAAATCCTCAAGAAGCTCGGGAGAGAAAATGCAAGCTCCTCCAAATTAAAAGAGAAAAGAATTAAAGCAGGGGGCAGGAGGCCGGGAATCAAGCCGTGTCACATCCCACCGGAGATGGAACAGGGAGGAGTCCACCACCAATTAGAAGCATACTCCTGAAAAACGGAAAATTATTATATTACAAAAAAAAATAGGGAAGCAGCCAAAAACAAAATTGGACCTCGAAAGCCAGTCTGGAACTTAAAACCTTTAAGGGTATTCTCATGAAGGAAAGGGGTTATACGGCCGGGACAAAGGAAGGGAAAGAAGAAAAAAACAAAAAAATACGTCACGAAAAAAAAAATCGCAATGGGGCCGGAGCAGGTAAACAGTCGCGGCCAAAGGGTGCAAACACATTCTCAAAGAGGAAAAAAGGGGACAAATTAAAGTGGACCAAACGAGTGCAAAAAAAGATGCGGACATCCGCCAAAAGCAAAAGGACAATAGCACAAACCTTTCCGCAGGGAAGGCAACTCCATAACAATCTTTTTTGGAAAAAAAAGGAAAGGGGGGAGAGTGGGGCAAAAAGAAAGTGGACCACAACAAGGAAAACCAGGAAGGCCTGTCCCAACTGTGGGACAACAAGCGCAAGCTGAGGGGCCCGTTGCATCATCCGCAGGATCATAACAAAAACAACGAATTATTCAACTAGAGGATCCTGATGAAAGGGGGAGGTGCAACGACTCAGAACGGTCGCAGGGGGGGGGGGGGGTAAAAAAAAAAGTTTTGGACAGGCATGACAGCACTGCTTTGCGTGGGGGGGGCCACAAGGGTTGTGGTCCGGCAACACACAAGAACCTGTGAGGCGGCACCATCTTCAAAGGAGAGGAAGAAGGGGGAAAAAATTCAGAGCAGGAGGGTTTGGGGGGATAGGAATTTGAGGGGGTGCGTCTGAAAAGCATATTGGGAGGAGCACGGGTTTTTGGCACTTGTCATTTGGTTGAGAAGATGGGCTAAGGGAACATTTTGGGCGGGGTCGAGGGGGGGGGGGCTAAAAGATACGGCACGTATTGAAAAACGTTACGGCTGAGTGAAGTAATTGTTTTAGGGGGGGGGTGAATCATTAACTTAAGCTTCACACGCTGGAAAGGTAACTGAAAGAAGGAAGGGGGTCGTAGCCAGGGAAGCCCGGCCAGGGAGGGCATCACTCGTTTTTGGATACCAAATTTCTATGAAATCAGGTGCGGAGGAAGGGGTGAAAGGATCAGGGGGGGGGCAGAACAAAACCCGGTGCAGCAGAACAGTGCGGCTTGTGCAAGGCGGGGAGGACCACAGAAGGCAAAAAAAATGGTATCTGGGAGGACCGGGGGGACTGTGACTGGGAAAGGGCGGAGAGAAGAAGAAAGGGGTTGTGCAAGGAGGTCGCAGGAACATTCGTTCACCGGCAAGCACTCGACCGTACGAGCAAAAAATGGCCTCCAAGGCAGCGCACAAGTCAAAAGAAAACGAGGGGGCGACTCTGGAAGAGGATCCCGGGGCGCAGGGGGGGGGAAGAATGCAGTATTCCAAGCTAAACATGCAAGCGAGTTGAAACAGCCGGAAAAAAAAAAGGCACTAGAGATAGGAACGAGGAGGGGGCATAAGAGGAGGAAATCCACTCAGGGAAGAATGGGCGAGAACAGCCTAACGGCAGCGAAACCCCATCATCTAAAAAAAACCGGAAAAAAAAAAAAAAATGGAAATTAAAAAGAAAAGGGTGGAAAGGGGAGGGAAAAGAGGACCAGATAAAAAAAAAAATGAAGATTCTCCAAAGAAAAAACGTTAAGATGTCTGTCTAAAAGACTCGAGGAAAAATGGGATAGGCCTCAGAAGGAAAAGAACAAAAAAAAAAAGAAAACTCACACAATGGGAAAGCCCGATCCGAGAGTTTATTGATGTTTTGCGAGGTTGAGGATTTGAACGCCTAGAAAGGAAATGGGTGGTGGTGCATTCATAGGGGTCCGACGCATCCTCGTTTGGAATGTGAGGACTCAACTTCGGGTACAGCAAGGAAGAATAAGGCAACTTAGCCGATGACGGGAATAGCAACCTTGGCAGTTTCTGGATTGGGGGGGGGAAGGGGGGGTCAAGCAAAATCTTGGGGAGGAGGCCAAAAAGGTACCTCTTGCGGCTATTTTTGAAAACTCCGGGCGCGTCAGGGTTGAGCTTTAAGACATTCTTTTTAAGGGTGCCGGAGGTTCAGCTTCTTCATTACGCAATCAGAGTGAGTGGGGGAAGCAGGGTTTTTTTAGAAGAAGGAGGGGAGGAGAGTTGCAAGACCGGTGCAAACTGTGGGCATCAGGTGAATTGGGGGTGCGCACGGGGGAAAGAGGAATGGGGGGGCCAGGGCGGCGCAGAGACCGAAAAGGTGTTGATCACCCTCTTGGTGCATCGGTAACCAAAAGAGGAGGCGGGACTGGAAACGAAACAGAAGACCGTTTGAAGGACCGGGCAACGTGAGGAAAGATGGGAATCGCCGGGCACACAAGTGGAACGAAAATTGATACCGGCAAGTTAAGAGGGGGGGGAAGTCTACCTCGTAAAGAAGGGAAAAGAAAAAATTGAGGGAGGGAGGAGGACTCACAAAAAAATTGTGGGGCGCAGCATTGACTTGCTTGGGAACAGGGGAGAACAATGTGACTTTTTGACCGGACCAAGGGCATCAAGAGGGGAGGGACTAAATTTGGAAAAAAAGAATGGAGGAGGGAGGCAACCAAAACAAGGGGGTTCTTCAGGGGGGGGGGGGGGTACATCGTGGAAGATGACAAGGGGGCAGGAAGACCCTGATATAAGGCAGGGAAGGAAAACAGCTCAAACCCGAATTTTATGATCGAAGGGGGCATTCAGAACCAAGGGGAGGGAAAAAATCTTTGAAAAAAAAAAAACTGACAGGTCACGGGGGAAGGGACTTTGGCGGGTCGGGGCCCCACCCTAATGGGATTAAACGAATCTCAAAACGTGCGCCGGGGGAGGTACAAAGGCGTACCCCCTGACAAAACCAAAGAGTAGGGACCAATTAGCCCACATTAAGGGAACACCGGTTGTAGCCACGAAAAAAACAGGATCTCCATAGAGCCCCGGTCCAAACAAGGGCCAAGAACCAGTCGCGCCAAAGGGCCGGCCGGACAAAAAGGCAGAACCAGAAACCAGGGACACAAAGCGCTTGGACGCACCAGAAGTTCCAAAAATCCTCGCATTGAAAAACCAACATCTGAGGGATAAGAGAATCAACAAAAGAAGGAAGGGCCTCAAACCTTCACTTTCCTTTATCAGACTCTCAACCCGGGACATCCAAAATGCAACGGTAACAACCCCCATGGGGGTCAGAAATTATGGAGCCAGAAATCCGCTAAACCGCAAATCAGACAACTATTTACAAAGCACAGGGGCAAATAAACTGGGAATCGGAAGGGAGGGGAGGAAAGAGAGGGACCGGGAAAGGTCAATTGAAGGGAATGTGGCGGAGTTCCCAAGCTGAACTAACCCTTCATTCCGTTTCAATAAAGGTTGGGAAGTGAGTAAACATTCCAACGAAAGAACGGGAAAGGGGAAAAAGCGCACATGCCGGGGGGCGCACATGAAGATTGAAAGGATGGCATCCATGATCGCAGGCTGGAAAACGACAGTATCCACGAAAACGGCCCAAGGGCGGTTCCAGCAGCGGGGGCACCCCTATCAAAAGCAGGGAACTTGGGGTTGCCGTCAAAGTAGCAGAATGAATTAAAATGCTTCTGGGAAAAAAAAACAGGAAGGGGGCCCCGTGAAAAAGCTGAGGGTGAATCCAAGACAAAAAACACTCAAGTTAACTGCGAAACCGGCGCCCGGGGGAGGAAGCAGCTATTCAAAAAGACAATCCATCAAGGGGAATTAATCAACGGGCCCCGCAATGGACAGGGGGTTGATACCGGTGTGCAACGGGGGAAAGTGATGAGTGGGGAGACAGGGAAGACGAAATGCACGACGGTTCGATAGATCAACCCTTCAGTTGGGGGGAAGGGGCGGGGGTTAACCTGTTAAAAAATGGGAGCACGAAAAGGGACATACCTTCGGAAACCGGGAGAAAAGCGTCGGGGCTAGTAAAAACAACACAACTCTGTTAATAGGGAGAGAGCGCACGGACTCTTCAAAAGGTTCCGAAGGGGATTGCAGGGAAGTGAGAAAAATATTTGCACCGGACCGACACGAAGCAAAGACAAAGAAAAAAATGTGATCGGCGATCGGAAACCGAGCATGGAGGTATCTTCACTCACCTTGGGAAAGGAAAAGGTCTCATCGTTCATTGGGGGCGCGTACTGGGCACTGGTGAGGAACCTTTGAATCGACTCACACACAAAGTGCAAAACCAAGCGTACTTTGAAGGGTGGGACCGGATATCCCAGAACCAGGATGGGGTGCACGGCGCAAGGGGGCAGGGTTTTGAAAAAAAAAACAGAAGGGGAAAGGCCGGCCTTGAACTACGAAAAAAAAGGGATACTCAGGGGAACGAAAGTTGGCCCGAGCTGGAACAAGCCAGGTGGCAAGTCGAGATGCCTGGTAACCATCCCCCAGGAAAAATTGGGGGAAGGTAAAGGGTCATCGAGACAAGTCAGGGACGAAAGGTCAACAAGCTCTGATTATGTCAGGGGAATGTCCGAATGTGGCCACAACTCTTATGAATCCGGAACCAGGTTTGAGGTACTTGACCTCTCGAAAAAAAGAAAGGAAAAATGGACTCTCTACGTCGATGTCGACACGGAAAAAGAAGACAAAGTCAGTCCCAAGATACCAGCTCAAAGGGAGTGTCTGGAAAGAGGTGGCGAAGGAACGCGCATTGTCAGCGTGGCGACAGTAGGGAGGGGGAAAAACTGGTGAGAAAATGTTGGGGCAAGCAGGGGGAAAGAAAGAAGGATCTGGTGGGGGCCACGGACCGGAGGGGGGCTGGCGATACAACTAGCAGTCATTTGAGGGCGCGGGGTGCAGAGCGTTGGCGGCAAGGGGAGGGAAAGCAGGTTTTCTTGGCGGGGACTGGGGCGGCAACGCGTGGCAGGGGGCGGGACCAAGGGTATGGGGGCAATTCACTATGGAGATCCGTTTGGAGGGGAGAAAAAGGGGGGAAGAGGAGGTTGGCTAATTGGGGAAATAAGAGTGGGTGGGGAGATTTGCGGACGCACGGGGAAAAAGAACTGCAAACTGTTCTCAAGTGGGGGGGGGAAAAAAAAAAAAAAGTGGGGCGAAAGGGCCAAAGAATGCAGGAGTTTTGGGGAAAATGCGGGGTCGAACAAAAAGGGTAAGCCCCTGAGATCCGAAAAGAAGTGAGGAAGCTGCGCATGGCAGGGAAGAAGACGGAGGCAATGTCGAACGAATACTCCCCAAAAAAATGAAGAAACTCAAACAAAAGGACGTTTTTTGGGTTGCTGGGGGTTTCAGTCCCGACATAGTGGGTGCAAGGGAGTCCAAAACCTGCATATTAGGGCTGTTCCGTTCGCAACAAAAGGGAGAGAAAGGGGCCAGGCCAAAGCAAGGAAATGACCAGAAAAAAAAAAAGTTGTGTTGGATGTTAGGGCCAGAATGAGGGACCGGAAGGGGAAAGGAACGGCGGGGAACGGCAAAAAACAGAAATGTGGCGGCAAAATCGCACGGGTGTAAAAAAACCGATGTCCATCCAGAGGACGGGGCGCCTTCCAAAGGGGGGCCGGTTGCGGGGAAACAGAACGGGGGCCTATCGGGGGAAAACAAAAAATGCAAGTACGTGAAGTAAACCGAAACCGCTCATGGCGGAGAGGGGGGGGGCTTCATCAGGCAATGAGCCTTCACAGAACCTCCCCAAAAAGGCCATTCGGGACACATTCTGGGGGGGGAACCTGGGGTAGCGAAATAAAAAGAAGTACTCTCCCAACCCACAGGAGGACCCCAATACGCAGTTGAAGTTCCTGGTATCAAAAAAGGGCCCTGGTTGGGTACGGCAACAGACGGACACAAAATTTAACAATAATCGTCCACAAGCTCCATTCATAGCAGTCTAGACCCAAAACCGAGAAGGCCGGGGAGGAAAAAGTCTTGTGCCTCGAGGGGCGCTATGGGAAAAAGGCAAATCATAAACTTACCAAGAAGCAAGCGGAGGAGAGCGGCACTCATTCCATTTAGGACGGACTGATGTTCCTCAAAGGTGGAATAATAAAACGTACGATTGATTGGAGGTTTTCATAAAAATCTGAGAGTAACACACAAGCCTGGAAACCCCCAACCCCCACCACCCCCCAAAAAAGGCGACGTCAATCCTCAAAAAAAAAAAAAGGAAAAGAAAAAAATAGCGGATCGGCGGTTAACCACATGACTGGGGGGGGGGGGGGGTATTTGAGATAGGGGCCGATCAGTGGACGATCCTATTTTGAAGAACTAGACAACCGGGGGCAAAATTGTGGTCGGGGGGAAATCGTCAGGGGGTGTTAGCTGTCCGATTGCGCCATACAACAAAGAAAAAAACACGGGGGAATTTAAGTTTTGCTGTTGGGGGGGCAGGAAAGATGAAGGGTGCTAGAGAGAGCGCAGAGTAGAAACACGCAGGAAAAGCACCTAAACGACAGGGAGGGGATTCATAAAAGCGGGCAGGGGGACCTTCAAAGAGCTTTATTGCGGGCGGCTTTTCCAGCAAGACATGCAATTGCCAGTCAAACCCTTGCGAAGAATGCATGTGTTCTCCTGCAAGAAAGGAGAATACAAACGGTTCCTCTCAAATCTTAGAGGGAAGGGGAAAAGATGGTGGAGGGGGACTTCCGGTGACCGGCTGCAGGCAGGCTCCCCCAAGTCAGGTGCTCCTCTTCAAAAAGGGACTGTTTAAGTGCTCCTCCTGAAAAAAAACCCCAAACACAGAACGCTTCGTCGAAAAAAAGACTCCATCAACAGCCATTAGACCAATTCGCCGTTAAGGCGCCGGGAACAACCTAAACCCGTGGGGCAATAACTCACCGTTCGCGGGCACAAGGAAGGCGTCGGGGGAAAAAAAACCCATTATAAGAAGCCGGCCGCAAGGGCAATGATGATAGAAAAGAGCATCCACCACATTGCAACATCGCAAAAGAGCCCATTGGCTCAAACGGGAAATAATGCGGGCATTCACGGGCCCCAGGTTTTTATAGCGAGGACTGCAAAACAGGAAGTAACCCCCGACGCAACAACATACTCCGAAGAAAGCATATACAATAACGGCAAGTAGCCAGAAAAGACAAAAAAGCAAGTCGAACAATTGCAAACAACAGGGGGGCAAGGCAAGGGAAACAAAGACGTTTCCGAAGAACAATAAAAAAGGTTCCAAGCCGCAAACGGCAAAAAGGACCCAACAAGCGAAAAGCACAATCATGCAAAAAAAAAAAAAAGCCAACAAGAAGGGGGGGTAGCGGCACCAAGGAGTTGGGGTGCAAAAAAGAAAAGGGTGGACACAAAAAAAAGGGAAATGTTCAGGCAGGTCCAAACGGGGGGGTGGTTATCACAAAGCGCAACGGAAAGGTGGGAATCAATAAAACCGTATCAAAATCCTCAACAAAAAGGAGGAAAAGAGAAAAGACAGATGGAAAGGGCGAAAAGGCAAAAGGCAGCTTGCTGCGGGTGTACCACCAGTTGGGGGGAAAATCCAGCCTGCCAAGTTGCGGTCACAAGGTGGCTGCAAAACACCTGACCAGTGGTAGGGAAAAACGAAAAAAGGGAGAAGGCTGCATATTGGCGGGAAAGGAACGTAGGGGGGGGGGGATAGCAATTTTGCAGGTGCAAGATAAGTGTGCTTGCATGACGGGGGGCCCCTGGGCATTTTAGGAAAAGGCAAGGGGGCGAAAAGTGCAATTTGTCCGTCGCTGCTCGGCAGACCAAGGTCGATTTTCTGAGGAAAGGAATAATTTGGTTTGCGTCGGGACGTTCAGTGTGGACAATTCATCGAAAAACGCGGGGAAAGGAATCGAATAGGTTTGGAGTAGCCGGCCAGAAACTGGGAAGGACTCCAAACTAGGTTGTGGGAAAAGAGGGCCAAGATCATCATTGAAGGGGAGGGCGCCGGAGCGGGGACATGATGGGTTGCGAAAACGCACCGGTGCACGAACAGTTTTTCCTGGTGTGGCCAGGGTAGTTGGATTCTACCGTGCGAATGACGGCTTTGAAGCTGGGCGAACCGGGGGAAAATTTTGGCTGGAGTTCTGGGAAGGAAAATCGTTTTAGGGAGAGGAACAAATGCACAGAGACTTCCGAAAAAAAAAAAAAAAAACGAAAAACGATACGCTGGGGCTCGAGGCCTGAGCCGCCACCGGCAGAAAGAGAAGAGCTACGGGAACGAAAAAGCAAAAGTAGATCTCTTTCAATTTGCTTGAAGGCACCGGCGCCGGGACCAGGCAAGTCCCAAGGTTGACTGCAGTCGAGAAGTAGGGGACAGCCGCCATCCCAAGAAGAGAAAGGGGAAAACGAGGGAAAAACCCTCGCATATACGGACTCCACTCCAGGTTTGAAGATGGCCGAGGGACGCACGCAGAGCCAGAAAACTTCTCTCGGCACAAATTCATATCTTGCAAGAAAAACCGCAAACGAACTGACAACCAACTAAAGTCGTGGAATGGGGCAACCACTAAGAAAAAAAGGACCAATGAAGATTCTCACCGAAAAACGGGGAACGCGGTACAGGCGAAAAAAAGACACCAATGTACCCGGGAATCAAGAAACTCAAACAAGGGATGTGAAGCCGATCCACTATTTTATGAGAGTTGGGGGACTGGAGGATTTAATTAGGGGGGACGCAAAAAAAGGGGTGGTGTGACTATTCCTGGGATGAAACAAGAAAGAGGAGTGGGTCAAAAAACAGGGGCCTGGACCAAACTGCTTCCAGAGACCGCCCAAGGTCCTGAGCCCGATGAGCCACGGCAGGAAATGGGGAAAGGTCGCTTGGTTGGGGCGAAAGCATCTGTTAAAAAAAGAGACAAACGCCATGGGAAGCGGCGGCTAGGGTGCGACGCCTTGCAAAAACTGCCGTTGACGAGAGCGACTACTTGTGATTGGGGGGCCGGGTGCGCAAACAAAGGAGCAAAACTGAAAAATTGAAAAACCGGAAAAACAATCACTCAAAGTTGGGGGGACGCCTGGGGGGGGGGAGCGACGGGAGGGGTCGAAGAAATGGGGCACCAGTAAACAGCAACTGGTCATCATTAGGGGGGCAAGGGGGGGCCGGACGGGATAGGAGAAAGGGGGCCTGAAGAGCCGAGAAGGTATGGGAGGTGGAATCCACATCTTGTGCAACACGGAAACAAAGAGAGGCGGTCTGGTGAACCACTCACCCGGCCATAAAACGGGGTGAAGGGGGGATTAAACCGGAGGATTGGAAAAAAGAAAACTGGACACAAAGGGGGGAGGGCTTGAAAACCCGAAACCCAGTGAGCGGGCAAGGGGCGTCTTTCCAACTGGGAGACTGTGATTATACATCGAACCACAAAGGGGTTTCGCCTTTCATTGAATGCTGGGGAAGCACAGGGAGTAGCCCTGGTTCTGGTTGAACAAAGCATCCTCTTGAGTGGTTTCACCACGCATGTCGCCTAAAACCACCCAAACACGCAGTCGGTTTTAGATTGGAGGGTCCGAGGTAAAACGACAAAAGGGGGCAAGCCCGGCGTCATTCCGCGCGCTTCCCTAAAACACGGGCGTTGGAAAGAAAAAGCTCCCGTTTCAACTTGAAGACGGGGGACGAAAAGCATCTTTGAATTAAAGGGAAAAACTACATCCGTTGCGTCGAAACACTCTAGCAAGTAGGAAAAAAGCTAGAACCGTGGCAGGAGGGGACAAGTCGGAAAGGGACAAAAAAGAAGGAACAATTGAGCCACCCCCGGGGGGGCAAAAAAAAACGGAGGCTCCAAGATTTAAGTCCAAAAGTACCATGCAAAGGTCCAGAAACCTTCTGCGCCCCCGCGACGTGAGAACCCCAAGGAACACAAGAAAAAAGGGGAAAAAACAAAAACTGCCCCAAAAAAAACGCACTAAATCCTGAAATAAGCCCCACCCAAATTTTCCCCGGGGAGGGTGCAAAGTAAGAATAACCCGCCTTCCTTTCCTAAACAAGAAAAAAGGGGAGGTATCTCTCTCAACAACCCGGGAAAGAAAAACCGCGCGGTCATGGTTCACATGGTCGAATCACGAGGATCAAAAAGAGAAACTGAACTCAAAAATTTGCGCAAAGATGTACAGCAAGCAAATATTGGCGCTGGAGAAGACGGAAGGAGCGGAACAGGGAGAATCGAACGGAGAGAAGGTAAGTCAGGGTGGGGGGGGATAAGAAGGCCACCAGGAGGAATCCAAAACCGGAGGGACTGTTCCTAAGGGGGAATAAGAGGTGGAAATGAGGAGACCAACGGACAATAATCTATAAAGGGTGGGAAAAGAGTACCCAGGGCCTGTATCGAAGTAAGGGTGAAACCTGCATACCAATGACTAAAACATGAGGTTGGAAGGTTCACAAAGAGGTGGACATAACCTGTGCAGCATCAAAAAAAAAATTTATCAACCGCAGGAAACCAGGGGGGGGCCTAGGGAAAAATTACGGGGGAAAAGTTTACATGAGTCAACACAAAGGAAGGGGTAAGAAGGTAACAAGATGGGGAATTTTGAAAAAGATCACATCCGGCAAAAACGGCAGGGGGAAGGGGAGGAACCGGGGGAGGCTCTCTGAGGAGGGAAGGAGAAAAAATTTTAAAGGGTCAACCGGTTAAAGGTTCAAGTCCCGACCGGCGCCCGCAATGAAAGTGAGCGAACATGGCACGGAAGTGAGAGTTGAAAGGGCATAAAACAGGGCACGCCGGGATAAAAATCGGGACGATCAAAGGAATGGGAGCTTTCGTGGGGGGGGCCGGTGTCAAAAGAAAGTGGGCGAAACAGGAAACGAAAAGGCGGAACGTGAAAAAGCGTATGCTAAAAGTGAATCTCTCCGGCACCACAAAAAAGGAAACGAGAGAGATCGTCAAGTGACGAAGCCCATACTCAAAGAAAGGGTGCCTGTGGCCGGTCGTGCGAAAAGGCTTTTGCACGGCGAAACAAAGCACAGATTTGGGAATAGGGCACACCGGAGGACAATGGGTCGGAGTCTGTGCAAAATATCACGGGGCCAGGCCAAGGGAGCAGAGGAAAGGATGGAAGAAAAACGACGTTACAGAGCAAAAGGGGTAACATTTTGGGGAATTATTATCGAGGAGAACGCGGGGGACGCAAGAAAACTTTGCCGGGGGTTGTCAGGGATTCACCCGAAACAGCTTGTTCACAAAAGACATTGGTGGTGGTCTCAATAATGGGGAAAAGCCGTCATTGACTGGGACAGAAAGAGGACAAACCAAAGGTTGACTCCGAGGTGACAAAGGGGGCCCGAGGCTAAAAGGTTCAGAGAAAAAAGGTGTAAAAAAAAACCGAATGAAGGATAAATCAGGGAATCAGAGTCGAACAGGCAATTGGGGGGGCGGGGGTGGTTGGGGGTTAGTTGGGGGATGGGGTTTTGGTTTGATTGCGGTGAGTGGTTGGGTGGTTGTTGTTCCAGCTTTCCCCCTTTCGATTCTTCCGTTGACAGGGTCCTCCTGGGCCACAACTCGTCAGTAAGGACTCCCCCTAGAAGAGGTTGGGCTTTCCTCGGTTTGGGCCAAGATTGACTCCAAGAAGAACCAGACCTCGACCGGTAGATCGAATCCGCCGCCTGCAGGCCGCTAAATCAGCTCCAACGATAGTGCGGGCGTAAATAGGGTGCCGAAGTGTCTGAAAGAGACGGCTTACCCGTGGGCCAATCAAATGTTGCGAAAAACTGGGGTTACGGGCGACGCGTGTTTTCGGTGAAGACGAGGATAAGAAAAAGGCACGGGGGGTGCGGAACAAAAAATGAGTGAGCAAGAATGCCCAAAGGCTTGACTGGCAAGTAGGGCAGATCTTGGGGCGGCAAGAGCAACGAGGTTGTCTGGGAGGTGCACTGGGGTTGAGAAAAACGCGGGTGCCGGGGTGGGCGGACTGTGCCATTGTATGGGACGGAACTATGGAATAAGGGGTGGACCGGGGAGACCGGTGGCATATGGGGGTTGGGGGAGGGGAAATCAAAGGTGTAAAAATTGGGGGGGGAAAACAAGGTCCAATCACCTTCACAAGTGATAGGCCATTGTGAAAGAAAGGGGTAGAGGGGGGAGAAAGGTGGAAAAAAAGAATCAGGGGTGGGTCAAATATGGCTGTAGAAACCTGGGGGATACAGAAAAAATCAAAAGAATGTTAACGGCCCTGTCATAGCCGGGCTGGCCCATTGGGAGGAAATAGGAAAAGTCCCATCAAAGAGAAATAACGTTTTTTGGCTGGTTGCAGAGGCGACCTGAGGTACCAAAATTGGAAAAAAGGACGATGATTGCGGTCGTGCCATAAAGGGGCTATCCCTGGGCGGCCCAAGCAATGCAAGTGACCGGCGACAAAAGGGGGGTGGTCTATGTCTCAAGCCCTGGTCGGGTCGGGACCGAAACGGCGACTTTCCCTAACCGAGGACTGGTGCGGGAACGAAAGCGGAATTGGGGGGAAAAAGAAATGAACAATCATTCAAATAGGGCAATTAAAACTGGGGATGCGGGGTGCGGGGGAACAGACAGCCCTACTCAGGGGGGGACCACCACAGGCAAAGATGGAAGGGGAGGACCGACGCAAGAAAAAGGGGAAAGGGAGAGCGCGGCAAGTCACGAGTAAGTACGCCGAAAACCCCAGCGCAAAAAGTATGCAAGAGGTGGAAACACGGTGCCAACAAGGACGCTAAAAGACAAGGAAGGCCCAAAAAACCCACATGCCCGGAAACCTAAAAAAAAAAAAAAAAAAGCAGGGGTCGTTCCTGGTCAAGCAGCGCCCGTTGTCGGAAAATGCCGGACACCTGTACCAGGAGAAAGCCCAGCGCCAAACCATCGCAAAAAAGGAAAGTCGATCCAGAGAAGACGCGAACAGAGTGACTCGGAAGAGAGAACTGACCAAATTTACCAACAAAACCTGGGCAACAAAAGACCGAGCGGCATAGGATATAAAGTGAAGACTTCGTGAGAAAGGGGGGGTTCATGAAGCCAATCTTAAGTGGGTCGGGAATCCAGGGAATCGTCAAACACAAACAAAAAAGAAAGGTTGAAACCAGACGAAAAAAAAGACATCAAAAACGCACTAAATAAAATAGCGGATCGCTTGGGAAACATCGGTGCGGTGTATTGGAGGAGAGGCAATATCAGGGCACGCAGAGTGTTTGGTAAAACACCGTTCACGGGGGTGGGGGAGGGGGGGAAAAATTCAGTTTGTGTTCTATGCTTGGAAGATGGACTGCCAGGAAACAAAACCCAGCTTTAGGGGGTTGCTTTGGAGTTTTTAGACGATATGAGTGGCAGAGAGAAGTCAACTATTAAGTCAGAGTAAAAACCATAGGAATATTGGTTCCGATATGAAAGAGGGAAAAAAAAACTCGTCCTCCTAGGTAGGGACGGCGGCTGGACATGTAAAATGATCAAGAGGACCTGCAAGGGAAAACAAGGAGCCCGTGGGGGACAGGGGGGGCACTTCAAAGCCGGGGACTCAGGAAAAAAGGTCGCTCAGGAATCTAGACTGCGGACCCACGGGGGCGTCCGTGGACAAGGGGGAGGCTCATGACTTGTAGAAAAAGACAAAAAAAAAAGAGCAGTTTAGAAAAAGACTGTGCATTTAAGTGGGGAGCCTCCAAGAAAAAAAAAGAGGAGGGGTCGGGAAAAAAGCTAAAAAAACCATGCGCCCCTATTTGAAAGACGTGCGCCGGCCAAAACGGGGCAAAAAAAAGAACCGTGTCGCTGGGAACCGGGAGTAGGGAGCACCAAAAAAGGAGAAGGGAAAAACCGGCGCCGCAAATGGAAAAAATAGCAAACAACGAGTTCGCCGAGAGACAGGCTGTCAAGTGGAGAAGACCACAGCACAATATGCCGAAGGACAAGGGCAAAAAGTGGTAGAGGCAATGGTCACCAAGAAAACAACAACAATACTTGAAGGAAAAGCAACGCAAGACCGGAGAAGGGGAAAGCGCAACAAAGGCAAGAAAAAGAAACAAGTAAACCTGAAAGGTAAGGGGAACACCTAGAAGTTCGCAAGCACCAAATATGCTGAAAAACAGACTACCGCAAACAAGTATCCCAAAACCTAGGTCGCAAGCAAAAGGAGGAAGCCAGGGTAAGCCCGAGACAAAGGGAAAGGTGGGTGCCGACACAAAATTTGTCAAAGGCAAGGAAAAGTCGGCCTGGGAAAAACTGTGGGGGAAACCAACAAGCGAAAGAGGGTGCCCGTTGGAAAGAACCCGCAGGAGC
>Ga0179593_1703539_pt1 | contig 19501 bp, 13 predicted proteins | sample CZODoug2_1_08_16_FD_185931 | JGI IMG/M metagenome (GOLD analysis project Ga0179593, IMG submission 185931) | Vadose zone soil fungal communities from Angelo Coast Range Reserve, California, USA - CZODoug2_1_08_16fungal (PacBio error correction) | ecosystem: Environmental > Terrestrial > Soil >...
GTCTGAGGGCGAACTCGTCACAAAGTCGTAAAGAGACAGAAAACAAGAGGAAGGGGCGGTCCGCGCCGGGAAGTCGGGCTTCGACTGCAGATCTTCGTGGAGAAGGGCCCCTGCATGCTGCCCCTCTATCGACTATCGAGTGGTGGGCGAAGGCATCGGGGAAAAAAGACGCATAAACAAGCAGAGCCGCCAGCTCGCGAGGAAGAGGCCTGTGTCTCAAGGACACATGTTCATGTCGGCACCGCCAGCAAGAAAATGAAGTCGATGATCATGCCTAGGACGCGGTCCGAGGGAAAGAGAAGACAGCAGAATAGCCAGGGAGAGGCTATAAAGATTCATGACTCGCCGGTGAAGGCTGCTGGATCAAGAAGTCTCCACTTTTCCTCCCCCCCTTAGCTGCGCGGGCCAATCCCATAGAAAGCGAAACAACGAAGGGAGACAGGGTAGGGAACAGCAATAGGGGAAAGCTATATACCCGCGGCAGGACGTCTGGCTATCCTCTACGGAGATCTACGAGAGAAGGGGGGAGAGTGCTATCGCCGAAACTGCGGGGGCCCACAAAAGTAGAGATAATCAGTTGAAGGGAAGCAAAGAGAGATCGTCCTCCCTAAGTTGTCCGCGTCGCCGAAAAAGTCTCGATCAGAGACGGGACGAACAACGTTTGGGACGATGATCGTCCGACGCGAATTAGTCTCGGGAAGGGCCCATAGAATTTCCTTGACGAAGGGGAAAAAAAAAAAAGGCTTCGGCCTACCAGAAAAAAAAAAAACTACGCCGAGTCGAAAGCGGGTCCCTAACTACCATCGATGAAGAAGATCATCTACACCGCGCCTGTCGAGACAAAGGGCGGAGGAGGGGCTAACTGTTCGGGGGGAGCGGAGGAAAGGAGTCGGGGAAACGGGGGGTCCAGAAGAGCTTTCTTCGCCGCGACTGCCTGGAAACGCCTGCCACCGCGGTCTCGATCGAAAAAAGGAGGACGCAAGGAAGAAACGCAAAAAGGGCAACGGTCAAGAGGAGGTGGGGAGGCTTGCGAGGGGAGTGACTGACTGACCCTTCGCGGTGGAAAGCTTCAGCCACAGCTTCAAGAAGAAAGAAAGACCAGACGATCAGGAAAGGATCCTGGGGACATTGTCGTCGGGACTTGGTTGGCAAGCAGTCCTTGTTTAGTAGGCGACCAAAGAGAGGGTAACGGCCGGATCGTTACCCGGTTAGGGAGAGAGAGAAAAGGACTCTTGAAAAGGAATGAGTGAAGAGACTATCTGTTGTGAAGCAGCCTACTCCTCGCGAAGAATGTGAAAGGGGCGGGAGGGATATGACACCGCCCCCGCAAAAGAAAGATCGAAAAAGAAGGGGCCCAAAAAACGGGCTGCGATCGGAACATCTACTAGTTTCCTCGTTAGGGTGAAAGAAGAGGCCGGAGTAAGGCGAGCAAGAAAAGGGAGGGGGAACAGATTGAAAAGGGAGGAAATGAATGGAAAGACCGTCAGTAAGGGCGGCGAGCCATAAGACGAGGTGGCCATCCCCGGACGGGATCCTAAACAAGTCCCTGAGGGAAGTGTCGTGAAAAGTAAAAGTCTGGAAAAAAAAAGAGTGAGAAGGAGGGGCGAGATAAGGTTCGAAGCGCTGGCGAGCAGGAGTAAGGCCGAATCCCTCGCGAGGTTCAATTAGAGGAACCCGTGGGGACACAAAGACTTTCAAGTGAGCAACGAGGGAAGGCCATGAATTGGAGGGAAAGGAGAAGCGGGCTGGAAGTTTTCGGCCACAGGATCCTTTTGTCTGCGATGGTCAACCTGCCCGTGTCACCAAGAGCTCGACAATACAGAGAGGGGGGGACTAAAAAGGTCGTGTTGTAGGGCCCCTCGTCGATATGAGCCGCCTGTGCTGAATCGAAACCCGGGGGAGGATAAAAAAGGGAGCTTACAGGAGGCCGAACGGGCGCGGCAAGGGGAAAATGGTCGCAAGCGGCCACGGTCGCGGTCGGGAAGCGCGGGGAAAAAAAAATGAGTGAGAAAATCAAAAGAGGAGAAAGAGGAAAGGTAAAATAAATTTCCAGAAAGTCACGCGGGAATCAAGAGAAATTCTCGGCGGAAGAAGAAAGACAGGAGCCCGTCAAAAAGAGCACGACCATATGAAAGGAACGTCTCTAAATGAGAGTGGGGAGGGACCGGTGAAGAGGACAAAGAGAACTCGCTACGTTCTCGCTGGTTGCGAGTTCAAACTTACCCGCAGGAAAAGGACAAAACGATCAAAGGGAGGGGAGGAAGACGATCTCTTCAAACGCCCTCGGGGAGACAGCCTGGCTCGCTCGTCAATTGTGGCTCTGCACGAGAAAAAAGAAGGGAAAAAAAAGAAAAGGGAGGGCCAGTGGCCAGACTATCGCCTCCTTGAGTCGGGATAAGCGGTACACCGAAGCAGAAAGAATCAAACAAAGCAACTCGGGTGGGTGTTTAACTCGTAAGGCCCCCCGCAGTAAAGCACGTTCGGGAAGGAGAAAAGGAGGAAAAAAAAGGGCGAGGAAAGGGCCGGGTGTTGGGTGGGCGGGGGAAAAGGTTGTGGAGTAACGGGGCAAGATCAAGGGCGCCACGGAGCCAAGAGAGAGAGCAGTCCAATAATAAAGTGAAGAACGGAGTAGCTTTTTGTTTTTTTCCGGAAGGACAATAGGCACGTTATTATCTCCTCAGGATAAAGGAGAGGGAAGGAAGGGTGAAGATAACACCATATGGGACAAAACACACCACAGGAATTGAAGTCAGGCGCACTTGAACTCAGATGTCGCGGGGAGGAGAGGAGATTTCGACTAAGGTGGAGGATGTTGAAAAAGCCACACCCTACAACCCTCCGAAAACCCAACCCATGCCAATATTCCGCAGGGGCGGGAAGAGGGGGACTAAAAAAAGACCGTGTCAGGGGGAGGCGGACTATTTCACCAAAATCGCCTAGGGGGGGGATGGAAGGGAAGTCGACTGTGGCCCGCTTATTCGAAGAAGAAGGCGAGCACGATCGTGAGCTACTGGTGACTTCGACAAAGGGTCGCTTGGGCGAAAACCTCCGACAAAAAGGGAAAACTGGCGGAAGCGGCAAGGGAGAGGTCTAAGGGCAGAGACGGCGCTGCGGGAAAGGACTCGTCGCTCGGTACGGCTTTCTGACCGACGGTCAAATAACTCTACAACCAGGAAGCAAACGGCGAGAAGTATAAGAGAGGTCCAAAGGAAACATGGACGACAAAGAGCGACCGCGGGAACGGAATGTTCCTTTCTGGATTGAAGGGCTCCGTTGAGGCTGGTTTCCTCCGATCTAGACGGGATAACCAGCTGCGAAGGCAGGGTGAGAGGAATTACGACGAAAAGACGATCGTCTGGGCAGAAAGCGTTTAAGCCGCGGCAATCCATAGTCGCTCGAGCTTGCCGCGACGACAGTTCAAGAAAAAGAAGTGCCAAGGGAGAGCGCCCGTGAAAAGGAGACGTCCAGTCAAGACGCGTGATTCCCGTCGCCGGGCAACAGCGCGGTCCTCTCGGAGTCGGATCGATCTACGAGCGAAAAAAAAGAAGGGGGAAAAACAGAGCGCGTTCTCAAAAAACACCCTCGATCGGCGAGAAGGCTCTCCCCCTCTTTGAACTTCACAGGTCAAGGGAAAAGCGCATCACCACGGCGTGCAAAAAGGGGAAGAAAAAAAGAAGGGGGGAAGGAATGCTAGAAAAGAAGAGACGTATCAATCAGGAAGGGACGCCTCGAAAAGGGGAACATATGGGTACTCCGTGGGATATCTGCAATGACTAAAGGATAGGCAAGGAACTAAGGAGACTCCCGCAAGAGTACAGTCGCCGGGGCCTACTCTCCGCTTGGTACCCTAGCTTCCATGTGAAGAACCAGAGCAAGGGGGCCTCCAGGAGGAAAAAAAGGGATGGGAGACTCCGAGACCGACGGAGGGCAAAAGGATGCACTTCCTGAAGACTTATTATTCCCTACCAACACGAACTCCATGAGACTACAAAGAGCCTCGACGGAAGGAAAGGAAAGTGGAAACCAAAGAAGAAGGTAAGAAAAAGAAACTGACACAAGAAAACGGAGGGTGGGGGACGGCGGAGGGAGGGCCGACGGCTGTGTCCTCTCGGAGCTCCTGACACATCTACGTCGGGAGGGGGGGGAGGCGCGTCAACAACCTCTAGCGACTAGAAGGCAAGTAGGATGATGTAATAAACAGGGAAAAGACGGCCGTTCCCAGGCGACTCTCCGTCTTTCGAATCCTATAACACAAAAAGAAGCAGGCCAACCAAAAGAACCGAATCAGAAATGGCTCTAAAAAAGAGAAAGACCGGAGATTGAAAGAAAAGAAGTGCTGAAGAGCCAAATCGCAAAAGACCTTCACGTCCAACACAGCTAAAGAAAGCCCCCCTAAAAGAGGACGTTGAAAGAAAGCGCGGAGTTGCCTGAAAGGGAGACAGCTTTTTCGAAACAGAGGGGCGACAAGGATTATCCATGCAAAAATAAAGGTCAAGAACTCGATCGGTCGTATCTCCCCTTGAACGCCTCAGACGCCTGGAACCCTTATGCAAAGCAGCAAAGGAGAAGCAGAGAAAAAGGATTGGAGTATTGTGAGGTGTCCGATGATCCTGGAAAGTGGTAGGGGTACGAACTTCGACGAGGGCTTCTTCTCTAGTCCGATCGCCGGGAGGGGGAGGTTGTGCAGAGGAAGTGTCAGCTGGGAGGGACTATAAAAGAAGAAGCAAGGCAGAGAGCTATAAAGGGAAAACGGTTGTAGGAAAAGGGAAGCGCCTCTAGCCCTTGCCGGGGAGACTCTTAAAAAAAGTCGCGACTCTCGTGCAGGACGAGGAAATTAGATCTCGGGGGAAGAACAACGGGGGAGAGGCTATCTCAGAGGATCTCAGTGAAGACGGTAAATGATCGCAACGGCATCCGCGGTTAGAATCGTATTGAAATTAAAGGCCTCACCCCGCAGACAGCAGCCACGCCCCTCACAGGATCGGAAGAAGACGCAGAAAGAGGCAACTCAGCTCCGGCAGAGGGGTGGATGAACTCGAACGTGAGGGAAGAATACGATCTTCCACCAAAAGATCCGTCGAAGAGACCCGGCAGGGAGGCGGAAAGCTAGCGAAAAAAAAAGCGGAGGAAAGAAGGAAACGAAAGGCATTTTCGGAGGGGAGGTACGCCGCCATGCAGTTTCGATTTCGAAAAAGGTCCTATGCAAAGGGAAAGCTGGGGCGGGCGACGGGCCGAGGTCGGGGGAGGGGTTAGGCGTTCGAAAAAGGAAAAGCTTCACAAAAGAGGACACGGTGGAGTAGTCGAGGTCGGCGGACAATGTCTCCCTGCTCGAAAAACTACGCACGATTATGTCCGGGGAGGCCCTATAAGGGAGAAGGGGAGAGAACTCTTCCGTCGTCGGAGACGCAAGAAAGAAAATTGCACGGTCAGCGGAAAATAAAAGGAGCTACAGAGAATAGAGAAAAAAAAACCCCGGGAAGGGGAAAGAGAGATATCAGCGCTGGTCGCTCGGGGTATGGGTCAAAAATGAACCGAGAGAACAGCCAATCTAGGAAGGGAGGGCTCTCCGGATAGACGGCACGGGCGTGGCAGAGCGTATAAAATGGTGCTATAAGGGAGTCGGGGAAGAGACGGTAAAATTCCGCCAGAAGATCGACGACCGCTTCACCGATTCTATTTTTCGAGATCCGCCGGACTAGGGGGGGAACGGAAAACGACCGACGAAAGAGACAACGCGCCCGCCGCGCGGCGACAGCGGAAGGGAAGTCGGAACTGGGTAAGGGCGGCGGAAAACCGAAAATGCAGTGCGATCATGGGAAGATGAAGCCCCGAAAAGACTCTGCGATAGCTGCTGCAGCTCAGCAGAGAGAAAAGTCTAGGAATGCAAGGGACTGTAAAAAAGATCCTGCTGCTGGAGGAACCGCTCCAGAGTTGAAGAACCAACCAACAGGGAGGGAGGGACGTCCGTCTGTAGGGGAAATGAAGCTCGGTTTCGAGCACTCTAGGAGAGGGACGGCTGCAATTTAGGGGGAAGACGAGGGCAACAGCGGACCCTCTTCCTTCTGGCTATACCCTCGAAGGAGCCTACTAATGCAGTCTATGAGAAGAGGAAGGGCCGCTCGCGGAACCCACCATCAGGATATCAAAAAGAAACTGGGAAAAAGAAAGCATCGGGGAAGCCGCTAATTTTTTTCCGCGTCGCAGGCACTGCTATAGAAGAGCAGGAAAACATACACCGTGACGGGGTCGAGCCGCGCTCGGAAGAGGGGGGACCCAAGACAGAAAGCTGTTATCCTTCGTCTTCACCACGCCTTGACCCGAAGGGGGTCGATCGTCAAGAGTCAAAAAAAATCCGACGAAGAGGGAAAGTCGTCGACCAGAAAATTAAAGGGATCAAACACTCCGTAAAAAATAGACAAGCCGGGGGCGTTCGGCTTCCTGCTCGGAGCTTGTCGGCCTTTAGGTCATCCGTTTCTTAAGCTCGGATAAGAGAAGAGTGGTATCCAGACAAAAAGCAAGGAGAAAAGGTGCGGGACTACGTCTCGTTGCTCGACCCCAACGTCGCACGCGAAAAACGGGACTAGCAGGCCACTATCCAACTGTGCAATAGGAGGTTGGGGAGGGGTCTTGAGAGGGTTTTCTTTACGGTGAAGAGGACCTTGCATGGACTGGGGGGGAGAAGATTAGAAGATAGAGGGCGTCTGCACGTACTACTGCGCCACCAAGTAGACCACAAAAGGAAGGGGAAGAGGCCCTTGAAGGATTGGTGGGATGGAAAGGTAGGGCTGGTTGGCAACGATCAGGTCCGTGTTGTTCTATACAAGAAGGCGATTGAGGAAAGCCGAGTATGGAGAAAAACGGGGAAACCGTAAGCGACGAAAAAAAATGAGGTCAGATCGTAAGGAATAAGGGTGACGCGAAGAAGCAAGCGACTTAATGTTTACCTGGAGCGTAGATTACAAAAAAAAAAAGGCGCATCCCAGCCGAAAAGTCTCACCACACTGCGGGCAGAAGAGGAGGGTCGGCACCTAAGTTTTCCCGGGAGTGGGTGAAAGGGTAACGAGGTCCGTCGGAGACCTGAAATCAAGGAGCGTTCGGAGAAAAAGGAAAGAAGGGCCGAAGACCTCCAGGAGGGGGGGCGGCTAGCCATCCTGCCATTCCGCAGAACTTCGTTAAATGAAGATATCACGGCCTGCTGGTAGTCGGTGACCGCAGGCCGCCGTCGGGGACCCCAAGCTGGAAGGGCATCCGGCAGCGGTCGCTTATCGAAAGTCGATCATGTATTTAACTCGGGGAAGAAGCACGAGCAAGCGGGCAACCGAGAATTCAAGGGGGGGGGAGAGGAAAGCCTGATTCCGGCCTAGTCTTGGAGAGTGATGAAGAAGGAAGCGGGCGTCGTGGGGAGGGCCCTGCACGCCGTGGAAAAGTGGACTGCGAAAGGTAAAGAGTCCGAGCTTCGCCGACGGGGAAAGGGCAACGCGACGAGGGGATCAAGGAGGGGGGGTTGGAAGAGTAGATCAGGCAGGACGATGTGCGGAAAACTGGTCCGGCGACGTAACAGCGAGAGGACGGACGTCGAAAAAGGGCACGGGGCGGAGGCGAGGAAAAGAAGTTCGGAAACCGCTTCCACTGTCGCGTCGAGACTGCAATCGCCGGGGTAGTCGATACTCCCGCGGGGATGCTCTGAGATGGGACGATCACGGCCCACCAGGGAGTACGAAAAGCCATGAAAAGACCTCGCACGCTGGAGACCCTTCCTATAGGCTGAGGAACCCTCACTAAAAAAAAAGGAACGTCACCAAACCATCAACGCGGGTCAACTGTTTCTTAGATTTGAGGGACAAGGACAGGACCCTTATTAAAATCAAAGATCGGGGTGAGAGAGGACGGGTGCGCGAGTGGTAGTGCTAGTTTCACCCTCCTTTTCTCGCCTCTGGCAAGCGTAAGGAACTTAAGACAGGAAGAGCCTCGATAATTCGAAACTTCAGACCCCGAAGGGTTTGCCGTCAACACTCGGGCCTCTGGGAATAAAAACCGATCCTTCGAATCAAGCAATACCACTTGAAGGAAAGAACTGCTATACCATGGGCGGGAGAAAAAAAGAGGAAAACCGACGCGGCAATAAATCACCAGAGTCTTCAGAAAGTTGGGTGTGAACTCGGATCAGAACAAAACCCGCAGCACGTCTTCGAGTCGAGCTATGAAACCTTGAGAGCGAGAAATGGGTGGGGGGGGGGAAGGGGGGGAGGGGAGGGGGTTGTGATGGGCACGGTTCAACTATTCGACCCACTGCAATAGCAAAAGAAGAGCAAGGGACCACAGCCCACCTCAGGTCTCCAGTGCGTTAGCTCCATTCAATTAGCTGGGGTGGGGTTGGCCCGGAGGTCAAAAGTGATCTCTTGAAAAGAACAACAACGTAGGCTTAAAATAGATGATAATCAAAAATGTTAAGTGCATGAACATATGGGCCAAAACCTCGATTTGAAGTGAAGAGGGAGTGGGGGGGGAGGGAGAGAGCGCGCTCGCAATTAAACTTGGAAGGCGCAGCTAGTTGAAAGGGACGAACCACCCCTGAACGCAAAAGAAGGACAACCCACCAAAGCCCGTAGTAAGCGCGCCTCCGGGGGTTCCCTCGAAATGACAGGAGACTACTTGCGGTAAAGGGAAGGGGGACGAGGGGCACCAACCGAAGAGGGAGGAGAAGTAGGCTCGGGAAGCTTCAAAAACGACAAGGAGAATAGTCTAGGCACTGGCACGTGAGCTCACGGAGTGAAGTCGACGACAAATGGGAAGTGGGATAGCCCAAATAATAGATCCGCGAGCGGACCCCGCTAGTGAGAGAACTCTCTCGTGCAAGGGGAGGGGAGGAGTCCAAGGAGAAGATGAGAATCGGTTCGGGGACTGGGACTGGGGAGGGATACGACCCTAAAAAGGCTGAATGAAAAAAAATCGATCGAGCGGGTAAGCCTTGGTAAATGGAAGAGCCAAGAGACGAAACGAGGGCCTCGAGATGGCATGGACGGGGGCTCCTGCGGGCGTTCCTCCGCCATCATCCGTGGATTAAAAGGGAGTTCTCTGCAGAGGGAGCTTAAATGCTTTAAAGAGGTAAAGGACTCTCGACTGGGAGAAGAGGAAACAAAAGGGGAGCGAGGACTCAGAGGCCGCGACCGAAATGGCCTCTGTCGAACATCTTTGCCAGTACGCATAGAAATCGACGCGGGCGACTGATCATCGCGCTGATAAGTTTTAAAAAGGAGGGGGAGGAAGAAATGAGTCTGCGCTCTATCTAAATGGTCACCAGACAACCCACCGTGGCGCCAAAACTAGAGGGATAAAGGGAACTGAAAAGGACGGAGAGCTGAAAGACGAGTGGAATCCCACCGAATGACAACACTAGAGAGGGGGGAGGGTTACCCACGAGAGGGCCCTCTTCATGGCTCCGTGCAAAAGACCATCTTCAGGATAGAGAATGACAGAAAACGGGGCAATACTCAAGGGACAGAGGCCCACTGCTCGACTTCTTCTTCATGAGACTGCTCCGAAAGAGGGAATCGAAAAAGCCGAGGCAACGGGAACCGACGAAGGAAGGAAAAAGTAAGAAGCCGGGATCGGCGGTAGAAGGCGGCGGCACCGCGGTATGGTCCTCGCACTACAAAAGCATGGAAGAGCCGTTCGGAAGGCCTGCGACTGGGGAAAGAAAACGAAAAAAAGAAGAGAGAGAGAAAGTGAACCAAAACGGAACTGTAACGATGAAAGATCGCTCCCGACTTTCGGAAACACTTAAGCAATGTGGGAGAGAGGGCCGGCGGAAGGCAAAAAGAATTCTGGGCCCTAATAGAGAGCAGCGGAACGCGTCCACCATAGGAGGTCCGCTCTACTCATAACGGTCACTAGCCTGTATCGCTTCCGGGGCGAATACCCCGAACCACAGAAGAGGGGTCCCTTCGACAAGCGAAGGGACAAAGAACCAATAACACCTGCATCGTTGCCAAAGACGAAAAATAAGAAACATGAAGGCGAACGGGGGAGACGGGATTCCGTCTTACTCACGTCAGGGGCCGGCAGCAAAGAAAGCAGTCAAAGTCACCTGACAAGAAGAACCAAATACCTCCGATTCCCTTTAAGGAGAAGGTCTCTGCGTGGGTGGCGCAAGAAGCGGGAGGGGGTAAAGAGGGGGCTGAAGAAGTAACTTAGTATTCCTGTCACTGTCAGAATAACCCTCTGGATCTAAAACTTCTCAAACGAAGACAAAATAACAACCTTAAGCGCCTGACCGTCCTACCCAAAAAAGCCTATCCGTTACTATCATCCTACGCCCGGATGTCCCGAGGGAAAGAAAGTCAGTGTAAAAAAAAGGGGATGAGAAAAAGTAGGGGGATTGAGCATGGATAGGACGATCGAAGAAGGGACAAGTTCTTTGGTGCCGGGAAGAAAAATTCCTCTATTTTCGATCCACGGTCCGCGCCGAAGCACGGAGTCAAAGTGAAGCGTCCCAAAAGCGGCGCTTCTCGAGATCTCTTCTGCGACGCGGACACATTCTCGAAAAAATCTCGAGAAAAAGAAAAAAGAGACAACGGGACATGAGCGAGGGAGAAGCTGAAAGAACTGCTCGGAAGAGCCTCGACCTGAAAACGAGATCTCCGGGTAAGAGTGATCGCACCGGACATCACTCGGGTACGAGAAGAATCAGATTGCCAGAAGGGATACCGCGCCACAAGAGAAAAAGATCGTAGGAGAAACCGAGTAAAGAAAACAGCGGACCTAAGGGAGGTTGGGGAGGAAAGGTATCTGCTTTCCCTCAAGCAGAAAAGTTCCAACCGGAGTCCCATGAAGCGCGTCGAAAAGAAATTCTAGGAAACCGGCCTGCTTAGCGGGAAAGAACTGCCCAAAAGAAACCAAGGAGTCATCGCCCAGAACCATTCAGGTTCGTTCCTCAGCTAAACTTTGATCGGTGCAGAAAGGACTCATAAAAAGGGGGCGAAGCTCGAGGGACGCGGGGAAGGCTGGAGTTGGAAGGGACTGTAAAAGACGGCTGATCTAAAGAGTCCGCCACTCTAGTACCCGACGCGGTCAATCTTCTATCTCGGCGGCAGCAGCGGGCGCCCCTGCCTCCAGGGGGAAAGAAAACGGGGACCGAAGCCCGATCAGGTTAAAAAAAGAAGCAAGAAAACGCTGTGGAGGGCGACGTCAGAGCCGGTGAAGAGACCCCCATCCCCGCGCGACCAGAAGCGATCTCTCTCCAAAAAAAAAACTTATTGAGGGAGAGAGTCGCTGTCGCAGAAAGGGGGGGAAGTCAAAGTCGCTGACGGAAAAGGGGAGGAAAAGGTCGAGAAGAGGGAAAAAGGAGTTTAAGAAAGAAACTGATCTGGCTCGACAATACCTATTTCTGGGTCCGACCAACCGATGCTGGGTCCCAAAATCCGACAGAAGAGGGGGGGGGGACTACCGCATTCAAACCGTGTGTCACGAAAGATCGGGAAGCCGAACAAAAGAAAAGCGGCCCGCCCCGAACTGTGCAGCGGGCATCGTTAGCAGGAAAAAAGGGCAAGTTAGTGAAAAAATTCAGGACAAAGACTCGGCCGGGCGGCGGCCGACCGAGAAATCGAGCTTCTGCCGACAACGTACGCCTTCGTCCTGGGGCGACGCTATGCAAAGGACGAGGTGACGATCCGGCTGAGTCAATCCAATTCCACGAGTGAGAAAAAACTCCACAGCTGACGGGCCGTCTTTAGGAAGCGGTTCGAAACCAAGATCTGTATGTTCGGAGCTGCTGATTGGAGCGGGTGAGGAATAACCGAGAAGGAAAAGAAAGGGGTCGAAGGGGAAGAGAAAAAATCTACGAGATTCCGGGAGGCGAATCGTCCGAGCTAAGGTTTCCTACCCAATCCGAAGAAGGATAACCGGGAGAGAAAGAAAGGACACGGGGGAAGCGTTCCGAGGACTAGAAAAAGCCGAAAAAAAGGGGAGAGAAGATCAGTAACACGTGGTGACGATGATCGAAAAGGGCCGCTCGCTTTCTTCGCGCTGAAGATCTCCCGCACGGCTGCCGTTGGGAGACCGCAAAACAACGACTGTGACAAAGATAGGGGCCAAAAAGAAAAGACGAAGGTAAGAACCTAAAGAAAAGAATCTCCCAAAGTCTATACCATCGACAAGCAGATGATTCTGCGCGTACGCTCGAGGGCCTGGGTCGGGACGGGGAGCGCGGACTGCTGAGCGAGCGTAGATCCAAAGAGGTTCGGAGGAGTGGCCGTCAATGACTACGTTCTCGTGCTCCCCCGCGGGGGGGAAGAGAACGCTTAAGCGGCGAGAAGTCAAGTCCGCCAGCGCAGAAGAATCAGAGGGGGGGATAGAAATGGGGGGCGATGGACGACGGACCGAGTGACCTTTTGCTCCTTCTTACGTCTTTCGGAAGAAAAAGAAGACTGGGGACCAAACAAAAAAAAGCGAAGAAAAAGGGGAGATTGTAGGCGGGGAGGAATGGGTGAACGATTCAGTCCGGTTAGGTATGCTAAGAACGGAGGTGCGAGTCGAAGGGAAAGGGCAGATAAGTTGTACCCAGTGGGACTGCAGGACGATGGAGGTTGCAACGATAGGACATATGGTTGGACTAGCACGCGCTGACGTAGATGTGGACGCGCCGAGATGACACAACCTTCCGGCGCATGCATCCGAAGGCCCTCATCAAAAAGCTTGAGGGCCGAAAAAGCGGGCGAAACCCGAGGGGGAAGGGGAACTTGAGGGGGTGTGGTCAGAAAAAGATCGGGGAGAAAAAAGGGGACGGTGAAGCATCACAGGGGCAAGGCCTTGCCAACTGAAAACCCTGCGCTTCGGCGAGAAAGACCAGGGTGTCCATCCACTGTGTGAGACATATCACGGGACTGAAAATGCCAAAAAAGGAGGTCCATCGGAAGACTGGTCTATGCTCGGGGCTCGCAGGGATGGAATGCCGATCGGGGGAGACTGTGGCAGATCGAGCACCTGAAAAAGGTGGGGAAAGCTGATAAACCGTTTTCTGGGCGATCAGGGGGATGCAGCCCGGCCGCGGGGAGAGGTTCCACCTAACACAAGCGAGGTTTGAAAAAAGGAAGGGCAAACAAAAAACGAGGAAGCAGAACTCAGGTGTACTTGAAGGATCGCTAGTTGAGGGTCGACCCGGGGTCGGGTTGAGGAGGTGTCCGAGGGATGGGACCTCAAAGATGGGCGAAGGGTGGAACCGAAGAAACGATGAGGAACTTCGACGCGCGACGTAAGGCTACTGCGGGCACGAATCCGAAGGGAAAGGGAAACTGAGGAAAAACCGAAGAGGCACAGCTGGTGCGCGGGGGCACTCACGATTCTCCAAGCAGATCAGGGGAAGGATCTCAAGTCACATATCAACGAAAGAATCCCAGGATAGAAGAGCGGAGAGAAGACAACGCAGAGCCACGGGGACATAGTTCTTCCTCTGGAGCGCTTTCGGAGAGTGATAACCGGAGGCCGGAGGGACCCGAAGACGAACGATCGACTTGTGCAGAGGGTTTGCGCGTACGAGGTGACCCGAATTGTCAAACCTCCTTACCCCAAGCGAAGGGAAAAAAAGAACCGTGAAAGATCAAGCCGGCAGCAAAAACGGGAAAAAGGGTAATCCAAGGCCGATAGTAGCGGTCGATCCCCAAACCAGTTCTTCGAAGGACTCCATTATCTCACGCCATGCAGCTACGATAGCAGAATGTCACGAATCGTACGAAAGAAAACAAAAAATAGGAGAATAAAACGTGTGAAATCTTCGTCCAGACCGGACAGCACGGAGGGGTCGGCTGCATCGAGACCACAGAAGTCGCTGGCAGAAGAAAAGGGAAGGTTGGGGGGTGTTGCTGATGGGTGCCGGACGGTTGTGTGTCAAAAAGTATCTGCTAAAGAAAAGGGAGCGCGCCGCACCACCTCACTTATCAGTGAGAACCACTTCAATGAGCGTGGTGTTTGGGGAAAAGAAAAGAGGGTGCATGGCACCAAGCAGTGATGAAAAAAAAACTCAACAACAACAGGAAAAGAGAGAGATTGGGGATTATGACCCTAGGGTCCCAAACACACCACGCAAGGGGACTGTTTCGCGCAACATCAGTGAAAGGGACATCGGGAGTCTCGCGAAAATTCATGTGCGCGAAACGGGACAAACACCCGACAAGCCCCCTCCGCCACCCCCAACCCCTTGGCCCAGGGTCGCCAGATTCCTCCGGTGGTCAACTAAAGCCGACGACGGCTGAAGGAGGGGAAGTTAAACACCGCTAGTAGGCGGGTGGCGGGATTGCCGGAGTCTCGTGTACAGTGCAGGCGACGACAAGGGGGTCTATATTACGATCATGGCCGTCTCTAAATTTCTTGGAGAGAAAGAAAAAAAAAGCGTCCGACAACGTCAGACGAAAGGCAGGAAGATGGAGAAAACGCTGCGCCTTATCGAAGACTCGCGGCCGAGTCCTCTCTCGTCCGGATTAAAGAGCTCTGGTACGGAGGGAGGAAACCGAACGGTCAGGACTAAAAAAAGAAGATCTCCATAGAGCGGTTCCTCAGAGATGTAAGAGGAGCAACGAGCACTCACTATCAGAGGAGAAAAAGTGTCACGGGAGGGCAGGTGAAACTGATTCAGCAACTAGTTACCAAGCAGAGGAGAGGGAGAGCTGATTCTTACTCCTTACCTGGATCGTCTGGGAGACTCGTGAAGAAGAAGAGAATACCCACTGAGGACTCGTCGGCGGGAAAAAAAAAGTAAGGAAGCAGGGAGACATCGTTTCACGCACGCCGCCTCCCGTTCGCAGTGTCGACGTCCGAGGAAGCGAGCTGATTCCGTCGCCCAGGAACAGCCTTCCTAACATAGCAGGCATCTAAGTGAACTACAACCGACCGGCGACCCTCCCCTCGGCGTGCAGTACACCTCAGGTCGGATAGCGTTGCTCAGTGGACCCGTAAACGGGAGAAAAAAGGGTCCACGCTTGCACGTATCGTCTTAGGCCTGCTAAAAGAGGCGCAGAAGCAAGGCGACAAGGCTAACCGGTGAACAGAGATTAACTCCCTGTGAAAGGAGGTCCCACGATCTGGGGCTTCGGCAGGCATCCAAAACGCAAAAAAAAACAAAAAAAAAAAAACTATCGGACAGGCCCTATGCCCGACGAACCGCTGGGTACAAGAAGGGGGACTGTACGTCACCTACTACCAAGAGGGAACGTTATAGGGGAGGAGACCTCCGGCGGAAAAAATATTAAAAAAGAGAACCGGAAAGGAAGGAGGGAAAGTGCCTCCTTCTATAAAAGCACTCTCCTGCTCGACAGACTCTAACTCCGGCTACGGGAAGGGGAACCCAAAAACGACCGGGGAAAAAAAACTACGAGTGGATCTAGCCCGAAAAAAGTCAGGGGGAACCCGGCCAGTACTGCTTTGTCACTCACGCGGCTCAAGGGAAGAGCTGAAAAGCGTACCAAAGAGGAGGAAACGGACTCATACGGGCACAGAGTAGCTTCCGGGCCAGTACACCTTTGACAAGACTAGGCAGTTAAGGACTCTGCAGGGGCTCGCACTACCGACAAGGCGGAAAAAAAAATCCGGCAAAAAAAGAGAGACAGAGACGGGGACCGGGGATGATCTTCCGTTGACCGCCGAAAGTTCGGAAGCGCGGAAAAAGCGCAAGCCTGTCCCAGTCACATCCGAACAAGAAAGAAAAACCCAAAGACAAAAAAGGGGAAGCTCAGTCGCGGGCAATAGTGGCCGAGCCGCGTCAAGGCTTTAGGGGAAGGCGACACTCTTGGTCTATCAAAGACGTGCCCTTCCTACGTAGGAAGGGACTGGAAAAAGAGAGGGAAAGAAAAGTCATCAACGCCATCACGTCAACCTTCTCCGAGCCGCGAATCCTAAGCGACCGGCTTGTCGAATGGGCTCAGACCGGGGAATTCGAGATCTCTCTCGGGGTCTCGTCAAAAAAGAAAAGGCGTCAAAAAACAAAAAAAAACGTGAGCCGAGAGTGTTTCACTTCGGGGTGTGTGCCAAGGAAAAAAAAAAAGAGCTGCGTGGGGGAGTCCGCTAAACTCGAAGGGGAAGTCGTAACCCGGTAGTCCCTGCGCTTCTCGATAAGTTCTCCGTGCTACGGCGGGAACAACCGGAAAAGAGAGAGAAAAAAATATAGGACAGTACCAGCGGATAAGTATCTCCGTATTTGCTGCTCGGCAAACCCAGAGTCAGATGGATCTCCGAGAAAAAGGAAAGAAGGGGGGGAAAAATACGCAGAGGGCAGGATCAAGGATTGCCCTCTTGGAGGCCTCCACCCTCGCCAGCCAAGCCATCCAAGAAAAACGTCGGTGGGCGAGAAAACGACCGCGGGAAAAAAGGGTGTGTGAAGGGGAGCGATCCAGCAGCCTGATCGGAACAGCAAATTCGAGCGTCAGAAATCCCCTTCATAAAAAGGAGTCTTCGGGGATAACGGCAAAGGGCGCTGAAGAAAAAGAGAGAAGACTCGGCAGGGGCGAAAGGATTTCGTCTGGCGGAAAAAACCATGAACATGGTGCCTGTGAGACACAGGCCGGGAACCCCGACCCTTGCCCAAAACAACGCCCCGCGCCTTTCCAAACGACAACCCATACCGAGGCGAAGACTTGGGGGGCTCGTGCCGCGAAGTGCTTCGGACGGTCTGGACCCCGAGCCGTATTCAAATTGGTCTCGAAAGCGTCGTCGAGGCGGGGCCAGCACCGGGCACAGGAGGAACCACGACGCCACGTAGCCTCGATCCCGTACAGGTCTCCGACGCGGAACCGCCCCGGCCGTAGGATCAACGGAGATCCGCCCGCAATGGGAAGAGATTGGGGACGGTCTTTAAAAGCCAAAAAGAGAACCAAAAAAAGGGGAGAGGAAAAGAGAGAAGAAGGAGGGGCGCCGGTCGCGCGGGGGGGGGTACCCGCCGTCGACCGCGGACGCAATCGATTCCCATTCGGGGCGAGGCTCAGAGGAGTTCCGCAAAGAGCGGGATACGACTGAGGAAGAACGTGAGACGGTCGCAAAGGAGAAGCCCTCGATCGACGAACCGCGGACAAAACCGGGGAAAGAAAAGATTGGTCGGAAAGAGTCAACTATACGAAAAAAGGAGAACAACGGAAACCGCAAAGCTCGGAAGGGCATCGGCCGACAAAGTTTCATGGAGGCCATCCGAATGCATCGCAAAAAAGGAAGCGAGGAGGACTGCCGGAGACCGCAGGCGACTTCGCCGTATCGGGGAGACTTGAGAGGCGCTCAAAAAAGAAAAAACTAAAAGAGGCCGCGGGAGATCTCGGTTCGGCGACACCACGACGATCCTGAGGAGGAAGGGCTGCTGGCCGGGGTGGAACGTCCACGAGGGCACCCTCGAAAAAGGGGCGAGGACAAGATCTCGGGGACGTCGAGGAGAAAGAAGAGCCGCTAGGGGGGTTGGCCGGCGTTCCGGAATCATGATCCGCTTTAACGGAAGATCAAGAGAATCGACATTTGGACGCCGCCGGGGCTCGAAAGCTCAAAAAAAAACACCGTGGGGAAAAGGATGAGCTTCCCGCGGAGGAAAAGTGCTGATTCGCGAAAGAGACGCCCAGCACTCGATTTTATTCCTTCAGGGAACGCAAAGAAGAAAAAAGATCCGAAAAAAGGAGAAGGGGGGGACAAAACTCGAAAAAAGAATCCATCGACCACCGCCTCGCCTTGAGAGACCATGCGACAACTCCGTTCTCTGCCTGCTCGTCCTGATAGAAGGAGTCAGCGGCAAAGAGTGGCGGGCGAGCAGGGGTTGAGATATCGCTCGAGTTACAGACCTTTCCGGCTGACGAAAGGAATCGTGCAGAGAGGGGGAATCGTAAAGGCGGTGAACACTATCAAAACCGACGCCTGAGCTTCACAGGAACGCGGGCGGTGGGGCTTTGGCTTGACCGGTGTCCATGGACGTTACGGAATAAATTTGGGGAAGGGGGGCTGTGGGGGAAAAAGGGGGAAACTGGGGAAAGTAAGAAAAAAAGCCCGACCCCCTCTCGGAGAGCAAAGCGCATGTTTAGAGTAAGTTCTTGGGGGGACGGGGGGGCAGGAAGGGGAGGAGAGACCCCGAGAGTCCGAATGAACGTCCGAGTCGTTGGTCCCGGGGATTAGAAAGAATCAGAAAAGACTAGGGGGGCAGATAATCTAGCTCGGGCATCTGGTTGGGACACGCACGACAAGCCGCGAAAACGTAAAAAGGGACCGGCAACAAAGGAACTCACTAAAGGCAACTCAAACAGAAGTCAGGGGCCCGCCGCCTTCAACGCTATCGGCACCTCGGGTTGACCCTTCGTGTGGTAAAAAAGCCTATTCAAAAAAAGTCCGGGGGACAATTAAAGGGAGGGGTCTGGGAAACAGAGAGTGAAAAGAAGAAAAGAGTTGTCGCGGCATACCTGGGTGCCGTCCAAAACAAACCAGAGAAGGGAAACCTCCATATCAAGGTAGGCGAAGCAGGCCACCACGGCGAGTCAGGGGGGGACGTCGCATTGGACGATGATCGCGAGCCGGTAGGCCGGGGCAAGACCGTCGAGCAGGGGCACCCAGGAAGATAAACAGGAAGCCTGGGAGACGGCCTCCTGTTCTTTCGAGCAGGAGCAAAAAGGCACTCGGGCGTAGTGGGGCTTCCACCTTAAGAGGGGTCCAAACAAGGCTGGCCACTAGGAACCTCTCTCCGCTCGGGGACTGGAGCACCGCTAAGGTCGCGGGGGGGTAGAGAATCGTACGGCCGCCGAATGTTGTGCGGGGGGTAAACGACAAGGGACAGAAACGATGTCCGCGCGAAAACGGGCGGCGGCAGGAAAGCGGGCCAGATTACGCCGGGTTACCCCCACGCAGAAAAGGGGAGGAGTCAGAAGGAACAAAGGGAGTGCGCACGCTTCGATCAAACTTGCTTCGCCCATCCGATCGACATTAAAATACAGCAAAAAAGGAATCAAAAGGAGGAGAGAGACGGAACGCCTAAGGATCCCGTCACAGGAAAGAACACTAGTCGCCAAGCGGCGGTGCAAGTTTGAGGAACTCAACCCGGGGACCCGAGTCAGGACGGGCATAAAAAAGTCCTGCGGCGTGGGGGAGTTGAAAACAGAAGGGGGAAAAAAACATAAAGCGGTAACCAGATCTCTAAACCGCGTACTCTCGCTGAAGCCTCTCAAGCGGAGGGACAAGGAACCAGAATCGCGAATCGTCGACTTGCGATCCCGACCGATAAGTTCGGAGATAAGGAAGAATGCAATATAGAGCCTCCTTCGTCGAAGAAGCGGTATCAAACAAGGGAACACCACCAGGCGACTCGGTGTGGTGGGAACTCGTCGGCCCCCTACACACACGTCGTCGAAAGCATCGAAGTTAAAGGAATGGGAAAGGGGTAGGGGTGGAGACGGTCCCTAGCTTCATCACTGAATGAGCCACTCTCGCAGCGCGCCAATAACGAAAAAACTGGGGGGAAGGGGGTTTGGTGTGGGGTGAAGTATGTGTCAAGACGCTTGAT
>Ga0179593_1605280_pt1 | contig 19500 bp, 20 predicted proteins | sample CZODoug2_1_08_16_FD_185931 | JGI IMG/M metagenome (GOLD analysis project Ga0179593, IMG submission 185931) | Vadose zone soil fungal communities from Angelo Coast Range Reserve, California, USA - CZODoug2_1_08_16fungal (PacBio error correction) | ecosystem: Environmental > Terrestrial > Soil >...
GAGGCAGAGAAAGGGAAAGAAAGGGGAAGGATAAAGAGGAGAGGGACGAAGCGTGGCGTTTACTGCTTATCCTCTCACTCTTTCTTAATTACTTTCCGCTTGCGCTGAAAAAGGGAAAGGGAGTGAGAGGGGGGGGGGGAAGAAGACGGAAGGGACTCGGGTCACCATTTCCTTCCAGGTGAGCTTTCCCGACCAAGCCGGAGGACGGGGAAGAAAAAAAAAAAAGGCTGGAAAAAAAGAAGAAAAGGGAAGGGTGACGCGTTCCTGAAGTTTTCGGCAGTTTTGCTTTCCTGTACGCCGCACGCGGACCGGTGCTGCACGACTGGGAAAGGGGGAAGAACCCCATGGAGAAGGGGAGGAAGGGGGGGGGGAGAGCGAGGGGAACGCGACGACGGCCGCCTTTGTCCTTCTCGCCTACACGCCGTCGACGGTGAGCTTCGCGCCGCGGCGTTCATCAGGTACGGGAAAGAGGGGATTAAAGAGAAAAAAGGGGAGGAAAAGGGAGGGGCGAGCGAGCCGCATCGCCTTTACTTTCATTTTTCTTTTGACGGACTCGTTTTCCGCCGGCGGCGGACGCCGTGGAGGGAGGGGGGGGGAAAAAGAAAGGGGGACTCTTGTAAGAAAAAAGATGGAGAAAAAGAGAAGGAAACGGGACAGAAATAGATGAAGAGCAGGGATCTGTTAAAGGTGGAGATATTGTAGGGCGAAGGGAGAAAAACAGAGGAAAAGGTAGGGAAGAGTATGGCGGAATCGGACGAGTAGAGTATTCGAAAGTAATATCAGGGTAGGGAGAGAGGGAAAATATCTTAAAACCTGTATATATTGAGAGGGGAGGGAGGGAAAGGGTGGACTGATTGAAGGAGACGAGGTGGAGAACGAGCAGCGAATGCATCGGTAGAGAAGGAAACCGGGGGGGGGGAAAAGGGATGCAGGGGTAGGGCATGAAATCGGCAGGGGGATCAGAGTTCTTGAGGAGAAAGAGAACGGAGGTGTAGGGGAGAGGGATAGTGTTGAAAGGGGAATAGAAAAGAAAAAAGGGGAAAAGGTGTGGGGTGAAAGTGAGGCGAAAAAAAGAGAGTAGGAAGGAGCACGTGATGCGGGAATGAGGGTGGGCTGGAGATCAAACTTACAGGGGAGGGATGGGGGGGAAAGGGGACGCAGTCGCAATCTTTTCTTTACCACTCATACCTATCTGAACGCCATCTCTTCTGCAGACGAACTAAACGGGGGGGGGAAAACCCTTACGGAGGGGAAAGGGGAGAGGGGGGGAACTTTATCGTCTTGAGGTTCTTCCTTTACCTCTCCGATCGCGCGGGAAAAAAAAAAAAGGAAGGAGACCCTGTGGCCAAGGTAAAAGGGAAAAGAGAGAAAAAGGAAGAGGTGGCCTGGGCCAGCTCTCTCTTCCGTTTACGCCTTCTCCGGCCATCGCGAAAGAAAAAAAAAAGGCTGAAAAAAAAAAAAGGGGAAAAGAGGAGATGGCCGGCCTGACTGGCCGCGTCTCTTTCGTCTCCCCCTCGTTGTCGCCCCTTTGATCAGCACCGGGCGAAGCCCAAGGGGAAAAGAAAGGGAGGGAACTCCAGGAAAAAAAAAAGAAGAGAAAAGACGCGGAACGCGCCGTCCCAGGCGGCTAACTTTTCCTTCTTGCCTTTCCTTCAAGGCCTCGTCGGCAGGTCGTTGGAAGGAAAAAGAAGGACCAGCAGAAAGGGGAAGGGAAAAAGGGGGAGGAAAAAAAGGGAACCCCCGGGGGGCCCCCACCCTCGCGGAAAAACCGTTGAACTTCGTTCGGTTCAGTGGGGCGGTCGGCGTGGTCGCCGGACGAGCCCGTCGGAGGGGGGGGGAAAGGAGGAGGACGGTTTGGGAAAAGGGGGGAGGGAGGAGATCGGGTGCTCGGATGCCGACTCACCCGTCTCCTTCTTAGCGGAGCAGTTCCCGCTCGGCCACGCTACGGGGAGGGAGAAAAAAAAGAGGAATGGGTGACCGTGCCGGTCTTTTCTCTTTCCCTATGTGTGTCGACCCTGCGGGTGAGAAACTCGGGAAAGAAGAAAAAGGGGAAGGGTGGCCGACGAGGATCGCGGTCGTTTTGTCCAGCCCCACTCGCACTTTCAACTCGATGATCAGAACCGACAAAAGGGGGGAGTTGAAAGAAAAGAAGAACAGGCGGCCAGCGTCGCGGCGTCGATCCCCAGCACTCACGGTCACTAACACTGCGATACGTGTGTCCGAGAGTCAGATGGACTAAAGGGGAAAATGGTTCCTGGGGGAAGAAAAGGGGGGGAGGGGAGGAAAAAGGGAAAAGCCGCCCGCCGCGTTGACCACCCTCCTTTCAACCGCTTCCTCCCGTTCTTCCTCGGCCGGAACAAGGCTCAGAAGGGGAAAAAAGAGTGGGGGGAGGGATAACAGATAAGAGAAATTCTCCCCCTGGCGATCACTAACTCTTCGCCGTACCTCGAGCTGTGTCCGCGCAGAAAAGTGAAAACTAAAAGAGAGGAGAAGAAGAAAAAGGAGAAGGGAAGAGAGCGCCCGCCTTCCAGGTACGCTCAATCAGTATCAGCTCTGGTGACGCCTACCGCGACTCCAGGTAAGTGGCGGCACGGAAAAGAAGAAGGGAAGTGGAGGGAAAAAAGAAAGAAGGAAGAAAAAGAGTACACGACCAGAGGTAAATCCGCGTCACCCCTACCTACACCAGCTTGTCCATGGTCGCCGTGCCGTGCAGGCCGAGTGACCCACGAGGAGAGAGGAAAAACCATGAAAAAAAAGAAAGGGGGAAGAGGGGAAAAATACCGAGCACAATCACCGTAATTGGTTTTTTTTGTTGTGTTGGGGGGGGGGGGGGGAAAGTCCGATCGAAAAAAAAAGAAAGAAGAAAGGGAGGAAGGTAGGAAGTAGCCGCGTCCGGCGAGGCGTCGATCTGTCATCGCCTCGGTATATCCGTTGCTCTCGACTCACGGCGATAAGTCAAAAAGGAAGGAGGAAACGCAAAAAGAAAGAAGAGTGGGGAAGAGGAGGAGAAAACCCGCGCCGCGCACGACGCGCAGGTCATCCCGCCGATTACTCATTTCCTGGTGTGCCATGGTCATCACTCCGAAAGTCATCAACTAGAAAGGGAAGAAAGAGAAAAAGCCCCTAAAGGGAAGGGAAGAGGGAGGAAGAAGGGGCCGTCTCGGGCGCCGCTATCGGGGCTTGCCCATTTTAGCCGGGGCACCCGCGGCGCCAGTAATACGAGACCGGACCTAGGAGAGAAGAAACAGGAAAGGAAAAAAAGGGGGGGGAGGGGGGATAGGAAACGGGGACGAGCGCCACGGTCACCGCGCTACTCGGTCACTCCCTCCAAGCTCGCTGGTTCACGCACGGACGCAGTGCTCCGACCAGTCTCACGTAACCGGGGGGAAAGGGGGGAAAAAAAAAAGATATCCGAGAAGAGAGAGAGAAAAAAAAAAAAAAAGAGAGGAGGAAAGAGAGATATCCCGCTCGTGAATGTCCTAATTTCCTTTTCGTCCCCCTGAAGAGAGTCACCCGCGATGATATCGTCGACTTACCAGGTACGGGATGAACATGAAAAGGAAAAAAAGGGAAATCGAGAGTAAAAGGAACCGGGAGGAGAAGTCCGACGGTCAACGTTCACAGCGGCGCGCCGCTCTCTACCGAGTCTTGTTCGAGGCCGCTCGACGAGGCCGGCCGGAAGGGAAATAGAAGATTTCCAAAAAAAAAGGGAAAAACGGAGGGACCAAGCCGAGGCGGCCGGCCTGACGGTCCGCGATCCTTCTTCCTTCCTCGTCGCGGTCCCTGGATGGTCTCGCCGGGAGAGGAGCAGAATTAGGGAAGAAAGGGGGACTTAGGGAAGGGACCTCGTCATCGGCTTTTACCTTCTCTTTTTCTCTTTCTGTTTTATAATAAGCTTAACATCTCTACGGCGTCTAGGCCACGGAAAAAAGGGAAAGGGATCCCGGGATAGGGAAGAAGAAAAGGGGGGGAGAGAAGGAGCGGGGAGGCTGGCCCGCGCGCCCGCCTCCAGACGCCTTCTACGTGCTATGCTACTTGCGCGTCGCTCGCCGGGGGGGAATAAGGAGAGAAGGAAAAAAAAGCTGGCAAAAAAAAGAAAAAAAAAAGAGGACAAAGTTGACCGGGCTGGCATTGGGTGTCCCTCTCGCTTGTTCGACCCCCGGTTTCGGCCTGGTGCCCTGACGGGCAAAAAAAAAGAGAAAACAAGGGACAACGCTGTGTCGTTCGGTTTGGCCGCTGTTAACCTCTGTCGCCTGGAAAGAGGGGAGGAGAGGAAAAAAAAAAAGTACTTCTCGAAAAAGAAAAAAAAAAGGAAAGGGAGGTCGCGGTCGGCGTCAACCGCTCTTTATCCTTCTTTTTCCTTTAACCTTGAAGTTCTGGCGTGGGCACACCGGCGCCAAAGAAAAGGGGAGGTCCGCGGAAGGGAAAGAGAAACGAAGAAGGGAGGTCACCTTCGCCTCGACCTCTCCTTCGGCGACGATTTCGTGGATCCGCACGGGGAGAAGGAGAGAAAGGGCTTCACAGAAAGGAGAAACTCCATTCTTACCTCCGAGCCTTTGCCTGCCCGAGCAAAAGACGAGAAAAAAAGGAAAAAGGCTTCAACGAAAAAAAAGAAAACCGGGGTTCGCGCTTACACCCAGCTCTCCCCATTTGCCCGGATGGGAAAAATGAAGAAAGAAAGGAAAGGCTCGGCGGACCGCGGCTCTGCCTTGTTTCTTTCTCCCTTCGTGCTGGTTACTCCGCCGAGAAGAGAAAAAAAAAATGTTCGGGAAGGAAAAAAGAAAAAAGGGGCAAAGAGAGGTGGCGGTGCTGATCATCTCTTTCCCTTTCTCGATGGGGCTTGCCCACCCATAGAAAAAAAAAAAAAGCCGTGTCTCTCACTCTTCATCCTTCCCAGGGAAAAACTCTTGAAAAAAGGGTAGACAACCAAGTCCTCGAACAAATACCTTCACTGTCACCACCTGCCAGATGAAGATGGAAAGGGAAAAAAAAAACTTTCGGGGGAGAAAGAAAGAAAGAAAAAGAGGCCGTGTATTCTGCAATCCGAGCAAAAAGAGAGATAAAAGAAAAAAAAAAAGAAAAAAAAGAAGGGTGGGTTCCGCACCGCCCGCCCATAACCTCCCTCCTCCAGCACCACCGCCGCCGGGCTCGGACGGAGAAAAGCAAAAGGAAAAAAAAAAAAGGGAATTTTCCGGGGGGGAGGGGGAGAAGAAGCCCCAACGGGACGTCACGCCGCCGTCCTCGTCGGCCGCCGGCATGGAGAAAACGAAAGGGGGGGGAAAGGGAGGAAAAATCCCTGCAAAGAAAAAAAAAAAGAAAATAACAAAAGGTTAGAAGACCACTGGACGCGCGGTCCGCTGCTTCTTCTCTTTTCCTACACTTTCAAGGCCCATCTCGTCTGCGGCGGGGAAGAAGGAGGGAGGGGAAAGGAAAAAAAAAGGACCCCCCAGGGGGAAAAAAAAAGACAGGAGGAAAGGCCAGGCAGGACATCGCCGAGGTCATCTCTTTCTTCCCTCCCGCTGGACCAGCTCCGAAGGATAAGAAAAAAAGAACTGAAGGGGAAAAAAGGAAGAAAAACGACGACAGAGAGGGCCCAGGCTACATCTTTTCCTCTGCGATGGCACCGGAACCGAGGAAAAAAAAAAGAAAGCAGGAAAGGGGGGGAAAGAAGACGGATCGAGCTGTCAAGGAAGACCCTCAATACTATCAATTTCAACCTCTCCTGGGCCTTCGGAGAAAAAAAGGAGAGGGAAAAGGAAGAAAGAAGACGGAGGGGGGCTCAACCACCGTGATCGCTGGTTCGCCGCGATGGCGTTCAGCGAGTCCGAGGGGGGGGAGAAGAAAAAGGAGCCCTCCGTCAAAAGAAAAAAAGCACCCCCAGGAGGGAGGGGAGGGGTAAGGGGAGAATGAAGAGGTGCTCCCTAGGAGGATTTCAACGTTACAACCATAAGACAATCTGCAACGGTCGTTCTGGCCACCGGGATAGATAAAGACTCGTTCGAAGGGAAAGAAAGAGAGCACAAGGAGGAAAAGCGTCCGTCACCAGCACATGACCTCAAGTCTATTCTTCTCTCTTCCGGCCCAGGCACTGCAGAATGGGGAAGGGAAAAAAAAGAGGGAAATAGAAGAGAAAAAAAAATGGAAAAGGCAAGGAGGAGAGAAGATAACGTCGACGGCTTTTCGGCGCGAAGGACCAATTCGTTCCTCTTTCGCGTTCCCACGCGCGACAAAAAGGAACAAAGGGGAAGTTCCCGAAAAAAAAAAAAGAAAAAAAGGAAAAGATCGGCAGCAAAGGGTCCGCCGTGCTCATCCTTCCATGACCAGCCAACTCCGCCAACCAAAAGAAAAGGAAGAAAGGTTGTACGAAAAGGAAAAGAAAAAAAAGGGAGGGGTAAAGATATAGAGGGATCAATGCTACTGCTTTGTTCTTCCCGCTCACCTTGCATTGCACTGGGGGAAAGAGGAAAAGGAAAAAGCCAAGTGGAAAAAGAAAAGAAAAGGAAGGAAACAGACGACCGCGTGGGTCAGCCAATCGCAAGTTTACTTCCTCACTAGTTGCTCGTCTCCGCTTCAACGCCACGCGCGAGAGGAGGGAAAAAAAGGGAAGAAAATTTGGAAAAGAGGAAGGAGGGGGAGAGGGACAGGAATCCATTCAACACCAACAACGTGATTCTTCTTCCCCTCCCTAGAGCTTAATTCAGCGAACGACATGGATCCTCTCCGAGGAAAAAAAAAAAAAAAGGCTCAAAAAAAAAAAAAAGCGCTGACGAGCCGCGTGGCGTTGACGGCGGAGCCGCGCACGCGGGAGGGAGGAAAGGAAAAGGAAGGACCAAAAAAAAAGGAGGGGGGAAGGAAGCTTGACTTGGAAATTTGCCTCATCCTTACATGGACTCTGGTCACCAGTGCCTGCCAGGTGGAGCGGGAAAAAAAAAAAGAACAAGAGGGGAAAGGACTGGGTCTTCGGCCTGAATACTTCCGTCCCGTTCAGTGAGTGACCGTTCCGGAAGGGGGAGGGGGGGGAAGGAGACCGGAAAAGAAGGGAGATAGGGGAGAAAAAGGGCTTCGCGCCGGCCACGCCGTCTGCGGGCTTTTTTTCTTCGCGCTTGCACGCGACTACGGCCGGAAGGGGGAATAGAAAAAACAAAAGAAAGAAAACCTGAGAAAAAAGGAGGAAAAAGCGAGGGGAGCCCCCCTGACGCAAGCGCCGCCACGTCTTTCCAGTTCCTTTTCCTACGCGAGCCTCATCGAAGGGAGGGAATGGGGCAGGGGGGGAGAAAGAAGGGAATCCGGGAGGAAAGAGGAAGGGAGAAAGAGGGGGGAGAGGGAGAGAGCCCCGTGGCCACACGACCGTGCCGATTGTCTTCTTTTTTGTCCCTCTTTGAACATACATCCTCAGGGACAACTCGCCAGAGCTCCAGGAAGGAGGAAAGAGTTCAGGAAGGAAGGGGGGGGAAAGGAGCAGTCTCAAGTCTGTTTCGTACCACTACAGACCGAGCTTAACGCCATTAGCGGAGGGAAAGGGGGGGAAGAAACCCGGAAAAGGGAAGGAGGAGGGGGCCCCCTTGATCGCTTGAGGTTCTTCCTTTACATCTCGATACTCGTCGGAACAAAGCCGCAGTCCCAGAGGAAGGGAAGGAAGGCCTAGGAGAAAGGAGAGAAAGAAGGAGGCGGGGCCTGGGCCAGCGCGGCGGCGTCGTTTACTCCTTCTCCTCCCTCGCGACCTGTCCGGGCCTACGGCACCAGAAAAAGAAGAAAAAAGAGCTGAGGGAGAAGGACTAGTCGATGCCGGCCTGACTGGCCGTTCTCTTTCCTCCGCTCGTTTCGCCGGTTTCAGCACCGGGACGAAGGCCAAGGGAAAAAAAAAAGGAGGACCGAAAGAAGAAGAAAGAAGAGACAGAGACGTCCCCCATGCTGCTAACTTTTCCGTCTGGCCCTTGCCTTCAATCCTCGTCGGCGGTATGGGCACCAAAGGGGGGAAGGGGGAAAAAAATCGTCAGGAGGAAAGGCGAGGAAAAAAAAAAAAAGGGACAAGGAGAGGCGGAAAAACTCGTAACTTCTTTCCATTTTTGCTCTTCTTCTTTTCGCCTGCCTTCCCTTCGTCCTTGTGGTTGCGGAGGAGGGAAGGGAAAGGGGGGAAAAAAGGGGAAAAGAAGGAGGGGGGAGAATAGGGGGAGAGATGCCGACTCAACGGCGCCTTCTTATCTTATTCATTTCCCGTCTCTTCCAAGACACGGGGAGGAGGGGAAAGAAAAAAAGGGAAGGTGGGTGAACGTTCCGGTCTTTTCGAGACGATGTTTTCTACGCCTTCTGTTTCTCTTCCATCACTCCGGGGCACATGGAAAAGAAGAGCTGAAAGAGGGGGGAAAGAAAAAGAGGAGGAAAGGCCACTCGATGATCAGCACCTCACCTCTTCTTTGAACTCTCTCGACGAGGAACACGCCGGAAGGAAGAAAAAAAAAAAAAAAAAGTCTTCTTCGAAAAAAAAGGGAAGAGGAGAAGAGGGAAAGGCTGCCTGCCCGCCTGGGTCCTGTTTTACAGCCTTCACTCTTTGCGAGCTGTTTGTCCTCGCCGACCCGGGTGGAGAGGAACGAAAAAAGAGGGAAAAAAAAAAAAAGTGACGCCAAAAAAAAAGAAAAAGGGAGAGGAGGTAAGCAATGGGAGGTGTCAACCTCTGACGCTTCCTTCTATTACTACTCCTTCTTTCGTCGAACGTAGAAAAAGGGAGGAAAGAGAACGCCTACAGGGGAAAAAAGGGAGAGAAAAAGGAGACGGATTGGCGCCTAATTTCAATTCACTCTTCCATCGCTGCGCCGCCTTGCCCTCGCCCCGACACTTCCAAGGACCGGACAAGCGAAATAAAGGAAAAAAAAGCTAAACAAGAGGGGGGGGAGAGGGGAGGAAAGAAGAAGGTTCATCCGGTCGCCGATGCTCCCCTCTCCTCCGAATACGCTCTTACAGCGCCCATATTTAATCCTCGGCAACAAGACCAGAACAAAAGAGGGGAAAAGGGAAAGGACCTTTCCACGGAGAGAGAAAAAAAAAAGGAAGAAAAAGGGGGGGGGGTCAGACACAAGCGCGATTGACCCCCACTCAGCCCTTTACTGTCCCGCGTCACCATCTCTCTCACAATCACCGGAACTTCTCTTTCCATCGACCCGAAGACGGCAGAAGAAGAGAAAAAGGAAAAAAAAAAAAAAGACTCGCACGTAGAAAAGAGAAAAAAAAGAGAGAAGAGGAAGACGGTGAGATCGACACGGCGATTATGTCGGCCAGTTGTACGTCTTCTTGAAACTCCACCCTTTCTTTCTCAGTCGCCATTTTTACCGTGCCAGAGAGAAGGCGAGCTGGTAAGAGTAGGATGAAAAAAAAAAAAAAAAAGTCATGTCATAAAAGAAAAGAGAAGGGAAGGACATCACTCCGAACGAATGCTTCTCATCCTCCCTTCGTCTCCATCCTCTGACCGCTCTATGCGCCGACGGCTCGGGAGAAAGGAAGGACGGCAGAAGAGAGGTTCCGGTATGAAGAAAGGATTAAAAAAAAGAACAGCCCGTTAATACTCTCCCTTCCCTCTTCTATTTCTCCTCATGACCTCCCTCGGTCGCGGGAGAGAGAAGGAGGAAAGGGGGAATCGGACTAAAGAAAAAGGAGAGGGAAGGGAAAGAAAGAAATCTCGCGGTCACAGCACGGACGCATTGCTCCTCAGGTCATTGCCCTTAACCTTTTAAGTCGCCGATATCCAATCGCGGGTTCCCTCTCTTCAAAGAGAAAAAGGGAAGGGAAAAAAAGAAGAAGCTCAAAAAAAGAAAGCAGAAGAGGGGAGAAGAATGGCCGTTCGGCTTGAAGGATTGGAACCCGCGATATACTCTTCTACTTACCCTTTCCTGGCATTACCTGCGATCACTCGTCCGGGATGGGAAAAAAGAGAGGAGGGGGGGAGAAAAAGCTGTAAAAGGAAGAGGGGAAAGGGAAAAAAAGAGGACGCCGCTCCCGACAGTCGGTCTAGTCCTCCCTCTACTATTCCGGCGCGTATCACATGCTGCCGGAGGGGGAAAAAAGGAGGAAAAGCCCCGAGAAAAAAAAAAAAAAGGGGAGGAAGGAAGGAAAAAGGAAGAGAAGCCCGTCGGCTGTTCCCTCTCTCTTTCCTTGTATGGGCGCGCCCCTTTTATATTATCTGCATCGTTGAGGAAAGGGGGGGGGAAGGAGTTATCACCCCAAAAAAGAAAAAAAAAAAGGGGGGGAAAGAAATGAAAGCGAGACGGCGTCTCTGCCACTTTCCACCTTTCTACTATACCTCCCGGGTGGCTTTTACAGACACGTCAACAGGGGAAAAGAAAGGGAGATCTCCACAAGGAGAAAAAAAAAGGGAGACGGAGAAGGAGGGAGTCGCGCGCCCGGGGGACCTCCTTCTCTTCTCTCCTCTTCTCCGTATTGCGGTGGTCGCTGGAAAAGCAGTTAAGGGGGGGGAGAAGGAACTCTTAAAGGAAGAGAAAAATGGGAGGTATGGGGTGCCTTGTCCGTTCACCTCTCCTCTTTTTCAACGCCGGCACTGCACGTGCGACCATGGAAAATAGGGGGAGGGGGGGTAGTGGGGAAGTCCCAAAAGAAAGAGGGAGGAGGAGGAGGAGGGGAGAATCCGGGAGACCGATGACCCTCTCTTTATCTCTCCATCGCCACCAATAGCGTCGGGACTGCTCCACTTACCCTGGAGGTAGAGTAGGAGGGAAAGGAAAGAAGAGTTCCGGAAAAAAGGAAGAGGCGGGGAGCACCGACTTCTTGACCTGGGCGCCAATCAGGCTACTTTTCTCCTCGACGTCCGGGAGGGAAAGGAGGAGAGGAAAAGAATCTTTCTGAGAAAAAGAAAAAAGGAAAAGAAAAGGGAGAGGGAAAAAACCTCCTTCGTCGTCATCTCCTGCCGGGCACGAGGGAGAAAAAAGAAAGGAAAAGGAGAAAAAGAAGGTGCAGGCCGATTCCATCCCTTCTACGCTTTGACCGGCTGGTGCGTCAAAAAGAAGAAAAAGGGGATCTTAGAAAAAAAATCTCCCAGTTGCCCGTCTGTTCACCAGGAAAAAAGGAGGAAGAGTCTTCTCTCTTACGCTCGTTCTCTGCCGTGTTCGTGCCCGTCGTGAGGGGGATAGAAGAAAACTCTGGAAAAAAGAAAAGAGAGGGAAAACAGAAGAGGGGCGGTGCTTGTATCATCGTCGTTCCCGTGTCGCGATTGGGGCCTTGCCACAAAGAAAGAGAGCGGAGGAAGGGGGGAGGAGAACTCCGCATCCTGATCAAGGGCCTCCCCTAGGTCTGTGAGAGCACCCGGGTGTCGAACCATCAGTCCTAGAGAAAAGAAAGGACCCCAAAAAGGACCAGCCAAGGGCGTGGACGATGCGTTAACTGCTCCGATACGCAAGGAAAGGTTCTGGGGGGGGGAGGGAAAGAAGACCAAACGGAAGGCGCCCGTCCTCCTCCTCACCCATCCTGTGTTTTTCTTCAACCGGCCCGCCCATAACCGGCCCGCCTCCGCAACACACAACAAGAAGGGATCGGAGAAAAAAAAAAAAAAAACCCCCGGGGAGGAAAAAAAAAGGAAAGGGGGGGGCGAAGCACGCGTGACGGTCACTACCGTCCTCTTCTTCCTCCCTTCCTGGCTCACAGAAGATAGGGGGGAGATGGAAAGAAAAAAGAAGAAACTCCGAAAAAAAAAAAGGAACGCCTGGGACTCTCGGTCCTCTTCTTTCTTATCGTGGCCGCCACGGTCCAAAGACAGCGAGGAGCGGACGGGGGGGGGGAAAAAAAAAAAAAGCCCTGGGAATGAAAGAAAAAAAAAAAAGAAAAAAAGGAAAGGCAGGCCCGCGCCGCGCCAGTCAGTCCGCATCATTCTCCGAGGTCATAGAGGCGGAAGGAACTTCGGACAAAGGAAAAAAAGTGGAGAGAATGGGCCCGGCGACGGCGTCAACTACGCCTTCTCTCTTCCCATGCCACCTCGTCCTCGCGAGGTGCAACAGGGGGAAAAAAAAAAAGGGAAAACACCGGGAAGCGGCGACCTGCGTTCTGTTTTCCCTACGCGATCGAGTCTGTCAAGAGAAACCCGAAGAAGGGAACTCTCGGGAAAAAAAAGGGGGGGACAATCCGCTGGCCGCGTCCGGGTTTTCTCAACCCCTTTCTCTCTTGCCATCCGCGAGGGCCGGCAGAGAGAGGGCGTACTGCGATACTTCCTTCCCTTCCCCCCGCTCACAACCCCAAAAGAAGAAGAAGGGAAAGAGTTTCCGGTAAAAAAAAAAGAGCGAGGACACCAGAAGGACATCGGCCCTGTTCTTGCTGGCCACCGTCTCGCTACCTCTCCCCCCTCTTCGTCCGGCCCGCCCTTCCCGCATCCAACGAGGGCCAAGAAAAAAAATCCCTTAAAAAAAAGAGGAGAGAACAGCACTGCAGCCGTGGCCTTCGCTGCTTCCCTTTTGGCGAACAGCGCCTGGCCGAAGGTCAAAACGACGAGAGAGGAGAAGGAAAAGGCTCCCGAAAAAAAAAAAGGGGGGAGGCACGACGAGGACCAAGGCGGCCGTCGTCGCTTTTCCACGAGCGCGCGCAACCACCTCCCCGCAAGAAGGAGGTGGAAAAAAAAAATACCGGGAAAGAGAAGGAAGACAAAGGGGATCCGCCGTTCTCGCCTTCCATTACCATTCCCCCCAAACTTCCCTCACCTAAGGAAAAAGGTAAAGAAAAAAGAGAAGGGAAGGGAAAAGAAAAGGGTTAAAAAGAAAGCCGAGGGATTCAATTCCTACTTCTTGTTCGGCCCCTCTCAAATGAAGGCCAAGGGGGAAGGGGAAAAAACTTTAAGAAAAAAAAGGGGTGCGAGGCTCCGACTTCATGGCCACTCGCCCGCTTGGTTCATCTCAATCTGCAAGTTAATTCCGAACGGAGTGCTCGGGACCGAAGAAAGGGGAAAAAAAAAGAGATCAGGAGAAAAAAGGGGGAAGAATGGGAGTGGGCAAACGAAGCGGCATCCATTTCTTTCTCTCCTGAAGAGAAGAAAAGAAAAGTAGGGGGGGGAGAGGAACGACATGGATTCCGCTCCTCTTTCCCACTCCCAGAAACCGGCCGCAGAGAAACCGGAAAAGCGGGAAAAAAAAAAAAAAAGGGGGGAGAGGGAAACGGGGCAGGCTTTTCGTGACCCAAGCGGGCGCGTTGGCCCTGAAGTGCTTCGCCGCGCACCCGTTGAGGGGAGGAGAGGGGGGAAGGGAAATGGGAAAAAAAAAGGAAAGGGAAGGACAGTGAGCGGGCACCACTCCTTCTTCCTTGAATCCCTCGCGGAGGAAAAAAAACCCAGGAGGAAAAAAAAAAGGAAAGAGTGAAAGGTAACTGAGGTTGGCGGAAGTTTGGCCTTGGTCCTGGCCTGCGCGCACGGCGGACCAGGGGCCAGAAAGAAAAAAGGGCTGGGAGAAAAGAAAGAAGAAGAGAAAAAGACAAGTCCGGAGGGCAGGGGTGTCCGCGCTGGAACTCTACCGACGGCCGCCTTGGTCCTCGCGCCGAACAGAAGTCGAAAAGGGAAAAAAAAAAAAAAACGCTTTCGGGGAGAAGAGAAAAAATAAAGAAGAGGGGAAGGCCGGCTGTTGCCCCCGACGCAGCTGCCCTTCCCACTGTCTTGCCTTGCCTTTTCCTACTCTATCCGCATCGCCTTGACGGTCATGTTGCTGGTGAAGGGGGAAGAGGGGGGAAGAAGGGGGGGAAAAGGAGTTCCGGGAAAAAAAAAAGGAAAAAAGGAAGGAAGAGGGGAAGTCTTGGTTGCATCGTTGACATACCTCCTAGGAGCACCTCCTCCTTTCTCCCTTACCGTCAAGAATAGTTAAGTAATGGTTAGTGGGGGGGAGGCAAGAAAAAAGATGGTGCGTGACCACGAAGACCGCTCTTCACCCCATCTCGGCGGCCGCGATCACGGGGGGAAAAAACAAAAAAAAAAGGCCGGAAGGGAAAAGGGGGCATGGATCGTCGTGAGGGTCTTCCTTGACAGCTTCGATCGCGTCGGGAACCCAGAAGGGGAAGGAATTACGAAAAGGGCCGGGGACCATCGCGAGGCTATGTCTTCCTTGGCCCTCTCTTCGTCGTCGTTGACGCCCGTCGAAGGAAATAGGGCGAAAGGAAAAGAAGGAAAAGCTCTTGAAAAAAGGGAAAAAAAAAAACGCCACCGCGAGGACCTCTGTCGATGCCGGCCTGGATGTGTCCTTGCGCGGCCGCCGCTCGTTGTCACGCAGGTGAGAGAAAAAAAAAAAACGCAGCCGGCAAGGAAGAAGGAAAAGGGGGACGCCAACGATCAGCCGCCGCTGACCGCTCACTTCCATTCGGCGAACGTGGCCGTCGGGCACAGGAACGGAGAAAAGGGAAAAAAGAAGTGCCAGTGCTGGGAAAGGGAAAAAAAAAGCCGGGCGGCCCAGACGGGACGGCGTGACCGTCCACGATGGCTGTGAGACACCCTTTCCCTTCTCTTCTTACCCACTCGAAACTTCGGTCAGGGGGGCCGCGTACGGCGGGGAGACGGAAGAGAAAATGGAAAATTTCGGCGGAAGAAAAAAAAAAGAAAAGGGAAAGGAGGGAGCCGGCAGTGATGGCGGCGTCGATCGGGTGCTCTTATTCCTACTCAACGGCGCCTTCGTATCGGAAAGTTCAAAGAGCGGAAAAAAAGGAGAGGAGAAACGCCAAAAGAAGGAAGGTGGTCCGGGACGATGTTGTCGACCCTGCGTTTCTCTCATCACCTCTTTTCCCTATCAGTTCTCTTCTGCGCGCCCACGGCAGGTACGAAGAGGAAGAGCGGGAAAAGCTCTAAAAAAAAGAAGGAGGGAAAAAGAGACTACCGCCGCGTACCCGCCTTCCTCCAGCCATCCCTCCATGCTCTGCTGCGTCTATCACCAGCACAAGGGGCAGAAAAAGAAAAGAATCCAGGGAAAAAAGAAAAAGGGAAAGAGGGGAGGATTGGGTGTCCGCGCCGACCGTTTCGCTGACGACTATCCTCCCCTCCTTCTTTTTACGCACCGCCGGTCACCGCGTCGCAAGTAGAAATAGAGAAAGGAAAATCAGAGGAAAAAGAGGACACGGCCTTCGATTACTACTCCTTCTTGCTACCTTCTCCCCCGGGAGAGAAAGAAAAGAATCGAGAAAGGAAAAAAGGGGAAACTACCGTCTCGCGTATCACCTTCTCCTTCTTGCTGCCACCCAAAACTAAAGAAAAGAAAAAGAGAAATGTACCGTAAAATCATTATCATCTCTTTTACTCCTACTCTCTACCTCCATTAAATTTTCTTCCATTAAAGAAGAGAGGGGAAAAATCCCAAGGAAGGGAGCATAAGACGCTCCTAATACCTCTCTTAACTCTGACCATATTTACTCCTCTCCACCCCGACCTACACCAGCCGGGTAAATGGAGAAGAGGGGAAAGGAAGGAACCCTCGAGATGGAAAAAAAAAAAAAAAAAAAGAAGGGAAAAAAAGAAATGAAAGGGATGGCCTCTTGCACCATCTCTATCACAATCACCTTAACTTCTATTTCCAGCTACCACCTCCATCCTTCGACGCGGCTATCCGATTCAAACTGGCGAGAAGAAAGCGACATAAAGAAAGAAAACGTCTCTCGGGAAAGGGAAAAAAAAGGGAGGCAAAGGTGACGGCGTCGTGTAAACTCCACCCTGTCGTTCTCAGTCTCCTTTTACCTTTGCCCGAGACGCCTCGAGTCTTGGTTCACCCTTGTCATACTAAAAAAAGCAGAAAAAAAAAAAAAAAAAAAAGAAAAGACGGAAGGAAAGGAGTACCGTGTGCTCATGGTCTCACTCCGAAGTCATCACTCCTACGAATGCGCTCAATCTCCCTCGCGCCCATCCCGGACCGCGCGAGGAGAAAGGAAAAAAAAGGCCTTCCGGGGAAAAAAAGGGGAAAAATAGGACAGATATAGGGGCTTTACATTTATACTTTTCAGCCCATTCAGCCAGTAATCCGCAGAAGCATATAGAGAGAAAAGGAAAATGTAAAAAAGAGAAAAAGGGGGGAAAAAGAAACGGAAAGGAGCTTACCCGGGCACGCCCCCGCAAGTCTCTGGTCCCCTCACTTCACGTCAGTGCTCCGCAGGTCATTCCCGTAACCTTGTAAGGAGGACAGGAAAAGAAGAGAGGAAAGAGGGAAAAAAAAAAGAAGTGACTTAAAAAAAAGAAAAAGGGAGAGAAGAATACCGCTAGTTGAGGCCTAATAATGGCCGGGTCGGCGAAGAAGGTAACCGCTGATGATATCGGCTACTTACCAGGTTAACTGGCATACCTGCGAAAATGCGTAAAGGAGGGGGTGAAAAAAAAAAAAATCGAGGGAAAAAAAAAGGAAAGAGGAGAGAAGAGAGCTACCTAGTCGGGTCGAGTTCCTCCCTCGACGAGGCCGGCGCGTATTAAGGGAATGGATAGGGGAAAAGAAAAAATCCCCGAGAAAGAAAAAGGGAGAGTGGAGGAAGCGGCGTGCCTTACTTTCCTCTATCCTTCGTCCTGCCTCGCGAGGTAAGGAAGGGACCTTGGAGAAAAAAGAGGGGGAGGAGAACCCACGGAAATCGTCATCGGCGGGATGACCTTTCGCTTCGTTTCTCTCTTCTTTTTTAGAATAAAGCTGAACAAGCCGACGGCGTCTGAAACAGGGGAAAAATGGCGAAGGAAGGGAAAAAAAAAAAATGTCTTTTAAAAAAAAGGAAAGGTGTAGAGAGCAAAAGGATATAATACCGCGCGCTGCCCTGCCCGCGCTCCGCCTCGCAGACTGCCCCGGCGACGGCGACGGCGACGGCAAGTAGAGGAGAAAAAAAAAGAAATCTCCGAGGAAAAAGAAGAAAGGGAAGGTGAGTGGATCGCGATGGTTTCCCGTTTTTCCTCAGTTCCCGGGCTGGCATGGGTGTAAAAAAAAAAAAGGGCTACCAAAAGGGGAAAGTTCAACCACCGCGGTCCTCTTTTTCAACGCGCGGCAAGAATCTAAAGAGAAAAAGAAAAAAAGGGGGGGAAGAGGAGTGACCTCTGGTGCTGTACGCGCTTTTCTTCGCGTCTCGGGGCGCTCGGCGACCGATGACCAGGAGAGGGGGGAGAAAAAACGAGAAAAACACTTAACTGGAGGTCGCGTCTGGCGTCAACCGCGCTGATCCTTCTTTTCCGGTACCACTGGAAGGGACAGGAGAGGAGGAAAAAAAGGAAAGAAAAAAAGAGGAAAGAAAGAGGAAGGCGCCACAGCAGCCGGCCGGGAGGTCACCGTCTCGCCGCGACCCTCGCGTCGCCAAGAAGAAAGGGAGGAGAAAAGGTGAGAAGAAAAGAAAAAAGTCGCGGTTGACAACCACTCCATGCTGACCGGCGAGCCGGTGCGGAAAAAAACAGTTCTAAGGAATAGGGGAAAGAAAGAGAGCGGAGGACAGCGCCACCCTTTCGGCTCGGACACCCAGCTGAGAAAAAAGGAAAGAAAAAAAAGATGGTAAAAAGAGCCCAGGCGGGCAAGGCTCATTTCCATCGGCTCGGCGAAAGGAGGGAAAAAAAGTTCCGGGGGGAAAGTAGTGCTGTGATCGCCTCCTGCGACCGGAAGAAACACTTGCTGCAGGAAAAAGGAAAAGAAAGAAAAAGAACCGTGTCGGTGCTGATCATCGCTTTCCCTTTCTCGATGGGCTGGCCACCAAGAAAAAAGGAAGGGGGAGAAAAGGCTGCGGCATCCTGATCAAGTGCCCCGATGTGCTGGAGAGGCACACCGCAGGGGAAAAAAAAAAGAGGACCGGAAAAAAAAAAAAAGAAGGAAGCACGAAACGGGCGTGGACGAGCGGGGAACTGCTTTTTCCGCTACGCCGGCGCCGTTAGTCGGCAGCACAGAGAAAAACAGAGAGGAAGGGAAAAAAAAAATAACTCCTCAAAAAAGGAAAAAAGGGGCAACAGAAAATAAACGCCCTCCGCCGCAACCACCTCTCCTACGGTCTCGTCGGCCTCCCCTGCGACGCGCCCCCCTGACCGAAGTGGGCAGGGGGGGGGAAGAAAAAAAGGTTGCCTACAAAAAAAAGGGGGAGGCGTCCTCGTTCGGCCGCCCGGCCTCTCACCGACGATTGGCGCTTGGGAAGAAGGGAAGGAGAGAAAACGATTCTGGAATAGGGGAAAAGAGAGAGGGAACGCGGAGAATAGGGCCGACACTTTCAAGCCCTCTCTTCTTCTTCTTTCAGCCGTCTTTCGGGCCATGGGCCAAGGAAAAAGGGGGGATAGAAAAAAGAGACAACGAGAAAAAAAAAAAGGAAAAAAAGGAAGAGGGGAGAGAAGAGGTAATCGAGGTGCGTCCTCCCTTCTGACAGCTCCTTTATCAAGCTCCTTCAGGACGATGGCCGGAGGGAAAGAGGGGACTGAGGAAGCGCTGGCACAGGCGACTCTTCCTTCGCGATGGGCACTCGGCAACCAGAGGAGAAAAAAAGCCGGAGGGGAAGGGGGAAAATCATGGCAAGCGGCGACCGCTGCTTTTTCCCTACTCGATCGGATGTAAAAGAAGAAAAAAAAAAGAGTGACAAAAGAGGGAAAAGGGGATACAAAGTCAGGCGGCCATACCGCTGGCCGGTTCCTTTTTTCTCAACCCCGTGTCTCGGAAGCCGCGAAGGGCCGTTCAGCTCGGTCTTCTTTTTCACTACAGCTTTCGACTGGGGAAGAGAGGGGGAGAAAAAAACGACAACCAATTAACCATTCCGTAACTATTCTTGACGGTACTTTATCTCCTTCTAGTCTCCCTAGGAGGTATGTTCAACGAGACAACCAAAGAAAGAATAGGGGGGGAATAGGAGGAAAGAAAAAAAAACAAAGAGAAGAGAAAAGAAAGAGTGCAGCCGCCCCGGCTGCAACCGCGTCGTCCCAGCACCATTACCTTCAAGTGTCGAGCGGCTCGCGGAGGGAAAAGGAAGGGAAGGAGAAGGTCAAAAGAAAAAAAAGGAGTCTCTCGCTGCAGTACCGCTGCACGCCCGCTGCGCGAAGCTCACCCGTCGCGGCGGGGGAGGGAGAGAAGAGAAAGGGAGAAAAACGTTTCAAAAAAGAAAAAAAAGGACAAGCAGACGGGAGTGGCCGGCGTCTGAAGACCTGGGCGCTCTGAGCGTCAAAGGAAAGAAGGGGAAAAGAACCTTGCGCAAAAAAAGAAAAAAAAAAAATATGAAAGGTACAAGCCACTAACGGGTGGACGGCTTCTTCTTGCCCTAGACCCCGTCCTGGGTCCCGCGTGTTTCAAGAAAGGAAGGGTAAAGGGAAAGCGTGGAAAAAAAAAAAAAAAAAAAAGGTGAAAACACACGAGTACCCCGTCCGTCTGAGGCCAATTTCCCAGTCAATCTACTCCCGACGGGTGCGCGCATAAGAGGAGGGGAAAAAAAGGGGGGAAAAAAGGAAAGTAATTTACACCGAAACGAGTGCGCGGCTTTCTCCTCAACGAAAAAGAGAGAAAAAAAAGGGCTTGAGAAAAAGAAAAAAGGGGGGGGACAGAGAGACTGCATACATTTCCTTTCGCTGCCTTC
>Ga0179593_1809497_pt1 | contig 19499 bp, 17 predicted proteins | sample CZODoug2_1_08_16_FD_185931 | JGI IMG/M metagenome (GOLD analysis project Ga0179593, IMG submission 185931) | Vadose zone soil fungal communities from Angelo Coast Range Reserve, California, USA - CZODoug2_1_08_16fungal (PacBio error correction) | ecosystem: Environmental > Terrestrial > Soil >...
AGCGTGGCGTGGGTGCTAGGGGTGTGCGCCCTGCGTTCTGACCGGGCCCTGTCATTCTGTATCAACAAACATCCCTGAGGTTCCCGTCATGGCTAAGGCTGGGGGTCCGGGGTGTGGGACCGCCACGGGGAGGGGAAAAGGCCCGGAAAGGCCCTGGTCTTCTCCGCCGCGCGGTCCAAACTGAGGACGATCCCTAAGCGGGGGCTCTCGCGCTCCTCTCAATAACGTCTTCGGGAAACAGGGAAAGATAGAGGGCGAATTTCACAAGTCCCCACCTACCATTTATAATGTCTGAGGGAAGCTCCTGGAGGTCCGAGGGTGCTCTTGCCAGTAAACCCAACAACGCCGTGGAAGAACAGGGAAAGCGCGGAGTGACGACCTGGTCCAGGCAAGGAGGCAGCAGGCGGAGCTACCTGGGCGACATCAGAAAGGGGGTTATAAAGCAGCTAGTGACTCTCGGTATCGACTGCTGATGCGATTGATCCAGAGCACCCGAACGTAGGACGAGGTTAAAACTCGAGGAAAAAGGGCTTAGAGAAAGGGAGAATCAGAAAGGAAACTTCCACAGTCATTATCCGCCCGGAAGCATTCTTCAAATGGCGTGAAGGGTGGCGAAAAAGCTCGTCCACGCGCCCCGTTAGGACTACTAAAAAAGACGACCCATGAGATCCAGGGCCAGAAGAGAGGCGGAAAAAGTTCAACCAACGCAAATACGGGCGGCCGAAAAAAGAGGGCGAAGTCTCAAGCCAAAGACATTGCAGCGAGCGGAACAGCCGAACCATAACAAGAAAGAGAGCAAGGGGTGCAAAGAGAGCAGTTAGCCCGCCGCGGGAATACGCAGAGACTCTCGTGCAACCGTAGAAATGAATCAGCTTCTCAGAGGCAACTGCCATGGAATGGGGCCAGACCGCTGCCGAAGGTAAGGGGAAAAGCAACCAGACATTGGCGACAGGTACTGCATAACTTCGTCCATCCGATTGGCCTTCTCTTCCCCAGGAAAGTCACCGGACTGTCGGAAAAACCAAGTTTCAGGTGAAGATGCTGGGTCCGGCCATTACGAAATGAGCACCATCAGACCATGCAAGGGGAACGGGAGCATCGGCGGGAAAATAAGTTGAGAGCTTTAACTCTAAAGGTGTTATGGGAAAATGAGATCGCCGGGGGCTTGCATTAGGACGCGGGACATGAGTCTAGGCCCCCGGCTGGTCAAACACGTCTTACTTGGAACGAGCCTGGGGAATGCGACGGCCAGATGGGGGGAGGGGAGGGGGAGGGGGTCGAGGGGGGGATAGGAGGGGGGCTAGAGGGCGGAATAAAACGTAGTAAGCGAGGGAGGGAGATATGGGGGGGAGGGGGGAGGGAAGGAGGTGGGGGATCCAGGGAGAGGGGGGATGTAAGGGGGGAGTCAGGACGGGGAGAGGGGTAGAATATCGTCCGGTTGGCCCAAGACCAACGGACCGACCGGAAGTGGAAGAGACACACCCCCCTATTTCCTCTACTTACCGATGGCCGGAAGTCAATCCTAGGACATCTGCAGGAGGAGATGCGCCTGAAGGACTCAGGTCTTGGGGTTGAGAAGAGGGGCGTCCGCGCGGTCGACGGGGGAGGAGCTAACGCGGAACGCCCAGGAAAACTGCAGACGGGGGAACAAGAAAGGATGGCGGGCCGAGTGCCGAGCTTCCGGTTGCAAGTATTGGCGCGCGAGTAGTCGTGATGGGACGGCGTCCGAGTAGCGTCGGTCGCAATGACTACGGGCCAGTGATGCGCATAAAATACTGATGAACACCCTGGTGGCTGCCAGTGACTCCTATTGAAAAAGGTCTGCAATCTCGAACAGCAGTTCCTCTCCTTCTCAGTCAACAAACTTTTGAGGAGGAACAGGCAGATAGTCTAGGACAACGTCGCTCACGCTAGGTGACAGAAACTAAATAGGATTAGCCACACCATGTGTTCTCTCACCCACTGAGGGTATATAAATTGCAAGCAGAATAGAGCGGCCCACATTCTCCTTACGGACGCTGAAAAAATTATTACTAGGACCGCAGGTCATCCGAAAAGAAGGAAGCTAAAACCTCTTCGCTGAAACCAGAGTCAGGGGTCCAAAGAAGTACGAAAAAGGGAAGCGTCAAAAATTTACGCTGCAACAGCGGGAGCAATCAGAATATAAAAATAAAAACAACGGAAGAGGAGGAAACGTGCGCATAGACCAGGCAGGCGACACTTGAAGACGTCATCGAGGAAGAGAAGGAACATCGGCGGGCGAATGAATGGCGGTCAATTGGGGTCTCGGGGACGGATCCAATGGCAGATGGACCATGACTTTACGGGAGGACGGAAAGGCAACCGCTCTCTAGCCTGACATCGGAGAAAACTACTGCAGACACAAACCGGGCGCGATTACTGGGCACGAGAGATACCCTTCGTGTCTACTACGGGGGTTATTGCCCGATGGGGAGGGAGTTCTCATTAAAAGCATGGACTAGGTCAAGTCTGGAAATAAAACCTGCAGAGAATGGTGGGAACCGAACCGCAGGCCGTCGTTGAACGACGGGCAACTTGCCGTAGGTGCGTGGCAAGTGCTGCTATCGGAAAATACCGACCGGAGATTAAGGGGCCGCAAAAAATATTTCTGAACGATAGGGAGGGGGGAGGAGGGCGGACACGGGTTTCCACCCGAAAGGGGAAGGAACGCTAAAAGAGGTCGGGAAAGGGAGCGGAGTCGAAGGGACGGGGAGAAGAGGCGAGGGGCGATGACTCGAGTCGATCAGAGAGCAGCGTCATTCTCAAGAGAAGTCATCAGAGGAGGGCCCAAAAAAGGACGAATTAAGTTAGCAACCTCGCGTTAAGGTGTGCGGCGCGATTACTGACAGTTACTGTGTGCTTGCCTGGCCGGGAATGACCGTCACTCGCGGCATCAGCGCGGAGGCTGCACGGGCTGACCGCAGGTGCGGAGCCGCCGGTCATAAGAAGACGTGCTCGCGAAACCGAGAGTCAACGGCTTCCGGCGAGAGACAATCGTTCCAATGACTCGATACGAACAGAATTCTTTTCTTGGTATCCACTGAGGAGGGCGACGGTGCCTGCCCATGTACCACCGAAAAGGTTGGGAAGCCGGACCCGAAAAAAAAGGAGACGATATGACATCGCGAGCAATGTAATTACCTTATCTGAAGGGCTTTTTTTTAATCCTCGGAAGGGAACCGCGGGACACCCGGAGACTGCCTCAGAATGATCTTGACGATGCGGACTGTGTGGTGGCCGGTACGAAAGATGAAAACTAAGGGAAGCAAGGAAGCGGAATGAGGACCGGGCAGAACACCGGATGGTCCGCGCCTCCAAGTCCTGCTGGCGCGGGGGCGGGGGCGGGACGCTTTAAGGCGTCTCTAAAGAAAGGAACTTTGGCGCGATGAGCCCGGTGTGGAAAACAGAAGCGGGCCGTCGCTGAGGGCAATCATAGGGACTAGGGGGTTGGCCTTCTTGGCCTGGGGAATTTAAAAACAAGCGAAGGGGACTAGGCTTGGTGGATCAAAAGGGAAGCGGTTTCTGCATAAAACTCCAGCAACGACAGCTGAGGGGAAAAAAAATGGGGAGCAGAGTACGCTATAAAGGAAAAGCGCGTTTCTGGTTCAGGGATGGAGGTCGAAATTTTCCGGAAGGAGTAGGGCCGGTCGAGAGCAGGATGAATGCGGGAGCGGTGCCCCGCAGTCGTAGTATGAGGGGCGGTGGGGATACGACTCACCAGCTAATCAGGCGGAGCCCATGTTGGGAGTAATCGTATAACGATGTACTTCAAGCCAGCCATACCGTTATGTCCGAGGCACCATGATCTGTTAAACGAAGAAATGGCGTTCTCATATTTCATGAGTATCTGGGGGCCAAAAGGGGCCGGCGTCATTATAGGATGTAAGAGCAGGCTCCTCTGTTAAGTCTTGCTATATTTGCTGAAAAGCTGACATCTTGGTCTGTCGAGGATACCTAGTAGAGTGACAGGAGGGGGGGGAAGACATCTCTCAGAAGTGAAGGCAGTTAGGAACAAAAACGAAGGATTGCCGAAACGCGCTGACTCAACTGTATGACAGGAGAAGAGGACAGAAGCACTCTCGCTGGAGAACGCGGAATAGTGGGGGGGGGGGGGGGGGGGGGGGGGGTTTGGGGGGGGGGGGGGGCTGTTTTGTTGTGTGGGGGGGGGGGGGGATGGGGGGGGGGGTTGGGGGGGGGGGGGGGGGGTGGTGGTAACGGACAGGCTAGCGATGAACGAACCAAGAGCGCACCTCGGTTCCGTCGGGGGAGAGTGTATTTGTGTGGAGATGGACGAGGGGAAGGGAGTCAGGGTGGACGAGAGCTAATTGCTGGGCCCCTAGGCGTGGACCTTGAATGGACTCATTGACGTCTTATAAGACGCCCAGAAAAAAACAAGGGGGGGAAGAATCATCACCCTTAGAAGAGAGAGCACTGGACCAATAAGGAAAAACGGTTATGTATAAAAGGGGCCAGAAAACGTCGAGCGTCAGTTTTGAGGGAGGTCCGGGAAAGAAGAAACAAGAAGGGACCGTAAAAAAAGTGTCTATGCCAAGAGCTGAAGGGGGGAGACTGGAGAAAAAGATCTCATTCCAAGGCAGTTCAAGTGTCTATAAATCTAGGAAGTCGAAAGAAAACCTGCAGGTGTCGTCAGGCGTCCGGAGTAGGAAACGCCCACAAGGTTCCCCTTTCCAAATGGTAGGTTAGGGGAGAGGACGCGCCGTCCAGTGGAATCGCGAAAACTGCGATCGTGAATGGCACGAAGAAGGTCCAGGCTCTTCATTGCGGCATCTCTATCGGGGCGATGGGGGAGAAGGGTCTTTTGAAAATACTTGGCTAACCACACGAGGGAATGTGCCCAGGGAGTTTATCCAGAAACGTCCAAGGCCATAGCGCCCTAAAAAGCCAACTTAAAGGCAAAACGGAGGGAAACGGGGGGGGGGAAAGGAGAGGATCACCAACTCAAAGCAAAAAATCAAAGGGAGGGGACAAAAAGGAAGCGCTGATCCTGTGTCGCGCTCGAAAGGTCAGCCAAAAGGAAGCAGGGGAGATACCGGGCTGTGTTAGAGAGTCAATTCATTCCAGATAGGAGGGATGCGGGTCAGCAAAAGGCCACTGTAGGGAGGAGCAGCACCAAAACAACGTATGGAGGTAGATATAGACACTTAAAGGGACGAGCTAAACCGACCCATCAGTATGACTCAAACGGTTACCACACCGATAAAAGGCAGCGTCGCAGAACCTAAGCCCGGAAAAAAACACAGCAAAAGGCGTGCTAAAAGATGGGGGTGGGGGACCGGGGGAGTGTGTTGAAGGATTGTAGGGGAAAGAGGCGCCAAAGGTGTCCGGGCGTCTCTATCGATGTCGTGACGAGGACCGAGTCCTTTGTATAGCGAGGGGCACCATACATGGAAAGAATGGGACCCATAATCCCCAACTTGCCTGCCAGGGGTCTAAAAACCCGCGATATCCTTACGAAAGGAACACGCTAAGAGGATGGCACTTCTGCCCCATGATCTTCCTTTAAAAAATGCGGCTCCAGATCCAACCATGGGGGGACGAATCTAATCCTTCAACTTTCGAAGAGGTCGCTTAGAACTGAGTAGGTCATCTTCTGTCTTCGATTCTGATAGCTTCTTCTTAATAGATCCTGACAAAATGCATTGGTCCTGGTAGAGTCACGAGAGGGCGACAGACCAATCTCCAGCAAAACGGGGAGAAGAGTAGCCATTCCAGGGAAAGAGGGGAAGAGTTTATGAGAAAAATGGCAGAAGAGGAATGATAGGGGGCTTCAGCCGCCTACAACCGCGGGGACGCCAGAGAGTAGGGCATGGCATTTAAAGAGATGCGACTGATCGAACGGACTCGGAATCCGGATACCTGGCCCAGATTAGTAGGGGGTAGTTGCTTAGCGCAGATCTTACAAAGCTAAAAAGTAGAGGTCCAAATTATCTACAGTACACAGTCCGTCAAATAACATGGAGTTAGAATGCGCCAGAAAAAAAACCTCAATGACCACAGCTTTTCCCGCCACCAGGACTGCCAATCAAATAGGAGAGCTTGGAGAGGTAACGATCTCTCTACTTGATGAAGGCAGCTCGTCAGAGGACGAGACGAGTATCGCATGCAGCGGACAAAAGGGGGGGAGAGCGCGTGTCCGGTATAACGTTGATGGCTGCACACGTAATTGCTAGACCGGATGTCCAACTAGAAAGAGACGGTGGAAGCAAACAGAACATAGGACAAAGAAATATTACGGCACCCTTCTAAGCCACGAGGAGGACAGCTCAAAGGAGCGCCTTCGAGGAATTGGAGACGACGAACCGAAGTAAACTAAGAGCTCTGGCGAGACCGGCATCGAAGCCGAATCGGGTCTTGGGAGGTGATAACAAGATCAAAGCGCACTTTTCGAAGATGACGGAAATGGCTGCGTAATTTTCTACACGATCCAAAACCCGCCAAGGACCGAAAACATCGGTTCACTTCTCAATCGGGGTTCAGCAAAGCAAGATAACCGAAATAATTCGGTGATTGTACATCAAACATCAGAAGAGGAAGTCCGAAGGGAGTCCGCAGCACTACCGTGCATTGACCGAAACCACTCATCCCTGGAGGAGAACGAGCGTGCAAACTCTGATAAAGCAGCTCACATCCCCTCCACGAGCTTTGGTGAGCTGGAAAGAACCTCGAACTGTAGCAAAGGTCCGCTTAAAAGGCTGGGGGTTCCAGTCATCAGCGAAAGAAAGAAGAAAAAAAGAAACCGTAGGTCGGCATATCGATATTGGCAAATCACGGAGCGGCGCCGCGGCGGTCTCTACAAAGATGCACATCATAGGGAAGTTATGCACCGGGCAGTCCGCGGCATAGGAAGAAACCACATGCTTCTTCAGACGCGAAAGCCGAACCTACGGTGGGCGCGGGCGTAGTTCGATCAGCACTTCAGAGCAAAACGTCCAATCGGCACGGGGAAGTCTTTACGATTGTAACATAGAATAGAAGGAAAGGCAAAGGAGATCATTTCTAGCAGCGCTGGGCGTTGACAGAATTGTTCAAGTACTAGTTAAAACAGCACACAACACGGCCGGAGGGCCCTATCCGAAATCGGGCTCGCGGAAAAAGGAGGGGCAAGCTCACTTATTCTGACCAACGCAGGAAAGAAGAAGGCATTTTATCTAAATGCCTGTTATTACTCTCCGACGAGAGAGAGAGTAGTCAAAAAAAAAAAAAACGCCCGAGACAAAGGCGACGACGCTCAAAGAAAAAGGGGATTATTTAGGCTAAAATATCGAACCAAGCAAGGGTCTAGTCAGCTTCGAAGCTCTGGGGGGGGTAGGGGGTTACTGGAATACCAAACCGAGGGGTCGCAAGAAAAACCTTTTCATCTAGATAAAAGCAACGGAGCCCATCTCGACTGGAAGGTCAAGGGGGGAGAAAAATCATCGGGGAAATGGCTAACGAAAGCGGGGTCCTCGGTCCACCTGACCGGAGATATAGAGGAAAAACCCGGCAAAAAGAAAAAACAGTCGAAGCGAAGCCGGTAGAGGCACTGCGGTGGCGACAATCGGAACCTGGTCCTACTCTCGAACTGACTCCAGTCTATCCCGGGAATCACGAATATACGAATATTCCACTAGAAACCCGTAATAACTCCGTATTTCTTAAACTGTTCCGCGCCGTCCAATCGACAATGTGTGGTGGAGTCTCGTGCGGCTTATGCCAACTAAAGTCCTAGCCACTAGACCGTTTCCGTTAGCCGGAGAAGGGGGGGTCTCACATCAGAGTTTCTGGTGATAGCAGGGGCGTCTAGAGTCTCTTAAGGTTCTCTCCCAAGCTTCATCTTCATAGCGGGGGGTTCCTGGTGGACATACAACTTGCGGAGACGGATGGCTCGGAGCGTGGCAAGAAGAAAAAAGCAGGGAAAAAGCTCGGACTTCGAAGTAGCCGCAGGAGAGATTCTCCGCTCCCCAAGGGTCTGCCCGTCACCGCCGTAGCTGCAAGTGGACGCGATCGGCAATTCATCTGTGCATTGGGGGGGCAGATCGCAACTTCTTCTGCGAGCGGGCGCGGGGATCGTTCAAATCAAACTTGATCTCAGGGAAGCGGTGTCAATCAACCCCCGGACCTAAAAACCGGAAGGTTGAATCTCTAACCCCATCCTCCCTGGTCCCGGATGGTAACAAAAAGATTCTTCCGCCAAAAATTCAATCGGCTGCACAGCTCCATTCTTTCGGGCGGGAGGACGCAGGGGGATTCTGCACCAGAGCCCTCCTTCTGTCTGTTGTGTGGGCCTCTTAGATTCCCCGCGTCTGTTTTGTGCCTCATCGACTTGCAGGGGGAGGGTTGTGCCGCGGCTAAGAAAGTTCTGAGACAGACTTAGGTGGAAAAGCAGCCCTGCTGTTAGGAAAAGAAGAGTGTGGGCACGTCTGCTAGGGTACCGAGCGGTTTCCGGTGGCGCGCGTAGGCTGGAGTTCTTGAAGTACCGGTCGACCGTGGGGGATTTCTAGGGGGTCCGCTTTCTCCTCTTCGGGAATTTATACGCTGGTGGGGCTCTATGCCGGCGACGGGGCATTGAGAAAACGACGGTGAACACCTGGGTCCTAAGCACCATATTTACCTTCTAAGCGACGCACTGATCCGGGGCACGCGATCGAAAATCTCACAAAAAAAAAAAAGGAGAAGGAGAGCACACGTACGAACGCCGCGATTTAAAACAGAAAAATGGAGAAACGGGAAAACCAAAAAGGGGTGTCACCTTCTTAGCCCACAGCGTCATAGTAGCGCCCCTGACTTCCGGACGCTCGACATGGAGCACGCAGAGGGCCGGGGGAAATCCAGCCCTGTTAACAGCATCCCGCTGGCTATTGAACACGAAAGGGCGTAAAGGGGGGGAAATCCTGGAGCTCACCATCAACAAAGGGAGCAAATCAACCCCCGACGAGCGAAGGGGCAGAACTCGGATGACGAGAGGCTTGAATCATATGAGGAATGATGGCCCGTTTTCGGTATGTAGAAAAAAACATGCGGTTCGGAGAGGGTCTTCCCGTCTGAAACAGTGGAATAAAGCCCCATTCTTTCTTTTAAAAAGCACGGACCTCGCCAAGGGATGGCCACGGGAGAAAAGAGGACTCCCCAAAGCCTCTCTAGGACGTCCCGGACTAAACCTGGGAGACGAACGCGATGTGACGAGTGCTCAGGTCTACGCTGAAAAACAGCCACTTCTGCAAAAGTGCAAAGAGGGGGTCACGCCCAAAACTCAGGACGGGGGCGCTAAGAATGAAACTGGCAAAACCGCTGCGGCGAAAAATTCTGACTTCTTTGGACACTCAAAACGCCGCTGTGGAAAGGCTCAAAATTAGCTCTGCTGAACGCTAGGCGAGCGGAAGCGGGTCAGGCCACCTCCAGATAAGGCGGACAAGAGATGCGCGAACGCTCTGGCCCGGAATCAGCAGGTATTCAAATGAGGGGTGGCGCGCGGGAAGGGCCGCGAGGGTCGCCCTATGAGCGCAGGGGAGGGTGAGGGTCAGAACAAAAGCCAGGGGAAAGTGCGGGGGAGGGGAGGGGAAAACGATTCGGCGAGGGCGGGAAGAACATCCATGGCCTTCAATAAAAATGGAAACGGGAGCTGAATCTGAGGGCAGTTCTTGCTACTTAAAATCTGCAAAGACCAGTCAAACAGGGAGACGTCAGCGAAATCCGCAAAGGGGAGCAAGCTGGAGGGAAGACTCGCAATCGATCGTTCACTTAGGTGCTTTGGAAGAAACAAAAAGAAAACAAATGATTCTCTTGAATGACCAAAAAATTTACGCCGCCATAAGGACCAGGGGTCCTGATCGGCCCTCTTGGTTTGTTGCAACGTCGAAAGCCCCAAAAGCGGCACCCCATAGGGAAAAAAAAGAATGAGAAGATGTAATGTTGGCCAGAAAAGGGAATATACTTCAGGAGAGAAAAGAACTAGATTGAAGGGGAGGCGCTATAACCCTCTCACGTTCGCGCCGAAAGAGCTGTTGGTCACAGGGGCGAGAGCGCTTCCTTTAACCGGTCAAGAAATACATGAAGCGGGGAGGGAAGGGATGATGGGCCCTCTTTGTACAAAACTACGGGGCGAGCATCGGGGGGGGGGGAAATAAGAGGGACGGGTCTGGCGGCTTGGATGCCGGCGAATCAGATGAACAACATAAGAGAAGGGGGGCGCGACGGGGGCCTATACTGGAGTCGTTACGGGAGAAAGCAGGGGAGTGGGAGTAAACTCGATGAATGGGGAGAAGCGCAGAGCTCCGGTCAGGTCGGGTCGATTTGATAAGAGTGAAGGAGGCGATTCTACCTGGCACGGTCTATTATATCGTCCGCAATCCGAAGTCAGTCGGGAGGGGAATCAAAGCACCGCAGGGTGTATAAGCGGGGAAACCCGTGCACGGCGCCAGAGAAAAAAAAAGAAGGGACTTAACGATGATAGGTGGAGCAACGCCGAAGGGAGGGATGTGGAGATAGCAGCCAGCGGGTTTACCCACCTCATAACCCAGCTCTTCGGTGACGAGGGTATAACCATAACTCTCAAACTTAGATGCTCGGATAGGGCTTAACAGGCCTGAAATAAGTGATTTACGGGAAACTCTTGGAACGTATATAAGGGGGAGAACATAATAAACTGGAACTGGAAGGGAAATACAAACTCATCAGGGCAACGCTATCTCTTTTTGCGCATAGGGGCAAAAGGAGAGAAGCCGGAGGGGAAATCAGGCGTTTCAAGGTAGAAGGGGAACGCGCAGGTCCGATCGGCAGGGGAGTGCGTCAATCCCGCTGAACGTGGCATCGGGGGCTGAGACTTAAAATACTGGGACACAGCGGGCTTGGGAAGGTCGGCTATTGACTTAGGGAAGGGGGGGGGGGGAAATTTCCCGAAGAGCTGTGTAACACCACTTAAAAGGCTCGACGTCGGCGGCGCCTGCACACTGTCCAGTCCTCTCTCGTAACAAGGCGAAGCGGGGTCCAGAAAAGAAAAAAAAAAAGTCAAAAGGGTTATTCAGGCCCTCGAGAATGCAGTGATGAAAAAGTGGCGAGGATGGAGCTAACGGGGGAAAGCTACTCTTTCAACCAAGTCAGAGCAAGAAGGGGAATGGAGCGGGGAGGAAGAGCGGGGAAAGAGTCCCGATTTCCTTACCGCTTCTCCCGGAAAAAAAAGCCGAGAAGAGGGGTCCAACAGCGACTGGCCGGACTTTAGCCGTCTCCCTCACTGGCGCAGTATGCTAGCCTCTCAAGAGACCGGGGAGGAGAGTTAGCGCACGCACGACGAATATTGCTCCAGCTGTTCAAGCACAGAGGGGGAGCGGGGACGTTCTATGATGACGGGGGATACGATGCCAGGGGGGCATTCATTATCGCTAGGGGCACGCATTCTCTCCTTGCCGCGTCCGAGAAAAAGACAAGAAAAGAAGTTACCAAGCGTCAAAATCGGTGCACTAGTTGATACGAACAACTAAAAACCTCAACACAAGGATGAAAGGGGGGACCCTCAGGTCATTTGTGAGCGGGTGACGCTCTGGGCTGCCTAGAACAAGAAGATGTCTCAGGGCTGGTTCAACAGGGGAAGAGACGAGGGTCTGTCTCATCTCATTGCCAGGTGGGGATCATATCACAAAAAAGGAGGAGTAAAAAAAAAAATAAGAGGTATCCACGCCCTTTAAAGGAGCCTACCGGAACGAGACTATGAGCAAAACGGGGGTCTCAAACATCGCCAATAGTCAAAAGGATGTCGTTGAACCAGAGTCTAAAAACAATGCAGATTATTCGGGCGGCAACTCTCCGCTGGGGGTTGCGGAGTTCCCGTATCAGCAAAAACGATTGAAAAATCTCCGTTGGGGGGCGCTATGGGAGCTCTCGGCCGCGTTATTATAAGAAGGACCTAATCCAGGAATAAAATGGAAAGCATACACCAACGGCTTCTTCTCACCTACTCCTTGTAGAGTAAACTAGAAAAAAGGGGATTTCAACACACGCCCGGCGACCCAACTGTCTTCTCGGTTCAACCTGTCAAGATTCCTGGTAGAAGGGGATACGGAAAACGGAGAAGGGATCTTCGAAATCTCAAGTGCAAGAACAGAGAAGGATGGAGTGCTGTCCGCTTCATTCTCATGCGGCCCGAGAACTTAAAGTTGGTCACACGAAGTGGGAGAAGCGGGAATCTTTCATTCAGGAAACGCTAAATTAGCAAACCTCCTGCTGCCGGAAACGTGGAGGGCAAAAAGGACGCGCTTTCTCGCCCTTCCACCCAAAAAAACCCCAAAACAAATCCCACAAAAAAACACTGTTCACTGGACCGTGTGGCTCCACCCACAACAACAACACCACCCCAAAAAAAAAAAAAAAAAGAAAAATGCAAAAGGGACAAAACAGGGGCACACCCCCGGGGGCGCCTGGTACGAGAGCGACCCTAGGCCGTGTTCTAGCCTAGACCGCCCGTTTACGAAAATGAAGGCGGAGGCCCCGCGAGCTTAGCGAAGCTCGTGAAAGTCATGCGGAAAGGAAAAACTCCGCGGGGTGGAAGAACAGAAAAAAGGTCGAAAAAAGAAAGACAGTAAACGTATCGCAAGGGCCTCGGGATAAATTACCGCCACATGTATCAACGAAATACAAATTCTAGACAAAAATCTACAAAGGAGTCCAAGACTCCGCGGCGAAGCGCGAAGAGGCTCGCAAAAGTAACAAAAAGGAGAAAAGAGAAGTGACGGCCATACCGTTGTCGGGAGGGGGGGGTCAAAAAAAGCTACCGTCTAATACGAGAAGGCGATGTCACGCGAGTCAGCGAAAGACCCGGGAAAACCGATAACCGGTCGGCGGCAGCCTTGGCTGGATGCGAAGTAACGGGCGCCGGCAGAAAGAGGCCTGCACGACACAGCCCTGCGCGGCGTGAGGCAAGATCAGAGCTCACCTAGAGAAGGTTGGATGGTGTCGATGGAAAAGTGAGTCAAAAAGACGCAAAATATCGTACGGCCAAGGGTCCAGTCACCAAAGCCGGGACGCTGGCTGCCTCCAAATCCTCTCCGAAATAAGGGGCCGTGTCCTAGTTCTCCTCCCAAAGCACCATAGCCATCCTCCAGCGGCTCTCGGAGTCGCAACTGGAGCTGGAAAAAGTTCTGCCTGCCTGCAGAGAAGGATCCCTCGACCACGCCTGCCTTCCCTACCCACGATGAGTCTCGGTCGCGTCTCAAGTCACCGGGTGTCATCATAGCCGCCGGCAACCAACCAGTTTCCTCCTCGGAAATCAAACGCCCGAACACCGGAGCGCTTAAAACGGTTTCAATTGCGACTTAGAGTCCCTCCCAGGCGCGGAACCTGATCGTGAGGCCGAATCCGATAAAGCGCTCTGAAGGAGTATCGTACGCACTCACCTGAGTTTCGTCTAGGAGGTTGTAGATGGTACGTCGCTATCCGAAACTGAGGGAGTGTCCGGCAAATGTGGATGGGGGAGGCTGTAGTGAATCCACACCCCGCCGGGGATGCTAAGGGTCGAAAAGAAAAAGGGGATGGCTGGGGGGAATAGAATTACATCTGTCGATTTTGCGTCCCGCGCCCCAATCCTTACCGGGGGGGGCGGCGCATCTGAGCAGTAACAGCGCCGGTGTATGGGGTGGGGGGTAGAGGCCGCGGCCATCGATCTCTGGAAGAGAAGAAGCGGAAGGGTTGGCTGGCCGGGAAACTGAGGGGGGGGCAGGTGAAGTCGGCGTTGTGGGGATGGTCTCTCCTGGGTGTGGGGACAAGTGCCCCGCACTGGACTTGCGAAGAATCTAGAGTAAGAGGAAGATGGGGGGCGGGGGATCGGAGGCGAGGGGCTCTGCTCCGACCAGTCGGACGAGAGGCGCGTGGGGTGGGCCACAATTCTTCCGGGGGGGTGGGGGAACAATGGAGCTCCCCTCCAGAGTGCGGTCGCATTTATACCTGCTGCAACAAAAGGTACCCCACCGGAGTCTGAGGGGGGCAGTTTTCACTGGGGATTGGACATTGTTTAGGCTCTTGGGTGGGCGGGCAAGGGGAGACGGGCTCAAGGGGGGTAATGGAGAGCGTGGGCAGGGGGGGGAGGATGGTGAGTAGGCCATGGCGTCAATTCAAGCGGGGTACTTCCCATATCGGTGATGGGTAGGTGGTGTATCCGGGGGACTGTTAATGGGTTAGTGCTGTTCTGACTGCGAGATGAGGTTACGATTTGCAAACTGATACGTTGAGCAAGGATGCCCTTGGAATTCAGGTCAGGGGCGGCACCACTGTTGCGTGGAGGGAAGGTTTGGTTACAGGACAGTCTGCCCGTCCCCAAGCGTCCCGGGGGGACCGCGCCCGTTTCAGCAGAAGGGGGGTCACCTAGGAGAGATCCTCGCTGAGAGTTTCCTCACTGGCGCGGACTCCGTGGGGATAAGTTCTTGCGGGTTTATCTGCCCGGGCGAGTCCGAGCGATATCCGAAATTGGGGAGGGGGGGGAGGGTCCTTGGCCACACAATGAAAAAAGGAGATTATTCGGGCGGATAACTTTCTGCGCTTAGAGGGCACACAGTTCGCAGGGGGGGGATGATGCGGAATAAAGTGGAATGGGTGACTCCGAGGTGCGGGAGTGGGAGAGGCGACCGGAGGAGGGAGACAGAGTGAGGTGTGGACGCGCTGGGCTAGTCGACCAGCACATTCTTTTCCCCGGGGCGTTGACAGTACCCTCCGCAGGGTAATCCGCAGGAAAGGGGGGGGAAGTCCTTAGGAGGGGTGAAGAGAGAGTGGGGACCTAAGAAACGAGGTCGATGCATCATGGGACGATAGAAATGCGGAGAGACGGGCCCGGACCTGGACAGCTGCGCCGGGGGAGGAGGGATGATTCTCGCTAATCGGACCGCGCGTGTTCATCGGCGGGAAAGCAAGGGGGAGAGCCGGTTACAAAGGCCGCGTGGTCGGAGGTAGGCGACTGTAACGATTCGCGGTCCGAGTATGAGCAGAACACTAAAATTTCATTCAAAAAACCAATAACTTTGGGCCGGATGTCAGAGCACCCTTTCTAAAAGACTAAAGAGTTCTGAATCAGAAAGTAAATCAGAGGAATTCGCCTACCAAAAATTCCCAATCCGAGAACTGACTTCAATACTTCAAATCTCTCTGGGTCTGAGAGTTTGACTACGATTTCATCGCACAGAGGATAAAAGGAGGAACTACGCCTAGGGCCCCAAAAAGGACACTCCCGAAGGTGATGAAGCGAGTCTAAGTGACCTCGGCCCATGATTTAGGGACTCTTAGGATGGCCCCGTAGGCATCCAAACGATACTGAAACCTTACCCCCTCGGGCATAAAAGGCTCCCGCACCCTACTGAGGAAGGAAATTGCTGAGGGGGAGCAACCGCTCCGCACGGCTGACCCGTCACTCGTCATATCCGATCTAGCGGGGGGAAAAGTGTTGAGGACCGCTGCCAGTAGGCCTTCTCCTCGGCACCATCGCGGGGATCCTAAAACGCAAAGGAGATTCCGGACTAACTAGGTATGTCACGGCGTTTACTTTTGCCTCTGCGCACCATAGGGGGGCTTTCGTATGAGTCGGACATAAAGGTTCTGAGGACACATTCGGACGAAGCGTGCACTCCGACGGACTCATCTGCGGGGCCCGCGATGAAGCCCAAAAAAAAAAAAAAAAAAAAATTAATGAGGCCGCCGAACAGTTTCGCAGCAAGAGAAAATGCGCCGTCCACCAGGGAACGAATCGCGCGCGTCGCTAAAACCACTGGCGGTCCTTAATTGAGGATGCGAAAAACTAGTGAGCACCTAGCGGACCAGAGAACGCGGCAGAATCAACAAAGGCCGGGTCGCATAGGCGCAACTCCATAGGAGAAGAGGATGGCGGGGGGGAAAACGGGGGTACCGCACATGAGAAAATAGGAATAGGTTCTTCTTCCCCGAAAGAGGGGCGCCTATCGTTGAGCAAGACAGTGGAATCATACCGCACGACACCACCTCGTGCCCAGTCGAAACGAACACGACAACATTGCCCAAAACTCTCCGCCTTCAAAAGGGCTGCATCTGCTTCGGACCTCTAAAAGAGAAGTCCTGAAAAGGAGGGGGAATATGCTGGGCGACCGAGGCCGTGGAAGAAGGGGAGGTCTCTTTCAAGCCTTCCCCCACATGGTCCGGAACTTGAAGTGGGAGAATAAAAAGGAAAAACATGGGCGAAGACCCGAAAGGGACGGCCTGCCGGTTCCTTGAGAGCAGCGTGATCAACTGGTTAAGGGACCTGAGATAACTATCTGGCCAGGAAAAAGTAAAGTGGATTCGTTAACCATGGGGTTGGTGATACAGCTCCTATTGTTCGTTCTGAGGCTAAATCCGTGAAGGATTCTGTGAGGGCACGCAAAGGGAAAACATGAATTAATCAGATACTCTGATCACACGGACGTACCTTCCTCTGGAGCAGGGGCAGTCCACACCAGTGGGGCACTCATTAGGTGAGTGAAAGACAAAAGACTGATTCATGGTAGCAACTAGCACTGACTTCCAGGACTCTCTGGGAAAAAACGAAAAAGTCCTTACATCACAAAAGCCCAATGAAAAGCGGCGCGGAAAAAAAAAAGAATTGGCATCAGAGGGGTCACAACATATCAAGGGACGAAGAAGCGTCAATTTGCATCATAAAATGAAACCAGGCGACAGAAGCACATGAGGAAAGTAAAGGACGATATGGCGGCGCTGCGCAAGCCAATCAGATGCATATAAGGGGGATTCCTAAAGAGAACTAGGGCGTTTTTGGGTTATGCAAACTTTCTGGAATCTTGGAGGAGGACCCCAGCCTGCCAAGTGAACTAGATGGCGCCCATGACAGTCTACGAAAAAGGAATCCCCGCGAAGCTCAAACCCGAACGATCGACCTAACCCCCGCCAGAAGTCGGACACGCGACACAGTCAAAGCGGACGACGGTGCATGTCACGAAATGGTGGGTACAGTGCACAGCGGCACGCAGTAGAACATGAACTGACAGACTTGATGTGTCTCTACCTAGAACGCGACAAACACGGCCGGCCGTGACGAATGTCCACGTCGTACGCGGCTGCGACGAATAAGAATGCGGGACTATTGCCGTCCGGCGTCCTAAGGTCTGGGCGCTCCGATATGTTAGCGTGAGGAGAAGTCGAGAACTACACAGGGGATCGCCCAGGTCAAAGGTCATGCGGCGCCGTCAAGGAGCACGGTACACGAGATGAGACTGGTCTGGGGTTGGTGGCGTCGTCAGCAGCGGGTCCGTCTTCGAGCGAAGTGGGGAAACGGTCATACCAGAACAGGGACGCGTAAGCATGGTGCTTCCTGGGGGCCTTGCAGCCCTGTATGAGGGGCGCGAGGAAGTGACAAACGGAGAACTTTGTGGGCGCCGAGGAGGGTCATCACATCTCAAAGAGCAAGATGAAGGGAGGTAGACGAGGAGTGCGATAACTAATCAATGCACAAGGGCGCCGATACAAAGCTTCAGAATTACCGGAGTCGGGGTCCTCAGGAAGAAAAATTCGAGGAGCGCGAGCCAAAAAACCAAACAACGCAGGTGATAAAAAAAAAAATAAGAGGTGTCGCTCCGTCAAGACAAAGCTAAAGTTAACGGGTAACCCCATCGGCGTGAAGGACAAATAACAGCGTGCAATTAAAGGCCGTTTCCACTGCGAGTGGTATGGTATAAAGAGGACGTGTCAGTACAAAAATCGCAGAGCAATACCCAAGCAGAGATCTTCCAAGAGCGAATGAAAATGGTGGGTATAGCGAACGAAGACCGCCGACGTACGGATGAGCGGTAAATCCTCTGCTTAAGGGACGAAACGGGAAGGAGCGAGCGACGGACCGAATTACCTGGGAGGGCATTGGGGATGTCGTTCTCGAAATGAGGTGGTTATGGAGCTTCTAAACCCCGAAGGCGTAGCGGTCTCGTTGAGCAATGCGTAGGAGGCCGAGAATTGTTGGGGGGCGCTTGGGGCTGGCCGGCTATCGAACGAAAAAGGGAGCCTTCTGATCATTCGAAAGGTGCGGGAAATGCGAACGATCATTGAAAATAGGCACGCCGGAAGGATCGTGCGTATCGGTAGGTATCGCGGCGAGGATGGTTCAGGGGGGGAAGTTACGGTGATGTCGCCAGGGATCAGTAGTCTTTCGAGGCAATACTCACTTAGGGACTTGGAGGTGCAGGAAAAGATCGGAAAAACAGAACTTAAGCAAACTATATGTTGTTGGAACAATTAAGCTTTTACTAATAATGACCTCCAGTAAAGTACGTGGAAGAAACTGCAGCCGGCTTACTCTAACACCGCCGCAAAGGGGATGCGTGTAGGTTCGATATTACTGATATAAAACGCATCCGATCGTAATTACGTAGAGCAAGTCATCAGCCTCCACGAAAGGTGAACAACTTACGCTATCGGGCTTACAACTAGACGGGGGGGGGGGATCGTGGCGGGCTATGATACATCACTATGCAGTACAATGAGCGTAGAGGACTAACTTAAACCAATGTGCCACAAGTGACCGCCAACGCAATTAACAAAAAAAAAACATCCTCAGGGAGATCCAGAGAGCTAGTCGGTCAAGCTTCACCTGGGGGCGCCAGCGTCGGAATCTTGGAACTCAGATCAGTCCTCTTAGATCTCGCGGATACAGGGTCGCGCCTTTAAAACTTGGAAAGGGAGATCGGGTGCTAATAAGGGTAGTATGGTACCACAACCCCTTTTGGAAGGTGGGGATTAAATTTAGGAAGTGACCACTGACCGGGGGACGGCGGAAGATGCAAAACTTACGGAAGCTTCGGCTCCTTAGAGGCGAGAAGGGAACACATCTTCTAATGGAAAAAGAATGGGACCAAATAAAATTCATTAGAGTTCAATCGCGGGGCAGCAAGGGTATCACCAAAAGTCACTATACTGCCTGCGAAAGGGTTGCGTTCAAAAATCCATAGAAAAAGGGATTTGGTAAGTTGGAGACCAAAATACATTACTGAATTGCAGACGTGGTTCAGGAGTCCGTCCCTTCAATCTCTCTAAAAAATGCAGGGGGGGCATCAGGAGAACGCGATAAACGGATAGAGGAGAATCCAACGCGATCGAGAAGGAATGGAATGCCTAGTGCTAAACACCATGGGTGTGCTGCCGAAGGAGGGCCGTCCGGCACGGCGTATTTACTTCATGCACGACTGAAGAAAAGCAAGAGAAAGCAGAGGAGGAGTTGCAGTACGGGGGAAGTTAAACAAACACTCCGCTTTGGGGCCCGACGAGGATATCAACGCACGTCAGCCAGAACCCTTAAACGATCTTCCGAGAGGAAAAAAAGACGGGCCACATGGTGGGGAAAACGGAAAAAACTCAACAGAAACCACAACCTTCTGGGTCGCCCGGTCTTAGAAACTTGGTCGCGGCGAGGGGATCCGGCAACGGAAGTAGTGCGTGGGAGTTTTTCGGGAAAAAAAGGGGGAGCACTCTGGGGCTCACGGCCATCCTTTGAC
>Ga0179593_1281005_pt1 | contig 19498 bp, 14 predicted proteins | sample CZODoug2_1_08_16_FD_185931 | JGI IMG/M metagenome (GOLD analysis project Ga0179593, IMG submission 185931) | Vadose zone soil fungal communities from Angelo Coast Range Reserve, California, USA - CZODoug2_1_08_16fungal (PacBio error correction) | ecosystem: Environmental > Terrestrial > Soil >...
GACTCATTATCTCGCTGAAAGAAAAAGGTTCTGAAATACCTGGAATGGGGGGAGGGAAGGAGACCGCTGTCATCTCGTCGTTCGTAAACATGAGATTAATCTAATTAGTTAATAGCGCAGAGAAGACCTTTCATGGAGAGGTACGGTGAGGGGAGGGTGGAGTAAAAAGGTTAAAGGAGGGGGTGTACAACGGTCCTAATTCTCAAGCTCGTAAAAGTCAGAAGAAGAGGACGCAATTCTAGTTTACGAGGACGCGTCCTCAAGAGAAGGGGGGATCTGAAAGGGGTTTAAGGGAAAGAAGAGAAGACCAGTAATCTCGTCCGACCTCCTGAAAGTATCAAATCGCGCGGCAACGGGTTATGCATTCGCTTCATACTGAAAAAAAAGGGGATTAATAAAATATATAAGGTATTGCCTTCATAACAAATCCGGGCCGAAGGCAAGAAAAAATAGAGACGCGCGGCTGAGACGATATAAGGGAGCTTGGTGGGAGGAGGAATTACAACAGCTGCAACCTTATAAGGTTAAATTATCTGTCAAGGAAAAGGAGATGTCTTACCGCATCGTGAAGGGTAATCTCTACTAGGAAAGAGAAAGAGGGCGTACCTTGTTCCACTCGCAAGGGGGGGAAAACCTCCAAACCTTTAAACCCAAAGACGAGAGAAAAACTGATCAGGGCAATTCTTAGAAAAGAAAAGTGGCAGAAAACGATTACTCGCGTCTAGGAAAGAATACATAATAGTCGACCAGGCAGTCAGAAGAGGAGAAAAACAGGAGTAGGAAAAAGAAGGAGAAAAATTGGAAAAGGCCCGAGGTGTCAGTGGTCATCTTATAAAAACGTATGAAAGAAAAAAAGCTAAAGAGATAAACCACTTCGCCATTCGGATTCTTTAAGGTTGTTGTCGGGGAAGTAAAAAGTCTCTCATCTATCAGAACGGAATTCAAAGATCGCAAAGATTAAAAATAGGAGTATTGAGGATCAAACCGATCTTACAAAGAGAAGAAGGAGGGGATCTCGGGCAGGGACAATTTCACCGTATAGAAGTATTTCGGAAACACATTATAGGGGAAGGGGGGAAGTAAAGGGACTCCAGATTTTTCCACCAATGGGATGATGTAACATCAGGAGAATGGGAGGAATAAAGGAAGGATTGGTCTGAATCACATTGCGGGAGGAAAACTCAAGAAAGGTCTGTCAATAAACGGGGGGGGGGGGAAAGACAAGGGACAATTAGGAGTGGGTTGTGTTTCTAAGTAAATGCATGAAGGGGAGGTTAGGACGGGGAAAAAGACGCAAAGGGCGTTGACTCACTCGCTACGAAAAGGGGGAGTTTTGTGGACGGAGGACCCGCGCTGCAGCCGTCTCGATCCTAGGAGAAGAAAAACTCATCGAAAAAAGAAAGGGCTAAAAAGATACCTACCGATCCTCATGTAGGAAGGGGGACTAAACATACTCGATATTGAGAAGGAAGGAGAATCACTTGGGGAAAACGTCAATTCTCTCGTACTTTTGATGGCGCACAGGGGGGAAGCACAAGAGGGGTAATGTTGGAACTAAAAAAGGGGGTTTTAGGCTGCAACAGTCGAAAAAGATGACACAAATAATTTGTAGTTGGAAGCGGACCTGTACCTCGAGGGAACCGAAAGAAGGGTGTATATGAGGGCTGATACATGAGGAAGTCGATGAGTGCCTCGGCGTTTTGATTGTGTCGTTAAGAGGGGGAGGGAGGGTGCCTGAGGGGCCAGTTCAGCGAGAAAGGGAGTGAAAAAAACTGAACTAAAAAAAAAAGGGGGGAGGAAGCTCTCCTAAGGTGAGGTATAGGGTCGAAACGAGGCCGAAGAATAAGAGATATCAAAAAAAAAACTGATAGGAGGAAAGAGATATGGGGGGAAGAGGGGGTGCCGCCACTATCAAGGTGAGCTTCAGGGGAAGCCGATTCAGTAGAGACCGAAGAATTGACGCAGAGAGAATGGGATGCAAAGAGCATCGAGGAGGGAACGCAAGAATCAAAACAAGAAAAGGATCAATACTTTCGATATTAAAGCCGAAAACAGTCTACCAAGGAACGAAAGAATCATGTGCGCACTAGGTTGCAAAGAGCAATAGAAGGGCGATGGGTGAAGGGGGTGAGGGTTCTTCAAAGGAAAATCCCTAGCGAAAAAAGAATTCCTATACGGGGAGCTGAGGGGGGACGGCTTTGAGTCAGTCGAGTGAGCGGGGGAGAGAGGGCTTTCGAATTAATTCGCAGAACAAAGGCTCGTCGGGGACTGATTGCAGTTTGGGCAAAAGAATATGAGTTGTCTCGCGATCCAAATGAAGATTCAGAAAGCAAAGGAGGGGCGGGGTAGCAAAAAAACCAGACGGGGGACTTTTTCATGCGGGAAGGGGGAAGGTAAATAAAAAAAAAGGGACGACTTAACTAATTCCCACAGGAAACAAAGGTCAGGGCTGCAAACAAAGCTCAAGAGACAAAGCCTTGGGTCAAGCTGAGGCGGAACGGGGAGAAGGGTGAGACTACATCAAAAAGAGTTCAGGGGCTCTCCCCGACAACTGGGGAGGAAAAAGTTTTTTCTGAATCAGAAAACGTCCATAGGAGAAAGGTCAAAAGAAAATGGGGGGGGAACCTCGTAGGTAGCACCAAAAAAGAGGGTCGGCTCAACATGGGCTGCAAAGGGGCAACGGCCCAAGCAGAGGGGGGGGGTTCGCATTTCGTCAAAACGGAGAAAAGTCAAGGCAGATGGGGTGGAAGGATATGTTTGATCGCCAAAGCTTTGGGTCTAAAATGCATCCCCGGAGTCGAATTGAGAGGGGCAGAGGGCGCGGGGAAAGCGAGCGCCCTTCACTTGAAAGGAAGCACACGAAAAAAACCGTCAGATTCCCGAGAGTGCAGAGGGGAATCTGTTTCGGGGAAGACAGGGGGGGGATTCGGAGCACGATCAAGTTCAAGGAATCCCAATCCGCAGCGAAGAGGGATATGAGGCGGGCGGGTCAGGGTGAAAAAAGGACTGGGCTTCTCCGTCGATAAAGGTCAACGTTAAACCGGGACGTGGAGGCGAGGGATTCACCGCGAAGGTGAGCGAGGTCGGTTGGGCGGCGTGTGTGGGTGAGCCTTCGGGGAACCGCTTAGACCAGACGGGGGGGGGAGCTCCCCGTCAAAAGAGGGCGGTCTTGGGAAAAAGGGGGGATTGCCTAGTCTCCAACTAGAGGGGGGGGAAAAGAGCAGATCATCAGAGGGAAGAGAAAGGAAAAGGGCAAGCGCTGCACTTCTAAAGTGTAAAGAACATTATGGAAGATCGCTCCGCAAAAGCCGGGGGGGCCTAGATGTGGGTGAAGTAAGATGAGACGAAAAGGAGGGAAGCTCTAAAAAAAAAAAAAAGGGGAGATCTCTTTATCAAGGATCGCAAGGGTATTTGCACTGAGGCACGAAGACTAGAGGACAACAAAGGATGAGGAAAATAAGGATCTAAAAAAGCATGAAAATCATGTGCACAAAATGGACTATAATATCTTAACGTCTAAAGAGGATGTCCTACATTTGGAGGGGGGGAGGATTGAGTTCATACAATGAGCAGGAAGAAAAGGATTCGGATCGATCGACGAAGAGGAAGGAAACCAAGGGGGGAAAAAAGGGGCCGGAGGCAAAAAAAGAAGATTCACGAAAGAAACGGGGAGAGAGATCGGGTGAAGACCGGGTAAAATGAGGGTGAAGATATTCAAGAAAAAGGGACAATATCCTATGCATAAACTGGGATCAACTCGGAGGGCCGAATACTTTCACATCAGTCAAGACCTACCCCGACGGAACGAGAGAGGGATAAAAGACAAAGAGGAAGGAGGCGAACCAGAGAAAAGGGGGGAAACCTTATATCATTGATGAAAAAAAAGTCGCGGAAAAAGTGCGGAAGTCTTAGGGGCGAGGAGATTGGGATCGACGATCTCCTATGAGAAGATAGACGATATAAAAACCTCCAGGAATCGGGAGGGAGTGTGAAGGAGGAGTACGGGTTTTTATGTTTAGATTGAAAAAGTGAGGCCCTTCAAAGAGGAAAAAGGGAAAAAATCATCGATAAAGGAAGAAGGGAGGAAAATGGCTCACCAACAGGATTCGGGGCGATAAAACAGATGCGACCACATAAAAGAAGATTTAAAGGGACAAATCTCTTAAAGGACAAAAATTGCGAAGATGCGCATTCGAGAATTAAAAGTGCACGGGGGGCAGGTCAAATCCAGGGGGAACTGACCTATGTTGGAAAACAGTCGTTTTTTTGGGGAGGGGGGAAACGGGAGCTCTGAGACCGAGGGCTTCCGCACAAAAGGACACAATTCGCTTTTCTTGGTCTCTCCCACGGGGGAATTGACGAAGAGCAAAACAAGCTTGCGGGAAAAAGTCTTGCCCACCCGCTCACAGGGGGACAACCCCGAGGAGATGGGCAGATTTGTTGGACAAGGGGGAAGAAAACAAAGGAGTTTATCCTGTCCCTAGAAGGGAAGACGCGAGGGCGCTGCTCTTTTAACAGAAAAGACACACCTCGATGCAAGAACCGGAGGGGGGAGAGGAGACCACTGCGAGTCTTAAAGTCGGGCAAGGGGGAAACAAACTCATCAACGGAACCGCTGGCCACGCAATCAGAAAAAGAAAGGGAAGAGTCGCTGCAACAAGGCGGCATCTCTATCAGCTTGCGCTCAGGTCTCTGTACTGAAAACAAGCCCTCGCCAGCTGAAAGTCCTCTGCATGAAAAGAAGTGGGAGAGTGATGGTTCCTTGGGGGACAGCCTTCGTTTTTGAGAAAAGAAATCTAGTAAGAGATTTCTGGAAAAAACGGGGGGGGGGGAATATACTGGAAGGGAAACCGAGGCACTGTTACCAGCGTGGCCGGAGGACAAAGACGGACGTGGATGTCGGTTGAAAGGGTCATATCGAATTCGAGGAGGGGCAATCAGAACAAAAGGGTGGTGAATCCCCCTTACTATTGGGGCGAGAGGAGGGGAGAAAATCAAGTGAAAACCGTATTCGGTATCGCAAAAAGAGAAAGGCCGGGGGATCCTCCTTTCTGAAAGGAAAAGGGGAGGGCCGCCCTAAAGGAATGAATAATAATCTAGAGCACAAAGATGAGGAGGAAGTAATTATTCTCATCTCGGGGAGGAAGGGACCTGATCGTAACGAGGACGAGGGAAGAAAAAGGAATTAGTCAGTATCCTAAGGGAACCAAGGAAAAAAGGGACAGGGGGGGGGAGATCATATCCGAAAAAGAAGGTCCGTTACACGACAATAACCGAGAGGGGGGAACGTTCTGGGAGCGCCTCTCTTGGGAGGCACGACAAACGAGAGAAAACAATGTAAAATAAATCTATGGGGAGAGCGGTGGCATTGAAAGAGGAAACACGTGGTCTTGCCAGCATCATATGACTAGAGATGTTGGCCGCTCAAACAGACATTGGGGAGGAAGGACAAAAAAGCAATATAACCGCGAAAAAAATCCCCTTATCATGCAAACGTTGCCCGGTCGGTCACCCGGAGGGGGATTCACAGATGTGTTCAGAGGGGAATGCGGTGACACTTGGCGGACTCAAGAAGGGGAGGTCCTTGCGAGGTCTGGCCCCGCGGCGCCCATGGGGGTGGGGTTCAAAGGCAATGCCACTAAAAGAGACCGAAAGAAAAAAAGGCAGGGTCGCTCTGACAAAAGGTTTCTGTAGGTGTGGTTGAGAAAAGAAGGTATCACACAGCGGCAGAGGGATACGAGGCACCTGTCAATCCTTTCAATCCAACAAGAGGAAAATTCATACTGTAACCAGAAGGGGAAATAAAACAAAAGTTACGGGGGAAACAGGTTCCTACCCGAAAAGTGAGGTTACGGTGCTAACAAAAACGACTGTGCTGAGGAAAGAAACTTTTTGCGGGGGGCCCCCGGCGAACTAACCTGGGGGAAGACCATATGGGGGGGGGGGAAAAAAAGGGTTAACCTGACGGGCTCTTAAGACTGTCGTTCCCCTTCCTGTGTCGAAAAAAAAGAAAAAATCAGGACTCAATGGGCCGGGAAGCGATTTGCGTAAAGAAGGTGGGGGGTTTTTCCGGATAGGGGAAAGAACGGTCCTGGGTTCGAAGAGGAGGGAAAATCCAAATCAAAGGTGAAAAACATCGGTTCTAGGGAAAAGAAGCGCAGCGTAGCGCCTTCCCTACGCTCCACACCGCAACCAAGACAAGCTCCCGCTCGAAGTCCAGCGAGGGGTCGTTACAGAGAGAATTGGGGTCTAGAGGCAAGATCGGCGTTATCAATGGCCAAGGGAAAAATCCGCGCAGGGTCCGTTGGGAAAAAAAACTTGATAACAAGAGGGACTTCCGCCTTAGAAAGAGGCTCAAGTAAGGGAACTAAAACTTCAAGAGATTCACATTAGAAATGATAATCTGTCAGGAGGAGGGGGGGCAGGGGCCACCGAATAGATGCTTCTTCGGACAGCTGGACAGAAAGTATAATCCCGTGATGCAGAAGGTCTTGGTCAAAGGTACTGGAAGCTTCCAGACTGTTGGGTACAAAGTGTACGCACGAACGAAACCGCTGCTCGAAAAGGAACAGAGTTAAACGCATCTCTTCAAGGGTCGCTGGGTAGACCCGAGGAGGGGGGCCGATACGGGGGGGGATCCGCCAGCTTGGATTCTAGCAGGTTGTTACTTGAAAAGAACAGCGCCTAAGCCATGAATTCAAGAAAGAAGAGCAGAATTCTCTCTCTAGAGAACAATCCTGCGTCAACTGGATTTCATGCTGTTGAGAATACAATAAAAAGTCGACAACAAAAAAAAAGAGAGTCGTCCTGGGTACGTCTTCAGAAGTAAAGGAACTCCGTTGCAAAGAGAAATGGACGTCTCTAGAGGACGGGAGGGAGGGGGAAAAAAGAATTGCCAGGGGAAAGCCTCTGCATCATAAAAAGTGAAACACATGGAACTCGAAAAAAAAGGAGAAAGTGATGAAGGCGAACGGACGCGGGCCCAGTAATTCCGAGAGAAAAATAAATCACTGATTCTTAGGGAGGCGGCGATATCGTGCTTAAAGTGTAAACCACCTCTTCAAAAGGAGTGAAAAGACTCTGAACACCTTGAACAGGGTGGGGAACGCAAGCAAACAGAGCTCTACGAAATCAACTGCTTCCACGAGAATCTGAAAGAGGGGGTTCTGTTCCGAAGGAGAATTACAGGAGAAAAGCGGGGATCATCCAAAAAAGAAGGACTGGAAACCTGTGGCCTTCTCATCCGTAGAAAGGAAAAAAGGGGGGGGGGGGTAATTCCCCAGCGAGGCAAAATCGGGGGAAAAAAAAAACAATGCAGAGAGGGCAGGAGGGGGTGAGGGGACTTTTCCCGAGGGAAGTATAGCCGATCAGACCAATCTTAAACTTCGAAGGAAACGAAAGGCCGCGCGATGCTTGCAGAGGGCGTTTTGTTTTCCTGTCGGTGTGGAGGGGGGGAAAAAAAACTAGGTCGAGACCGCCCGCCACAAAATCAGCATCAGCATGTCAGGATGAGGAAAAGTCAATATCACAATCGACTCACATCTGCGGAGGGAGTAAATCTCTTCTAATGGAGGAAAATATGTAGACAAAGCAAGGCGGGGTCTACACCAGATGGCACGAGGAGCATGGGGGCATGAAAAGGGGGGACAGGTTCAAAGTTGTAAGAGATAGGGGGAAACGTACGGCAGACGCACAATTTCTTTCCGTCAACAGGAGTGTTCGAAATCTAAGGGAAGAACGCCTAAAAAAAATTTAGGCGGGAAATTAGGGGGGTAAACCCGTACGATGCATTTGCAAAGGGAAGGGGAACATCACGAAAACGGGGGAGGTTTTTGGACATAAGTCAGTTTGCGTATTTGTCACTTGTAATAAAAGTTTAAACTCCGTCATTCATAAACATTCTGAGGGGGGACGTCACAGACTGAAGCTATCTCGATAACTCTTGGTGGGGGTTCAAGGAGGAGACCAAAGGGGAGGCATCCTTGATAAAAAGGAGGGTGCGTCTTTGAATAGAAAAACTTGCCAGGCTGTGTCAAAGAGAGAGAACTAGTATCATTATACTTAAAAGTGAAAAAAAACAATCTCTGGAGAGAGGGGGAAAAAACCCTAAGGCTGAGGGGACCAAAGCAACGCGGGTCGAAAAACATTAAAAGAGGAAAAGCTGGGCTTTCTATCGTGGGAGGGGGGAAGCACTGGAAAAAGGGATCTGCAAACATCTCAAGGCTAGGGGGGAGGGAGATACATAATTGTAACTCGGGAAATTCTTCCCAGCCGGAGGGGGAATTTTGTATGGGTTTTTCGTACATAGAGGGGAGAAATGAAGAACCAGAAGAAGTTGGAGGGTGTCTTTCACCTGTATGTGCAGGGAATATGATCATGTGAATCGGGAGAAGGAAAAAGAGGGGTAAGCAAGAGTACTGCTTGAACAGGGGACAAGCCGTCGTTCAGAGAAGGGGTCACGCCGCCGTCGACCGAAGAGAAAATAGAGCTCATCAAACGAGGAGGGAGTATAGATTATTCTTTCCGAGGTAAAAAAAAGAAAAGGATCAACAGACGGATTACTAGGAAAGTCTCAAGAACTTAGAGGGAAGGAAGCCGAACCGCATACGTTGGGAAGACTAAAGGAGTGGGGGGAAAGATCAAGAGCATCGGCGCCACATTCCTTGGGGGGGCGTAAATCACAACGATAGTATGGCACGTAGAAAAGGATGGAGGTTGAGATATGAGCCGAAAAAACGAAAAACAAAAAAAAAATCAAACTTTCCGTCGTGAAAACGCAGCAAGAAGTGAAGTTGGCGCGTAAAGAAAAGAGGTTCGGCCAGGCAAGGACGGGGAGAGGGGGGGGAAAGGGACTCAAAGCGGCGCCGGAACCAGCACAAGCTCAAAGGAGCAATCCAACTATCATTAAGTACAAGCCGTGCGAGAAGACCTATTTTTTGAGAGTAAAGAAAAAGATCTAACTCGATAAGATATTAGTTGAGGCAACTTTAACAATCAGAGGAGGGAGAGGACGATTGCTATTTCGCCCAACAAGGGGCCCCATATGGTTTTGGGGCGCTGGGAAAAGGAAACAGAACCTGCTACTCTCGAAAAGGGGATGGGAGGAAAATCCCCAAAAACCCTCTTTTAGAAAGAAAGGGAGTTGAGTAACTCCTCAAGGGGGAAAAAAGCTCGGCTACTAAAAGGGCCACAGGAACACACCCAAAAAAGCGGAAACAAAGCAGACGCCACCAAGACGGGAGCTTACGGGACAAGAATTACCTAAAGAAGGACTGAGTCGATTTCGAGAAACAAAGTACTGGTGAGCGACACGGGGACGGTCCACTCATGGGGTAACAAATATCCGACCCCAACAAAAAAAAGGGTCCACTCGGAATTTAAGCGGGCTTAAGGAACAATTCGGGGGCTCTCCTGGGAGCCCGCCACCAGAAAGAGTCGCAATTTTCGCAGGGGGAGGAAAGGGGAAGAAGAACGTCATGGGTGTTTCGATCGGGAGACGCGCACTGTCCGAATGGGAAGAGAATCAAAATCTTGCGAGGGTTCATCGGCGAGGCAAAACGTCGAGAACGACCTTCCAAAAGGGAAAAACGACACCCATTCCTACTGGGCCCAAGATGAAACCTCGAGAAAGGGGGGGCATCTCGAGCAATGCTAAGAACATATGAGGGAAGAAAGAAAAGGGGAGTCAACATCAAGGGGAGGGGAGTGACCGCTCGGTATCCTCGGTCGGGGGGGGGTGCAAGCCTTAAATCAGGGAAAAGGAAAGGCGATATGGTGAAAAAAAGACCTGATTGTATTCTGAGATCAATAACCGGATCGACTATCATCTCTGAGGTGGGGAGGGGGGAGGACCTGTGGGCGATGAGGGAGGAGAGGAAGCATGAGAAAGACATATCTAAAAGTCTTCTAGGGGAGGGCAAGTGGGGGGTGAAATTGAAGAAGGTCCAACTCCTGGAAAGGAGGCCGCAATCTCTACTAAAGGACGAAATCAGTCTAGGGGAAAGCACGGCCCCACTTGTAGAGCATTTCCGAGCGGGGGGACTGCGTATCCGTGGGGAATTCGAGCATTTGGAGGAAAAAAGCACGTCATCCGGAAGGGGAGGGGAAAGAGAGGTCCGGCCCTCCTGTCGGGGATCTAGGGAGAAAACCAGCAGGACGGATTCATGCCTGGGGAGAAAAAAAAGAAAATCTCTCACCACAACGTAGGGTAAGGGGAATGTCTTTACGTCGAACTAAAAAGGGGGAAAAAAAAGAAGGTCGCATGCGAAAGGGCGCGAGAGGAAAGAACGGGGGAAGAATATTGGGCAAGTGCAGGTCTTCAGGACAAAAGGGAGAGAAAGAAAACCGTCTTGAAGCTATTGAAAAACGTTGCCGCGTAAAAAATTGAGGGAGGGGAGGAAAAGATTCTCTCCGGAGGTGAGAGACGGAAGTTCCACCTCTGAAACAGGAGGGGGGAAAGAAGACGAAGCAACCATTAAAAATACCGACTGGGGGGGGGGGGAAGGCAATCAGGAAGGGGAAAGCTCCTAATAAGCTTCATGGTAAATTTCAAGGGGCAAGCCTAAAAGTTACCGCGCCGAAAGAGGGGAGTCCACACGACCAGGAGAAAAGGGGGGCGCCGGCCGAATCCGGAGAGGAGCCACAGGAGGAACCGGGGAACGGAATACCAGCGCTCTTCGATTGGGAGAAGGGGATTACAATAAATCTACTAGGACAAGCTTCTCGCGCGAAAACGAAAAAGAAAGAGACTCTATCTTTCTAGCGGGCGGGGTTGAGGTCGTTTGAATCGCTGCATACAAAGACCACGTAAATCAAAGGCAGGGAATGCATGCTGGAGAACAGGTCGGTTATTTTCTACAAAAAGGAAAAAGAGACGGATTTCGAAACTGCCGGGGAGACAATAGAAAAATACAGCATTTCTTGTCGGAAACAAGTGACGCTTCAGCGAACAGGTAACCTCCTATTGCCACCAAATATTAGATGTAATAAAAGACGTTTCGGCGACAGAAAAAAAAAAGGTGTTACTCAACATTCGGGAGGCGAGTCAGAACGAGGGAAAAATTTCTTGACAAACGAAAGCTGAAAGGCTGAGTAGGGATCGTGGAAGATGGGAGTCGTGCGCAAAGGGTTTGGGCTGGGGAGTGAAGAGCCCTTAAGGGGACCTGATGCTGTGTAGAACATACGCGCTGCACAGAGGTGTGTTCGACAATCGCAGGATAGCCGTGAAAAGTTGAGGGAGGGGCAGCATAACAAACTCATAACTTGTGGACACGCCTCGAAGCCAGGCAACCTCAGTATTCACAAGTGGGAAAAAGGGGGCATTCTCTTTCTTCAAGGAGGACTCAAAAAGGAAAGAAAGGGGGGAAGAGTGACACGATCGGCAGCTCTTAGGATCGTGTTATGTTCTAGAGTGCTGTTGGGGGGAAAAGGAATCGTCTTTGAGAACCTATCGCAGTCGGCAAGGATACAGAAGTCCTGGGAAAAGCGCAACTGAACAAACGTCAAAGCAGAAGGAACGGGTGTGTAGAATTGCAGTTTGCAGTCGAACGCTGCGCGAGAAGGGGGAAATATACTCGTTTGATTGGGGAGTGTCAAAAAGCTGGCACGCGGCTCTATTGCGTCGGCAGCAAAGGGGGGGGAGGAGGACCGAGTGTCATCGGACGTCAGCGAGAAGGGGGAGGAGAGTCCCCCTGGAGGAAAAAAGAGTCTGCGCGCAAAGAAGGCCGAGAAATCCCTCCAAAAAAACACAACAACGAAGAGGAGAGAGGAGTTCAGGCCGAGGTCGGCGACGGCGAAGACAAGAAGAAGACCGTAGGGGTGGGAGGCAGGAAGGAATGGGAAGGAGGGTAAAAGGAATCTCTGGCGGGTATACGTCATAAAGGGAAAGGGGGGGACTTGAATCACTAATCAATAGAAAGGGGAGAAAAATTGACACAAGGGGTTCTCGGAAGACCTTGCTATTATAAACAGGAAAAGACATCTAAATTGAAGGAGGGAAAGCAGGGTACGATCTTTACATTACAAAACTGAGGATCGGAAAGGGACTGCGATTGGGGGAAAGCAAAACTCAAGTTCCCAAGAAAAAAGGAGAGAGGTCACGAGCCTTACAAGTCTGCCTCGCAGGACGATTGATTCTCGTACTGCTCATCAAAATCGAGAGGCAGGGTCTCTACAAAGGGGGGAAGCGGAAGTCTCTTTATGATGCGATTTCGGAAGCTTAGGAAGATAGTTGTGGGGAAACTACATCGTAAAGAAAAAAAGGGACTGAAAAAACTCTTTCTCCCACATATACCCAGGGGAATCACGGTGTTTTTAAACGAAAGGGAGGCAAAGAAGAGGCTCAGTAAGGAGGACACAGGCCACAAGAAGGGGAGAGCAGGACGACTTCTAAACAAAAAAAGAGGAAAAGAACTAAACCAAGCCTTTTCCATTGGGAACGGGGGAAAATTGACCTCAAACGGGGATTGCTCTCGCCCGAAAGGTTTCTGACAAGAACTGTGGGGAGGGGCAAACGGGATCAAACGGAGAACATTAACATAAATCTTGGGAAACTCGGAAGGTACATCTTTCTGATATTGTCGGGCAACTGGGGGAAGAATTTCACGGGAAAAGTTTCCAGACCCGCTTTAAAAAGAAGGAAGATGGTGTCTGGTTTTGAGCGCCCGAGGAAGGAGCAAGCGACTAGTGCGAAGGGGAGGGTTTCGGTTTCTGCTTGAAGAAGCGGAGCTAACCAAGGGAACCCGTCAGAGAGCGGGCGTGCCTCGAGGGGGGGGAGTTTGATGAAAAAAGTGTTTCCGGTAAAAGAAGGACCGTGAATGACCACTTCGAAAGCCGCACGCGGGGAGTGTTGACAGCTTTAGCCGCTCTTGCTGTGAAAAAGAAAGTTTTGTCGCCGTCACGGTGAGGAGAAGGGAAATGTCTGTCTGATCGGATAGACAGGTTCAGAGAAGGGAGTTCAACCGAGTGTGGAAAAGTAGAGTAATCAAAGATTCTTAAACAGCTTAGAAAAAAGGAAAAAGTTCTCCAAAGGATGAGAAAGAGGGTGAAATTTCCTATCCTTCCACCGTGAGGTTAAGTCCCGAAGACTAGGAAACTCGGCTAGACGGACAAGATCTGGGGGGGGGGCCCGAAGTGGATTGAGATCTCACACTTAAAAGGGGAGTCATGTTCCAAGGGGGAAAATATACCCTCATTTGCAAGTAAGGGGAATTAGAGAGGGGCCAGTGAAACGTTGCACCGTTCTCAAAGACGTAAGGAAAGAAAAACGCAAAAAAAAAAAAACGGAGGGAGGGACCTCTATAGATGTCCATTTCCTATCATACACATAAATCCTTGACGCAGAGACCTGTCTACCGATACGACGAGGAAGCCTATTGAAGACGGGGGAGGTCTTCATGAAGGGGGTCAGAACACCTTCACAAAACTACTTATCTATCTGCCAATCTGAAGGAAAGCAGAAGGGGAGATGCTCTGGAATTCTAGTCGGTCGGCATAGGGAGGATTGGAAAAAAGCGAAAACGTGTTTGGGGGGGGAGCCAAAACACACCTCAAGACGAAGAGAAGGATCGCCTGGCCTGGTTCGAAGACTTGAAATAGTCAAATGGTGGACGCCGCACGGACAGAGAAAAGAGAGATTAATCTAACGTACAGGGAACCATGGGGAACCGGATCGGAAATCCTTAGAAAGGAAAACAAGGAACAACTAGGAAAAAATTAGGGCTACTTAAAGCAGACGATCGACGAAGACCAAAGATAGAGAGGGAAAGCACACGTCATAGGCCTCTGAGGAGGCTTGGGGTTTTGGAGGTAGGGGAGAAAGGCGTCTCTCTCTAAAAAAGAAACCGATGAGTCAGAGGAGACAGAGGGCGGAAAAGGAGAGGGAAGTGAGCATAAAAAAGATACGAAACCGTTCCTTATTTTCGGAGGCAGGGAACAATAAATCTTTCGATCAGCAGGGCGGGACAGAGATTCCGCACTGGAGGCAACTATTACCTCAACGAGCAAACCACGCAATATTTGGGAGTAGGTAATCTTAGGGATTAAAAGGTCTTTCTTAGACAAAAGGGAGGGGAGAAGGAAAAGGCGCTCAAGCGAGGTCGGCAATTGAGGAGTAAGAGAAAGAGGGACAGTTTTTAGGGGAAGGATATTGGGCAGAGGGTTTCAGAATTCGGTCGGAAGGGGGAATTCGAGAGGGGCGCTAAAGGGAGGGGAAATATCAAAACCATACGCGATGGCAAAAGGGAGGGGGGGGTGTGTCGACCAAGAGGACTATCCTTCTGGGTTCTGGGGAAAAAAATAACCGGCGGTGGCCACGCAATCTAAGAGACAGAAGATTCAAGGGGGTCTAGCATCCTTTCGGGAAAAGAAGAGAACTGGATCAAGAAGCGGGCCCACTAGCAGGGAAAGTTGAAGGGCAATAGATGGATGTGAGGAGAGGGGGGAAGGGAAATTTTATTTGAGCAAGGGAGCGGTCAAAAGAGAAGCGGGGGGGCCACTATACAGTACGTGTCTAGAGGGGAAAGGGAACGCGCGTCCCAGACCGCTTTCCGCGGAGGGTATATGGCGGGGGGTAGGATAAGATAAATTCCAAACTGCGGGAGGGAAAAAAGGGGAAATTCTCTGGAGGGGGGGTCGGCACCGGATATGTGGGGCGAGAAGGCTTTATCAGCACGTTTCATAAAATCAAAAAAGTAATCCGTAAGAGCAGGCTGAGACCGAAGGCGCAGAAGGAAAAATCAAAAAAGGGAGTCGCCGCGCGAAAAGAGAAGAAATCTCAAAAAAAGAAAACGAGGAAAAAAACGAGAGAGTGTTCTGGGAAAAAAAAGGAAAGGCGAAAGAAAAAAAAACGAACAGGGGAGCGCTTCGGTAAGCGGAAAGGGGAGTGAGGGAGATACCGCAAAAGGGGGAGCAGAGATGAACTGGCGTTATGCAAGAAAAATCTGCTCATCCGTGGGAAAAGGGAAGAAGGAAACGTTCTCGCGCAAGGGAGAAAGGTCAGCCATAACAAAAAACCAGATAGCAATGTCGGCAGGAAAAAAAGAAATGGCAAAAAAGAACTTCTGTAAGTGCAAAGAAGGGCCGAGAAAGAAACCCGCAGGGAGGGAAAGGACAGTATCAAGATCCCAAAGGAAAAAGAATCTAGACGGTGTGACCATCTCATCGCTGCACATTTGGGAAGCAGCGACTTCGCAAGGAGAGAAAATCGCACACTTGGGAAGCATCAAGAGGGATAGGGACGATGTGCGGGGCCCACGCGAGAAGGGGTTTGGGTCATAATGCCATCTCTCAAAGACCTTAAAATAGCTGGATCGAAAAAAAAACCAGCCCAGGGGAGGTGAAGAGAGGTGTTTATTACGAAGAAAAAGCAAAAAAAGGAGGGCTCTGACTAATGCCACAGGCCCTCGTAGGGAAGAAGCAACAAATCGGCCAAAGATGGAACCAAAGCCTTGTCATATGATGCGGACTGGTAAAAGACGAAAAGAGTTGAGGATTTCTCCCTAGCCCCGACAGACATGTGCAGAAAAAAAAGGACCGAAAACCTGGAAAAAAAAAACGAGTTCACATCTCCGACAAATGGGGGAAGTCGCTGAATGCTCAAGGGATAGAATCTCAACGAAAAGAGAAGACAGAAAATTGTTCTAGCTGAAAAAAAAAAATTAACGGCGGTGGGGGGAGAATGCGACTAAGAACTGGGTCGACAGAGGAAAACAGGAGTAGGCAGGGGAGATGTAAAAGGGGAGGGCCGGCTGACCAGAGAGCAAGTCACCTTCAGCTAAAAGAAAAAATCAAATAATGAAGTCAGAGATTAATCGTTGTGGCGTGCGTCGAGCAGATTGTAGGAATCTGTAGCCGTTCTTGAAATAAAAATAGAACAAACGCATCAGAAAAAAAGGGAATTGGATCTTCAAGACGGGTCCACGGAGAGACTTCGAAGAGGGATATCGTTAGAACGACGGGGTCTGCTGATTTCAATCGGAGATAGGTGGCGGCGGGAACCGATTTATGCGAGTGGAAGAGTAGGAAGAAAGTCAGACCCAAAATCTTAGATCCTACCCCGGAAGGACGGGGGGTTTCAAGGTGATGGCTGAGAATTGTAAAAAAAGAAAAAAGGCGAGTGGTCAGGAAAACACGAGAGCTGACCGACCTGGACTGTGGGCCTCATCGGAAAGGAGCCCCATTGCTTTCCCCAGATCTCTCGCAAGCCGGGGGATGCACATTTTGTCCTTGAGACAGAAGTACTCCGGTGCAAAGAGAACAGCAGTCCGCTCGGTAGCCAGGTTGCCTTCGGCAAAGGGGAGGGGAAAAGGAGGGGGTATCAGAAGGTACAATTCTCTCAAAAAGGGAGGAGGGCAAATATAGATTCGGTCAGAATAAATCCGGGCGCAAAAAAAAGAGGAACGAAAAAATCGGGGAAAACAGTCTGCTCTAAGAGTTGCGAGGGTATGAGGCGCTTAGGGAGGAAATACACATGAGGAGGGATCCAACTGAGTAGGATCTAAAACAGAAATTGCTTAAACAAAGAGGAACGATAATGAGGGCTCAGCTAGGTGGATAAAGGAGGAGTAGAAATCTGGAGGAACGGGTCACATTACGGAGGGTGAAAGAGGGAAAAGAAATACCAAAGAAACAGGGAAGCAAAAGGGGAGCTCTCCTTCCTGGTCGAGGGACTAAAGGATTCATCGAATGAAAGAGGGGACGCCGCAACCGAAAATGAAACAGGAGGAGTCGTGTAAGCCCGGTAAAAAGGCAGGAATTATCGCAAAAAGGGGAGGGTCATTCTTAGGAACCTAATAAAAAAAGAAAAAACTGGCAAATGCCGGGAGAGGGATGGCTACTTGGAAAATATGGAATAATACTATCGCCGAGCAGAAAAGTCTTCTCAAACGGATCGTCCGCGCTATCTGGGATGGGTATGACGGGTTTTTGGAGCCACAGGAATGAAGGACAGAGGGGAAGGCCCGTCAAGATTAAGCATCAGCAAGAAGGGAGAAGAGCCCACAGGAGTCGGTGTTTCGGAAACATATCTTAACACACCATCGAGGGGGAGACTGATTTACCAGTATCGGAATCATTTCGGGGAACAAAGAGAGGACAGAATTGGGGGAGATAACCCCTAGGTACCGCCGAGGGGAAAAAGTAATGTGAAAAGGGGAGGCCAGGTGGAAGTTCTTACTCCAAACAAGGGAGTCTTCAAAAAGAGTGTCGGGGCGAGAGCAATCTACAGAAAGATGGGGGTTCTGGTAACCGGTCCGCTCAGCTGGAAAGGATTGAGGCTCTTGGAAGGTTGGAGGTGCGGATACGGAAGCAAGTTTGGCCCTCGGCGGTTGCGCGACAATGGGCTTTTACTCCACCGTCGAAAAATGGAAAAGAAGTGCCTGGCCCCAGCTGCTCGAAGCCAGTATTGGGCAGGAGAGAGCAGACCTGGCTTCCAAGAAAAAAGAAGAAATAGAATACCGAGCTCATAGAGATTCCATGCGAACCGCATCTCGAGAGGTAGATAAGTCGCAGACGGTCTCAAGCCCTCGCCAGAGATAGAAGGTTCAACTCTCAAAGAAAACTGGTGCGCGGGTCTTGGGGAGAAGATGAACTTTGTAGGGGTGGAAGTAGAATCAGCTTCTCCGAAGAGTCTGACCCGATGGCAATGAAAGTATGGTAAAGAACACGGGACGCCGGACATTGGTGAGAGGATGGGTAGGGGGGATAAAGAAAGGAGGAGGGGAGCATTTCAAACTTTGGATTTGTCGTTTCAAATATGTTGAAAAAGAAGGGAGGGATCACTTCAGATGGGCGCCCCGGTGCGGAGTCCGCCAAAAACGATAACGCTGGAACGGAAGAGCTACCGTTCTTGAGAGAATCTTCGCCGCGGAAGAATCTTCCATAATAAAAAGAGGAAAAAACGGAGATGAGGTATTCTTCAAAAGGAGAGTAGGGGCGAAAAGACCATTACAAACTCGAGATGAGGGAGAAATCCTGAAGAGGATGAAAAACCACATAGGGGTCGCTAATGAAAATGTTCTTAGGAAAGAAGCGAGGAAACAGAAGGGTTAACTACAATCAAAAGATATGAAAAGGGGAAAAGAGCAGGCCTTTCAGGTAAATCAAAAACTACATCTACCGGCCGAGGGAGAGCTCTGGGGGAACTAAGTTAAATTAAAAAAGACTGAAGACACTTCACGGGAATCAGACTTCTATGTTAAAGGGAAACAGTGTTTCCAAAGAAGGAAGAATCACGCAGAAAAATCCACAGACAGATTTGACTCGCTCGCTGGCACGAGGGAGGGAGCAGTAAACGTGAGCGCCAAGAAGATCGAGATGGAAAATGCTGCACACTTGAATAGCCTTCCGGAAAAAAAGGGAAGGAGCGTGCTCCCACGCGGCAAAACAGTTTTTGTGGGGAAATCGCGGACCATGGGGGCGAAAGCCTCTGAAGCTCAGCGTGGGAAGATTAAATCCCAGGTTGAAGGGCCGATGATAGCTGTTTGGGAAAGTAACGCATAAGGACGCGGCAGAGCCACTCACAATATTGCAGCCGACTTCAGGAAAGGGAAAAGCAGACGGGAAACAGCTTGGCAAGGGGAGCGTACGGTGTCAATAAAAGTGGGGACTGGGAAGATGAGGCGATGGATAGCACCAAAAAGACTCCTGAAGGGGGGAGGGAAAGAAGGTAACAGGTCCAACGAGCTACGTTTGGGGGGGGGACACATCTACACTATTGGTGCAACCTAACTCGGGGGCCTGCCTGAAAACGAAAGGGCATACGGTGTCCCGCCCTGCTAAAAACGAGCAAGGAGCATTGTGAGCACAGATTGACCCAAAGATCGCGTGGAGGGAAGAGGTTATCGTCCAGAGGAAATCCTTTTTCTCCAAAGTTCAAAAAAAAAGGGGTGGTAAGCGGGGGAAAAAGGGCGAGAGCCTGCGAGCGCCTTCAAAAGGACCTGAAAAAAAAACGAAACACCCCGTCCAGATAGAACAGGAAAACTCTCCAAAAAAGAAGGAGGGGAAAGAGGGATCAAGGAGATGCTCAGGAGTCAGGCTTATAAGAGGACACTGAGACCATCAGAGAGGGCATTAGATCTTTGTCCGACTGCGAGGAAGCTTGTTCCGAGGGCTTCGCCTTCGTATACCGGTGAAACATGGAGGGGAATAGGGAACTATAGACAGCGGTCACGGAGGTGTGCGCGGCAACCGAGGGTCCACTATACAAAGGGGAAAAGAGAAGACCAGGATAGCAAAGGATGGTTGGACAAGGTTTGGGGATGCAAACCCCGTGACTGATTGATCGTACCGCGCTATCAGACGATTTTCCAGAGACTCGGGGAAAAGTCGGGGGGAAGACCGCATTTCCTGTGTCGATAACGAAACGAGCCTGGGATTCGAGAGGGGGATTTAGACGGATCTCCTACGCCTGTCGCAAAGGGTCCTATCCGCCGGGTTATCGGAGGAGGGAAAGTGCCTGCGGCCAAAAGGGGGTTCCATGGTCTGCATACTGTACAAGAGG
>Ga0179593_1539324_pt1 | contig 19495 bp, 28 predicted proteins | sample CZODoug2_1_08_16_FD_185931 | JGI IMG/M metagenome (GOLD analysis project Ga0179593, IMG submission 185931) | Vadose zone soil fungal communities from Angelo Coast Range Reserve, California, USA - CZODoug2_1_08_16fungal (PacBio error correction) | ecosystem: Environmental > Terrestrial > Soil >...
ACCAGGGACCCAAAACTTTGCCCACAGTCGTCGTCGGAACCCCAAAACGGGGAAACATCAACCGCAGTGGAATGAAAAGGATCTGGGGTGCTGTTTACAAAAAGTGGCACGGTGCCCGATGGTCCCAAAACACTCCCGGAAAGGAAGGAGGAAAACAAAAGCATAAGAGGGATTGCCGGGTCCGTTGGGGAATGAAGGTCGTGAAAAAAAAGAACATCTTGGTAAATTACGCCAAGGGGACTGGGGGGAGACGAAGGAAGGAAGGAGTTGAAGGGATTTCCAAGGCTGCTCCGGTTTGTAAAAAGGGGAGGGGAGACAAGGGTCAGGGGGGGGGGGGGCGAAAAAAAGTACTGGGCGGGAATTCCTGTGCCTTTTGTCACCGATGAATCAGCACAGGAGGGGGGGAGGTGCCAGTATCGGTCAACCAATTCAAAATATGACCCACGGGGGGGGAAAAGTGGCTAAAATTATCACCTCCGTGCCAAACACGCCCGCGCATAAAACCCATCCATGACTCTGGAGGAGAGGGAAATAGGACCGCCAGGGAGGAGGGGGGGGGGGAAAGCACAGTGTTGCAACGGGAAGAAGAACGGGTGGGGACTTCGGGGCCTAAGGAAATGAGGGCCACATTTGTTTCAGGTCGGGGGAAGGCAACAAAGACAACAACCGGGAGGGGACACATGTATGAATGAACATGGGGGTAAAAGGTGATTCTGGGGCTTAAATGAGGGGGGCGGAGAGCCCCCGAAAAAAAAACGGGGGGTTATGTCCTGAAGAGGCCGAAGAAAGCCAACTTGAAAAAAAAACACAAAGGGGGGGACAGTGCCCAGGGGTAGTCGCTTTAAAAAAGGAATTTGTCACAGAGGGGGGGGGAAGAACGGAGGTTCAGAAGGGGAACATGTTCACAATGTGCTGAAAGGGAGGCTACTAAATATTATATCTGTCAGGTGTGAAAAAAGGCGACAGTGGGGTTGGGGGTGAAATCAGGAACGTAAAAACTCCGGGTTGAACACATCAAAAAAAGGGGGCTCTAAGAACAGGGTTTTAACTTAATACGAACCAAATCAAAACCGAAGGGAGAACAGGAAAATCCAAGGCAATCTGGGGGTGGCAATCGGTTTCCGCCGTTTGCACTGCACTCACACGGCGCCAGAAAGAAGAAAGAGGGGGGGGAGATCAGGGGTTTTTGGAGAAAACTATTCACAATTGGACTGGACCGGGTGGAAGCCTGGCATGAAAGGGGGCTGTTTGTGTGTGGGGACAAGGGCTTGGGGGGGTGCGGGAACCGCACGAGGGAAGGGGCGATGGAATTGAAGAGAAGCAAAACGAAAAAACTGTATCGTAAAAGCAAGGGAGGTGCCACCATTGCATCAATGGGGAAAAGCACAAGGATGCAAATAAGACGCGGGCGTCTTTTGCAAGAGTGTCCCAAATGAGGTCGCAAACATGGGCTGGACGGAGGGGGGGGGCTTTTAAACTCAAAAAGCAAGGACCAAGATTGGTAACACCCAGGGCGATCAGGGGCTTATACTAAAGCCAAAGGTAATAGTCCGGGGAGGGAGGGGGTTGTTCCGAAAGTGGCAACGGGAAGAAAGAAGGGGGGAGCGGGTGGTAGAAAAATAAAAAGGTTAAGGTCAAAACACGGACGGGGGAGGGGTTCCCCTCATTAAAAACACGTAGTTTTTCCGGATGGAGTTGGTCATGTGGAAGGGACAGTTGACTCAAACAAAAGAAACGGAAATCAACACGAGCCCCTTAATCAAATCGCAAGGGTTCACCATGACCGGGGAGAAACCCAGGTAATAGTAAATTGCAAGTATGCCAAGCATAGACAAAGGAACGTATCCAAACCCTGGGGCACTTAACAGACCATAATATGGTCAAAAAATCGGAGGGGAGGGTAAACGTGCGGAAAAGGGGGGTGGGGGTGTTCAGAAGGGGGGGGACGCAAAAGGTTGGGAGGAGGGGGGGGACTTGCAAAAACAAAGCCGGCTTTAGACGGAAGAATGCACCGGATGGAGCGTGCCGGCCTCCTAAAAGTCGACGCCGGTGGGGAAAAAGAAGACCGTATTATCATCAACACAGGAAAAAAATTAATGGGAAAAGAGATAGAGGAGGACCCCGGGGTCCTAGGCAACTGACTTGCCCCTTTGAGGGTTGCGCAGAAAAGAACACGTCTGGGGGGGGCGAGGGGCCCTGATCAGAAACAGCCGGCGGGGAAACTCAAACGGTGAAAAAAAGAAAAAACAAAAGAACCGGTGGCGGGAAAAAAAACCAACCACCGCGAGCGAAAGCCAGCGCAAGGGGGGGAGAAAAAACATAATGAATGGGAAGTTCACCAAGGGTGTTTGATAAACTCTTACAAACGGGGGGGGGGCGCTAGCCGGGAAATTGGATCGGCATGGGACCGACCAAGGGAGGGAGTCTGGCAACCGGGGTGGATTTCGTGCAAAAAAAAAAGGAAAATTCGAAAACGAAAAATACAGGCCCCGACAGTATGATCAAAAGCATGAAAGGACCGCCTGGGGGGGATTGGCGGTCCAACAGAAAGTCCACGGGAAGGGAACTTGGGAAACCTGTAGGGGGAACTGCAAAACGGAACAAAACGAACCCCTGCTCCGTCCACAGGGCCAAACGGAGGAGGCTTGATAAAGGAAAACCGCCAAGAGGGCAAGTTGGTATGATACATTGTGGTTTCCTGGCGCCCCACCAAAGCCCGAGAAGGGGCGTCTATTAGGAGACCGGGCAGCGCAACGCGAGAGGGGCCACGCAAGTAAGGGTCAGAAGGAGCAAAGGAAAACGCAGGGTCGTGTTACAGGGTCGCTGAAAATCGAACGAATTTGCCGCCGCGAAGCAATCGCTTAACAAGATAATCGCAGTGGAAAAAATACAGCCGGGGGGAAAAAGAGCCCCGGAGACAAATGGCCCTGTATCCCCGGCCAACCTTGCGGCGGGGGCAAGTGGGTCAAGTTCATCGGGAAAGGAACCAAGATAAACCCCGCACGCAAGCTGGAAGAAGGGGGAAAATTGCGCTCAAAACATCTTAAAGTCAATGCCTGGGGGGAAGGTGTGTCATCCCCGCCAGGAGGGGGTCATTAAGGTAAATCTCAAGCAGCGGAGGAAGGGTGTGAGGGGACCAAAAATGGGGGGTGGCAATCGATTCCCAAATGATGAAGGTTGTGACAAAAGAAAAGATGAATAAAAACCGAAGCAAAAGGGAGTTGAAAAAAAGAACAAGGGGGGGAAGAAGGTGCATAGGCAAATACTCACAAACGAGGGAGTCAAAAATATGAAAACGGGCCAGCGCCGGGGGAAGTGAGGCTCGATCACTCCAAACGGGATAGGGAGGGGGAGCTAGAGACAACGAGAGAACACGTGTAAAAGGTGATGGCAAGATTTCACATCAAGAGAAAGGGAACAGGAGGGGGGAAATCATGGGGAGGGGGATAAGGGGGGTTGAACTTAAAAAGGGGTTGGGGTCGGGGATAAGTTTACTCAAAAACTGTAGAGATAGGGGGAAAAAAAGGGGCCAAAAAAGACACGGGGACAGGAACAACAACAAAGGCCGTCCCGAAAAAAACGAAAAAAATAAACGGTACTCCCAGATCCATGTATGCTGCGCGAGGTTGGGGAAAACGGGAACCATTCAAAGGGGGGGATCGCAAAGGGGGAAAAAAAAGTTTACACAAGCCAAAGGTTAGTGGGGTAACCGGAGAGTTGCATCGAAGAGGCTGGGGGAGAAGCAAGGGGCAAGCAACAGGCTGGGACAAAACAGGGGTCGCAGGTGCCGACACAAGAAATCTTCGAGTGACAAAACCAGCGCAGAAACAAGGAAAAAAGATAAAATATTCTGAGAAAAAAAAAAAACACAGGTCAAGGGGTAGGAATCCAAGATGGGGGCAGGAACAAATTGAGAAAAAATCAGTAACGGGGAAAGAAGCAAGGGATATGGGGTCCCCTGTTTAAAACGGAACCAGGAAGTGGTTTTTGGTGAACATGAACAAAAGAACAGACAAGATAAAACTCAAAAACCAAGCGGGGAGGAACTTAAAATTAAAAAGGTGCTGGTCAAAACGCCCTGAAAAAATGGAAGGGGGGAATGGAGGGGGGGGCAAAGGGGGGTGGGGAAGAGCTCATAAAGAACACACGGTAAGAGGAGAAAAACCAAATTCCATCATCCCTTCCTGACCCGGCCAAGGAAAGGGGACACCAAAAAGAGGCAAAGAGGTCATAGAAAAAAAAAAGCAGAAAAATCTTTGTATTCGCATGTCTTAAGTCCATGTGGTCCAAAAAAAGGGTCACGCGCCGGGGAAGCTGGGCAAAGGGAACATCAAATAATCTCGAGGAAAAAAAACAAAAATTTCCCCTAATGGGGGAGGGGCGAAATTTCGGTAGAACAAGGCCAATCTGGGGGGGAAGAGGGGACTAAAAAAGGGGAGACCTGGCTCGCCGGAAAGGGGGTATATGGTTCAACTTAGTGCGACGCCTGTTGTTAAAAAAAGAAAAGCGAAATTGGCTGGGGGGGCGAAACCTTCAACACACGGAGGTGGAGGGCAGCAGAGTGCATTGGGGGGGGAAAACTATGAAACGCATCAGCAATCAAAACTGTCGGAAAAGAGACCAAAAAAGAGGAATCTTCAAGGGGGGGGGGGGGTAAAAAAGGGGAAAGAGGGATGCCACCCGGGGCCCTCCAGGGGTCCAACAACTCAACACCAGCAATGTAATCAAAGAGATATGGTTACCAAGTGCTTTGGAGGAATTGAGTCGGACGCCAGGGGGGGTGAATGAAGGTCAAAGTCTTGCAAAATATTCTAACGTGTGGTGGGGAGAAGGAACAAAACATTGGGGGGGTAACTCCAAAAAAATATGTCATCTTACCAAACAAAAAGGAAAACCACCTGTAACGAAAGAACTGGGGGGAGGGAATGAAAGGGGGATAGTCCCGGGCTGAAGGGAGGGCTGTCCACAAGAAAATTCCAGAAAAATGGTATCGAGGGGTACTATCGACTATTCCGGAAAAGAATTGTATTGGGGTGACAAGAATGGGACCAGTCAGTGGGGGAAAAACGGAAACAACAATAGACTCCCTGGAAGACTGTGCCATAGGGGGGAATATCAAAAGGGGGGGCTGAACAGGGAATAAGGGGGGGGAAAAGGGATCGCCTTTTGAGCAAACAGCAGTTGGGGTGACTTCAAAAACGGACCAAAAAAGGAAACACACGAAAACGGGACAGGGCGGAGCACTTGCTGGGACCTTGGGTTAATATACCACATCCTGGGGGAAGGGCCAGATCGAGGGGGAGGAGGGGGGCGGGAAGGGGTTGAGAGCATCACAAAAGAACCTTCGAGCATCGGACCTTTGGGGTTATGACGGGGGGGGGAGATCGGGGAGGTGGGGGGGAAAACAGGGGGAGATTTGTGACGGACTGAAAGCATCAGAAAAAGGGCCGGATAAGTAAAAAAGGGGACATCAGGGGACTGTGGAAAGGGGGCGTGTGATGTGGGGAAAAAACTACTGCGGGGAAGCCGATTCTGAGATTATCAAGAGCAAATACTGAGCGAACGAGGGGGGGGAGCGAACGAAAAAACCAGGGTGGATGCTCAAATGGACATAGCCATTCTGGGTTCGGACAAAAAACCAGGGCGGCAGGTTTGGGTAAAGGTCACTCGATCAAGTCGAAAGAAACGAGGTGGGCGTTGCACCCCAAAGCAAGAGGAATCGAGTTAGCCAATCCAGGGAGGGAATGTTGGAGAAGAAAAAAGAAGCCCACCCCGTAAGAAGGAGAGGGGTCCGGAAAGTGGGGCAATACGACGACAGTGAAAGGTGGGATGAAAACAAATAACAGAAGCGCCAAAACGGCAGTGGGGAAAAGGAAATCACAAAAAAAACTGTGGTCGTGAGGGAAATGCCACTTGTGGGGGAGGTCACTTCCGGAAGGAGGTAGCCTAACTCCCTAAATGCAAATGCACGGTACAAAAACGGCCCTATCAACCCGCAGACATGCCCGCACCAAAATGTCACCAAGGGGAAGATCAAAGGAAGAAGACCTTGGGACCGTGTACACACAGCACCACAAACCTGTTGTGACGAGATCCCAAGGGAAAGGACGCCCGACCCATAATAATGTCCACCAGGAAGGCCTGCGTGGGTGGGGCCTTGCAACCAAAAAGGGGTGGTTGGGGAGGGGGGAGATTTCCTCAAACTGTTAGGTGGACAGTGAAAGAAAGAAAAAGGCTGATCAAGGGGGGGGGAAGACAAGGCGGGGAGAAGCGTTCCATCCGAAAATCAGAAAAGGGGGGAAAGAAACTCGGGGGACAAGCAGGGGGAAAAGGGGGAATGATCTCCAAACGAAGACGGTATGAAAGCAAAATACCTGCCGCCCTTGTAATGCGTGGCCCCTTGGACCCGAAGGTAGTTTGCGAAAACAGAAGGGAAAGACTAAAAAAGACGGCAATCTGGATGACAGAAAGAAAAAAAAATCCCTTCCTGTCAGACCACAAAGACCCAAAAAAGGGGAACGGAAGATAGGACCACCACCTCGGAACATCGGGTTGGGTTCCACAAGAGAAAGAAGGGGGACATAGTGAGGGGGATTAGACCTTTGCCATGGGTGGGGAAAGAGGAAAAGGAAACACGGGGGGGGAGAAGGAGTGGAACGAAAGTACTAATTAAGGACTACTGAGGGAAACATGAAGGTGGGGAAGGGGGTCTAACTGTTTTGGGATTCACTAAAAAATAAAGGAAAAGGGAAGTATCGTCGAGAAGGAAAGAAAAACAAACAATTACAAACCAAGGACACACCAAAGTGTTGGGGGGGGGTTGGGGCCAACTGCAGGTCCGGGAAAGAAAGACCTTATTGAAAAAAACCAGGCGAACCACGGGGATGCCTACCAGTGCAGCGGACACGCTAGCCTTAACTTAAAAAAAGGGCGTCTAAAGGGGTACCTTCCAGAGCCAGAGGAAGGGGGGGAAAGGGGGGGGGAAAGGGGGCAAAAATCAAACAGCAGGATAAAGAAAATTTAAACGGATTCTAGACCGGATTGCAGCCAAGAAAGGAAACATGATACGAGGAATATCATAATCTCAAAAAAGTGTTCGGGGGTTGTATACCCGCTCGAGAAGCTTGCATCTTGGGGGGAAACCGACTACAAGAGAAGCACCACCACGAAAAACGAGGGCGTCGGTCAAACAAATCAAAACAAGACCCAGGGGGGGGAAGTTGTAATGAAAGGGGGCACGGGGGTTTTCCGCGGGGGGGGGAAGTCCGAGACAGGGGCATCGAAAAAAAAACCGAACAATAACAGGTCACCAAGCAATGGGGAAGATGCTGGGGGCACACAGGTGTATGTGCGCGAAAGGAACAATACGGAGACCAACTCGCTGCCTGGCGTCGTGGGCTTGAAAAAACCACTGGGGTGTGGTCGGGGGTATAACTGCTAGGAGGCTAAGGATGGGGGCGTACCAACTGGAGTGGGGGGGTTGCAGCAAAAACCAATGAATGCCTTGGGAAACTAACCGGAAAAGCTATCAGTGGGAAGAGGGGGAAGTCCAAAAGACAGGGGGGGGAAGAAGGTCAAATATCATATCTACCTATTAAAAAGGTGGGGGGGAAAAAACGGCCGAACAAGCTCAGTTTACCATTCCGGGGCTGAAAGACCTCAAATAAAGGGGGGGGGGGGAAGTTTCTCTGTGGACTAGAAAAACTCAGCAAAAAAAGTGGTTCCTGGAAGGTGGAACGCATAATTTAACAAAAGAGCTGACCGAAAGAGAGATGCGCAACGGGGGGTGCTTTGTGGAAAGTGAAAAATATCAAATGGGAGCATTTGGGGGAAGACCGGAAAAGAGAAGGGGGGAAAGAAAAACAAATGGTTGGAAAGGAAACTCGGCCCGGCCGAGCCGTCCGACAAAGCCTGGGTCCCTCAAAATAATGGGATGGGAGGAGAGACTTTGGGAAACGGCAACGGTCCCCGTGCCGGGGTGGATCACGGCATTTTAGAAAGACAACAGAGGGAAGAAGGTACCGATAAGGGGGGGGGGCACAGAGAAAGCTTTCTTCTGGGAAAAGAAGGGCGATTCCAGAGGAATCAGGCCGGGTTGGGGGAAAAAAAAATCCCAGAACAAGAAAGACTTTCGCACATCTTTCCCTCAGTTCGGGAAGAAAAAAAATCTCAATAGGTAGGAAACAAGGGAGGGCATCACAGGGGAGAACGAAACCAATATTGCCGTGGGTTCAACTAGGGGGGTGCTAACATCAAGGACGGGGGGGAAATCCTATTGTTCCCCTGTGCCTTTAGCAGTCGGGGTCAGTGGGTTTGGGGTGGGGGTGGGACAGTTGAACAGAAAGAATCAAAAGGGGGGATATACCTCTTGGGCGAGGGGGCTGTAAGAACGCAAGAAAGGGAGGGGGCCAAAAAGGGAAAGGGGAGGGTGGAATCATGTGATAAATGCAAAAAACCCACACAGAGTAGTGATTGAAAAAAGAGGAAAGGGGATTCACCCACAGTAAGAGGGAAGGGGGTGTCCAACCGAAAGAGGCGGGGAAACGTGGGACCAAACCTACACTTGGAAAAGAGTTCAGACACGACTTGGGGGTGAGTTGAGGCGGTTCCAGGGGGGGGGAAAGGGGGTAAAATGGGGTACAAAAAAGTCCAAGCAGGCAAGCAACCGAACATCATCATAAGGCCCGTTGACTGAAATTTGGGGGGGAAAATGGTGACGTCAATTGGGTTCAGGAACCGCCAGGCCCCGGCAAAGTACTCAATGGACCGACCTAGCACAGAAAAAAAGATGAAGGACGGGTGGACTATTTGGGGTCGCATCCAACCCCCAACACGACCTGAGGTGGGGTCCCAAAGACGTATTAAGGGGGGGTACGAAACGGTCCCACAATTGAATGGCGTAAAGTTTTAATCCTTGGCGTGCGGACCAAAAAGCGGGAGTCCCAGAAAAGTATGGACAACCGGACAATGAAACGTGCCTTGGGTAGACCCAGAGGGAAGGACACCAGGAAGGGAAAGACAGTGCCACACGCATAGAGCAACATCACATGATAATAGACAGGTGGGGGAGAGGGGGAAGGGGGAAAAAGGGCGCGAAAGGGGGCAAGAGTAAAGAGTAAAAACCTGGGGGGGGAGCCGACTTGCAAGGGCTAAGGGGAAAAAACAGTGGAAAGGAAAAAGAAAAGAGGATTCAGTGGAAAAACCGAGCAAGTTCACCCCCACCCATAAAAGGGACTTCATTAAACGGGATATTTGTGGGGGCGGGAAGGTCGGAAGGACACCAGAAAGGGGGAAAACGGTTTGAGCGCTTGTGGGCCGAAAATCACGTGAAATAAAAAAGAAACGTTGGAAGACGTAGAACAGAAAAAGGGGCAAAGGGAGGGGTGGGCAGAAGGCCACCCGTTCAAAAGATGGACTCCCAGCAGATACGAAAAGTGCAAGATACCCACCTGGTCCGGAAAAAGCGCACGTAAAGAGGAAATGGGGGCACGTTTGGGGCACAACTTCCAAAACCAGGGGGGGGGGGGAATTGGGGAAAAAAAAAAAGCAACGAAGGGACGAACACAATCCGCGGCAACGCACCGGGGAAGTTAGAATACAATACCAAAGCTGGGTGAAGAAAACAGCACAACAAAAGGAAGCGGAGGGAAATTTTCGCAGGGGGGAGGAAAAATCGCACATAAACGCAACCCGACTCCTCAAACTGGGATGCGGGGTACGAGAGGGGGGAGGTTGTGAGGTAGATGGGGAAGGGTAAAAATGAATGACAGCCGTAGAAAGGGGGACGGGAAAGGAACCTGTCACCCGATGGTCCAAGGAAGGGGGGACGAAGAGGGAATAAATGGGACTCAGGAATCTAAAAATCAGTCGGCAAAAGAAGAAAGAGATAACTACCGACGGGGTGGAAAGACAAAAAAAAAAAAAAAATAAATCCCTAAAACTTTTGAAAAAAATGGACTCGACATTCGGAAGGGAGGACAAAAAAAATACATCTGAGAGTGGTCAATCAGTCGGGGGGGGGAAAAGCGTCGCAAAAAAGGTCGGGATCGCATGGGCGGGAACCCGCAATCAATTACCCATGGCTTGACAAGGCGAAAGGGTGGAAGTAGAGAGACCCAAAAAGTAAGCCGGACGTCACGAAATGGAAAAGAGCATACGGAGGGAAAGGGGGAACAAACGGTCCACACAGTAAGCGAATTAAGGACTCCAAAACTGCAAAAAAGCCCCAACAAAAGGCATGGGCTGGTAGGCCTTGGGGAAAGGAAACATCCGGGCGAAAGGATGAGCAAGAGACTATCGGGCTAAAATCACCCAACCTCCGAAAAGGATCAGGTTTTCACCATGCCGAGGGAAGAGAGTGAAACGGACACGTGGAAACCGAAAAAGGAACCCAACTTACGAAATCAAAAAAATGGTCACGGAAAGCCCAATCCATAAGAGTTCAAGGCCCGGGGCTTGGGGGGGAGACCGGGGGGGGGACCGAGGGAAAACAAACCGTTGTCAGACGCTTGTTTGCTGCAAAAAAGGGGAAAACCAGATGCCTCTGATCAGGAAGAAAAGCGGAATGAGAGGAAGGAACAATCCGAGTGTCTGGAAAAAGCTTTCCAAAAGACGGAACAGGGTTTCTTAGTCAGGAAACCAAAAACAACGGAAAGGAAAAAAATAGAGGAAAATCCAGAAAGGGGGCCAACAAAAAAGGGTGACCGCTGGCTGCGGGCGGAGGGAAGTACGCAGAAAAATCACCGCCGGGATCAAACTTGGGGAAAAAAATCAGACCAACTAATTCAAGCAAAGCGCAACAACCTCAGGGGGGTCAACTCTCGCCCACAAAAACCGTTAACAAAAGCAAGAAAGAAAAAAGAGGGGGGAACAGAGGTTGGATCAGGTGACGGGGCAACAATTTGCCGAGAGGGAAAAAGGGGGGGTTCCTCTGTCAAAAGAACGGGCCGGACTAGAAAAAACGGGGTTGAAGAGGAAAGGGGGGAGAGGTGAAGACGGGACGTGGGTCAAGGAGGAGACGTAGTAGGCCTGAAGCACCTTCGCCAGAATGGGAAAAAAAGAAAAACATCAACTCGAAATACCCAGGGGGGTGTTCTGGCCAAAAAAAAGGGGACCGGAAGGGAAAAAGACAGCGTACCTTTGTATTTTACAAAAAAAGGGGACAATCAATTATGGCTCCAGGTGCCTGAAAAAAAGGGGACCTTCTTACGGGCACACGGGGGGAAAGACCCCCCCGCACAAAACGGACGGGGGTAATTAAGGACGAAAGGACTGGATTGGACCGTGAACACCCAAAGGGGGGGAATAGGGACGGAGAGGGCGAGAACAGAATTCAAAAGAGCGACCCCGGGGAAGTCGTAACCGACTAAAGGGAGAGCGAAAAAGCAATGAACGCAGGGCGGGGTTGGGGGAGGGAGAAAAAAGGTTCCGCTAAATGCACACTTCTAACCGCCATAATAAAAATCGCTTTACATCAAAGGGAATCACCAAAGTACATAAGTAAACATCCCGGGGACTTGCAAATGCAGGGGTACCCGGAACGTTGTCCCGCTGAAGCATCTAAAAGTGCAGAGAAAAACCAAAAACAACTAAGAAAAAAAAGGCATCCAGAACAAAAGGATGGGCAGGGGGATCCCGATCATAACCGGAAGAAATAACTAGAGGCCAGGCTGTAGGGTCTTTGCCAATAGAGGGTGGGTGCGGGAAGGGTTAAATTGCGAAGGAGACGACCTCAGGATGTGGAACGTCACCCCTGTAAGGCGAAAGTAAAAAAAAGGATGGCCGGTGGAAAAAAAAAAGGGGGACAAAAAGACTATCAGGGGAACGCCTCTGGAAGAAAAAACAGGGGACAAAAGTATGGGGGCACCAAGGAAGGAACCCGGGATGCGTGAAAACCATAGAAAAAGAACTAAGCGGGGGAAGAATTCGGGGCTACAGTCCTCCGGGGTCAAACCCGATGTAGGCTTTTCAACTGAAAAAAAGAGGCATAAAAGGCCGGAGGGTGGACGGAAGACTGTCAGATCAGATCCCGCAAATAAGGAGGGGGGGGGAGGCAGCAGGGGGAGCTGTGTGAAAGAAAAGTCAGAATTACTGATTATCAAGTTGCATCCGGGGAAAAAAGCCAAGAGAAGTGACAGGGAACATCTGCACCAGGGCCGTGCACTCAGATACAAAAAAAAAAGGTACTGAAATCATGGAGTGGAGGGAGGGGGGGGTGGGAAAGGGGGAAAGGGGACCCTGATCAGGGGTAAAAATGTTGGGGGGCAAAAAAAGGTAACAGGGATCCGGTTGGGACAGACGACCGGGCGTCGGGAAACATGAGGCACAAGCAAGACAAATTACAAATGGCGTGTGTGGGGGGGAACAGGTCGCCCAAGAAAGGATAGGGAATGTCCCTGTTTGTGAACAATCGATAGAGGAAGGATCAAACTAAACTAAGAAAATATTGGAAGGGGGAAGCCGCCAGCCGTCAAAGGTCAGTCAAAAGGGAAGACCTGGGCGTACCCACGAAAAGGGGGACTACCTAGACAAAAAATCCTGGGAAAGGGAACTCTCAAGGGGGGGGTGAAAACACTGTTTTTAGGGTTTTTGCTAGAAAGAGGCGGGGGCCAGGGAAATGAAGTGGGGGGAAAAAAATTGACCTAAGAAAGCCCTGAGCCACATCAAAAGAAAGCCTGTATATAACTACGTTGCCGTGAAACCGGGGGGAAGACACGGATGGGAAAGGGGAAAATTAATGGGGATGGTGGGGGAGGCAGGTGTGCAATAAGCAGAACAACAAAAACGTAGGACTAGGGAAAAATTACAAGGGTTCATCGGGCCCTGAAGTTCAAGTCTTGCGACAAGGGGGGGGGACAACCGGCGGGGGGGGAAAGAACCCTCTTGGTGTGGAGTTGGAATAAAGGGTCGGCGGAAAACCTTTGGAACACTTACGGAAGGAACGCCGCGAAAGATACGCGGGGAAAAAGACGGACATGATGTGAGAAATTGAGGGGGGGGGGAAGCCAAAACCAGTAACCATCTTGGAAGTCAATGTACGTCTGATCAGCGGATTCAGTGGGGATATTCGGGGGGGTAAAGGGGGGGCAACCGAGTTGCAAAAAACTAAAGAAAAGAGTCTTGACGAAAGGGTCCCAATGTAAATATCGTCAGGAAGAATTGGCGCTTTGCCTGAAGAAGAACAGGTAACGTTGGGACCACAAGGGGGATCTTTAAAACCAATCAGACATCAGGTGGGGGGGGAAGGACAGCTTTCCACAAAGGGAGCCTGGGAAAAAGAAGGAAGCCGCAGCCCATCCCAATATACCTTTTTTGGGGGAGGTGGAGGGCACTCTTCCGTACAACAGTGTGCCGAGATGTCAGATACTTGGAAACCCAGAGTGCAAGCGTCTCCACCGGAGTGAACGAAGGAAAAAAACGGGAGGGGACACTTACAACACAGTAAAACACAAAAAGAACATTATCAGGAAGTGAGGGAGATTGGGGAAAAAGGGGGTCTTTGGGGCTTAAATCATTCAAACGACCTTAACACCAGGGAGCAGGTGTCTTCACCCATCGAGAAAGAAAGTCGAAAAAATAAGTAGAACGTAGAAAAATATGGGGAACCTGCTCTGGGAGGTTTCAATGGGATCGAGAGGAAGTCCAGAGGGGGGGGGGAGGGTGAAAAACAACCTGTTCTGAAAGAGGCACCTAGGAGGAATCGGGGGGTTTGAGTCAACAAAGGTTTTTGGGGGGGGGAAGGTCCGCAGAACAGAAAAAAACGACGAAAAAAAGCGAAAGCGGCCGGAGTTACTAATTACCGACCCAGGCGGGGGGTTGTAATAACGAGAAATGCATCGGGTGGGGGCGACCGGGGGGGGAAGAACCACAGACACAGGAGAAAAAGCACACGCATCAGTTTATTACTGGCGGGGCCGATGGGGTCGGGGAAGGAGGAAGGGCAACTTCCAACTTAAAGAAAGCGGGAGACAACGTTGTGTAGTACAGGAAAACCCGGGGAGGGGTTTCAACAAAGCAATGTGACGACGATCGTGTAAAGCGAGGCTGCAAGGGGAGAAAGGAAGAAAAAAAAAGTCTTATCGAACAAAAGAGGAAACTGCGTTTAAAGGGCAGAGAGGATCAGGACGGGACAAACCGCAGTTGCAACTGTCTCGTCAGGAACGGCCCCTTCAGGAAGAAGAGGGGGGGGGTGGGGAGGGGAAAATCCGGAAAAAAAAAACGGAAAGCATCAAAAACAGCGGCATCAAAGCAATGTGTTTTACTGAATCCGCCCCGTAAGAGTCGTCGGGTGGTAAGGGGAAACACACATAAAAAAAGGGCCGGGGAAACACAATACGTAAGCGCCCTTCAATGCAGGGCAAGGTCAAATGAAAACAAAACACCAACACCAGACGGTGCGAGGGGGCCTGGAAAGGTTTTTATTCACATCCTGAAGACGGTATACAAGAAAAAGGGGCTCCGGAAAAACAAAAGGACCGAAAAACCTCCTCAAGGGCAGAAAATGTTGAAAACCAGACTAGCAACTGAAACCCCTCAGCCAGAGACCAAAGAAACTGACCAGATAAAGAACAGGACAAAGGGAAACCCCTCATAGGGAAAAAACCACTCCAAGAAGTGAGGTGGTAGGACCATCCCGTTTTGCATATAGGTAAGAAAAAAAAAAAAACCTTGTGGCGAGGGGGATCCAAAGGGGAAAGAACTTCCTTAAACACTTATCTCTCTGGTAAATAAAGGGGGCATTGCGAAATCAAAAGCGGGCAATCCCTCATCAACCAGGAATTTCTGTACAAAAAAAAAAAAAGGGAAAAGGATTAAAATATAAGTCAACACTCGCTTATCTTTCTAAAGGAAGTCACGTTGTCAGCATGGGGGAAAACCTCATCAAACCACTGACCCTGATCAGGAACACGGGAGGGGTTCCCCTGGAAAAGAAAAAAAAAAGCGCCACCCGGTTTTAGGACAATAAGAAGAAAAAACCACCCAGAGCACGTAAAAAAAAGCCGGAGGGGGGAAGTTTACATTATTATGTCTTGAAAAAAAAGGGGTTGATGAGGGGAAACTGTGGGGTTTGCTATAAAACGCAAGGGAAGGATGGCCCGACAGGAAGGGGGTGACCAGGGAAAGTCAATGGAGGAATGATGGGGCCAGTTTTTGAAGAACTCAAAATAGACTGAAACCGAATGAATCACAGAAAAAGAAAGCCCCAAAAGGGGGTGTGGAGGAGGGACCAAAAAGCCTACAGGTGAAGTCGAGGCTGTAAAACGCAAAGTCGTATGAAAGTTGGGGGGGGGGGGGGGGGGGCCGGCAAGGAAAAAAAACAACGCGACGGTCTAAGCGTCGAACTACTTAATACCATCACAAGGGATGAAAAGGGAAAGCTGGACTGGGTGGGAAAAAAAAAAAAACCGGACACTACATCGTAAAGCGCAAACGGAGGGTCAGGATGTCCGGCCCCTCGGGGAGAAATGAATCGAGAGCAAGTCAAAACGCAGGGTATAGAGGGAAGAAGAGGGGGGCTCATGCCCGAAAAAAAGAGTCAAGAATCACTTCCCCAAGCCAGCGGGACAACCTACAAAGAAGGGAAACAGCAAAAACAGCCGAACGGGGGAAAGGTCTGCGAGGAAGAGAAGAAGAGAAAACAACCGACAAGAAAGATACCCACGGCATTCAAAGGAGATGGGGGGGGGGCTCGGGAGGGGACAAAGGGAAACCTGATAAAAAAGACCACTCGATGTGGGGGAGGGGGGGGTCTGTCACCCCGCAGTGGGACAAAGTATTAATGGTTAGAAGGGGGGCGAGACAAAAGTTTTCGTACGGGAGGGGGTGTGAGCGGATGTAACCAAAAACTGGATGGAAGGGGTTGAGACAAAAACTCCGAGAAAGATCTTACCGAGCAGAAAAAAACAGGTTGGGGGGATAAGTCATATGGGGAAAAGTATCCGGAAAAGGGGGGGTGCAGGGTTTGGGGGGAAAGATCGAAGGTAGATGGCATACGACCCACTTATTTCGAGATTGGAGGGCGAAAGGAAATGCGCTCACGTGGGGACGGCAAGGTGGGGAAAAGAACTACGTTCACAAAGCGCATCAAAAAACGCCCGAAAAAATGAAGGGGATACCCAAGGGTGAAACTGGCTGGGGAAGAGATGACAAGACAGGGAAGTCTTCCAATTTCGCTCTGAAAGAAACGCCCCTCACGAGGGAAAGGGGAAAAAAGGGGACTCAAGGGGAACAACTGTGCAGGACGCAAAAAAGGGAAAGGAACATAGAGTCAATACTACTAATGAGTATCGGCGTGAGTGGGTCACGTGGCAAAAGGAAAGGTTTATCAACGCAGGGAAAAAAAAAGTGGGGTTTAAAAAAACCATCAATAAATACTTTGAAAATCAGGGTGCGCCAAGCTTGGCCCAGGGAGGGACGACTCTAGAAAGAAAGTCGGGGGGGGAAAGCCAGGGTTCAAGGGGGAAGGTCGCCATGATGAGTCGTCACTTTTGACAAACTCCAGAGAAAAAGGACAAGAGAAAGTATTTCAGGAAACAAGGGCAGAGCCATGGGGAGGACGCTAATGAAAAAATGGGGGGGGACTGGCGTCCAACGAAAATGGAGACATCAATTCCGGTGAAAAGAGCCTCCGGGGGATTATTCGGTGCCTGTTGCTAGCAGGCCGGGGAGGCCGGAAAGTGTGTGTTTGGGAAGAAGAAAGGTGAAAAAAAGACCAACAGAGCCTATAAACAGGGTAGCCGGTATAGAAAAAGTTTCTTGTCAAAAGGGGCGCAAGAGAAAAAAAACCTCATGCAGTCAAAGGAAATGGATGTGTAAACCTTTGGGGGATCTCTCAAAAACAAGGGGGGAAAAAAGGATGAGGGAAGATCAACAGAAATTAGGGGATGCAATCTTCTGCTGGCTCAAACGTGTGGGAAGGGGGGGAAAAAAACGAGCTTAAAGAGAGACAAGGGGGATGTTGGATCTGAGGTTCCATAACTTTCCTCTGGTTTGCCAAACACATTCAACGCGCCGCTAGCCAGAAAAAAAGAGCTGGGACCGGACCTTGTAAATGTTACACAAAAAGGGGGTCAGTGGATCCCGCAGGGCCACTTGAGCGGAAGAGGGAAAGGAAAGAGAAGGATCAGAAGAGTGAGAGGTGGAGGAGGCAGCTCAAGGTGGGAAAGGGCGAAGGGGATGTGGGGGACAATGGGAAAAAACAGAGGAGCAGTACTCACGCTTTACGGGGGGCCTACGAAGGGGATGTAAAAACAAAAGAAGCTTCTCTACCACGTAGGAATAAAACAGGGCATGGTAAAACTTGTACCGCGTAACAAGAAAAGGGACCGCCGGAAAGCCGCGCCGCAAAAGGAAAGGGTCTGGTACAGGTGGGGGAGAGGACGGAGCGATGAAAAGGGGTTGGAGATCAAGTGTGGGGCTCAAGCGGCTCGTGGGCGAGCGCAACCACATTGGAGTACGCAATCGGGAGATAATTACGTCCAAAAACACAGAAAAAGTATGCGCATTAAAGTTAAATGTTATTAGAGGGAAAAAGGGTAGGGAGGACAGCCTTAAGGGGACCCGCAACCTGGGAACAACAAGTTGGAAATCAGAAGGGGGGAGACCGAGGCCAGGAAGACAGAACTTTAACATAAAAGGATATCGTAAAAACCGAAATGGGGTAAAAAAGGCAAAAAACGTAGGCCGTTGGTATAGGGAACATCGGGACGATATGCCAGAAGTGCCGGATCCACAGGGTTCAAGGAAAAAAATCGCTTCACGTAAGAAATCAGTTGGACAGGGGGGGTGAAAAAAAAGTAAAACGGCCAGGAAGGTTTTTTTGGTGGACTGAAGACGAAAGACAACCCGGGACTACACAGTCCGAGAGGAAAACCGGTTGAAAAAACTTAATACAAACACACAATCATTGTGGTGGAAGGACCGCAGAAAAGGCAAGGCAGGGGTGCGAAATGTTCCGGGGAAAAACTCAACATCCAACTCTCTCAATCCCTTGGTGGAACGGGGGTCGGAGATGGGGGGAGGGTTTCGTCGGAAACTTCATAGGGGACAGGAAAGAACCAACGGGCCGGGGAAATAATTAAATCAAAGGGGGGGCCTGGAAAAAGGCTTTTTGTATGGTAGACGAAAGATGGGATATTCTGGGAAGGGCGGAAAAGAAGACCCTGAAAAAAAACGGGGATCTACAAAAAAAAAATGGGGGGAACGTGGTCATTGGGGGAGAGGGGAAAAAAAAAAGTACAGGCTAGTCTGGGAAACAGAACCGAAGGGGAGCGGTGAAATCAGGGACTCGAATATTCAAAACATTCGGGAGAAACGGGGGGGGGGAAAGTCAATAAAGAAAAAAAAAAAAAGGGTAACGTCCAGTCCTATTAATCAAGTTATTGAGAAAGCCGCGGATCCCCAAATTCGGAGTTGCGTGAAAAAGAGAAGAAACTGAGGGGAAATGTGCAGGCAAAATACAGTGAGTCCTTCCCCGATGGAAAAAGCATCCGACCAACACCAGGGCTGGGTGAGTGCAACGGGGGGGAATGCCTTGGGTGGGGGATTCCGCGAGAGAAATGAAGCAGCACAAACTCCTGGTACCGGGTAATCATCACCGTCAAAGGAGTAAACTCCAAGTGCGAAAGGGGACACCCCTGAGCAAGGAAAATGGGGAAAAACTGCATTACTAACCACCGGTACAAGGGCCAAGAACGGTAAAGGAAAGAACAGAATGCCAACACCGCTGCCTCGGATGGGGTAAAAAACGTTCGAAAAGCGGTTGGGGGGACGAGGGGTGGGTTAAAAAAGCACCAAGTTTGTGTCGGCAGGAAAAAAAAGGCTGCATGAAGAATGGCCAAGAGCATCAAGGAGAGGGCCATCCGCAATCACAGTAGGGAAAGAGGCAACCAGCGGGGGGAAAACCAGGAAGGGTAAGGGGAATGGAACTCGAGAAACCCAACAACTCGGTAAAATATAGCATACATGTGAAAACGGGAGGGGGCTTTGTGGGCCGAGGGTCGATTGGCGCCCAGGCACGCCCTCAAGGCTAGTTCCAGGAAAAAAAGTTCCCTTGGCACAAGACCCAAGGCGAAAAAGTTTTGGCCGGGGACTCTCGTAAAAAGCAGGAGACAAGGGGGGGGTACATAGTCTGCGAGTGGGACAAATTAGGGGAGGGGGGGAACCTGGACAAGGGTGGCACTGGGGGGGGGAGTAGGGGGACGGAAGAAAAACGGCAAAACCGGTACTAGGTACTGACCTAGGCAGGTGTAACGGAGAGTTGGAAGGATTGTAAAGGTCCTGTGGAAAGAGACGAGGTAGGCTAAAAGACCAAAAAAAACGCCCTAAAATCAAAACAGCGGAAAAAAAGGCACACCCGCCCACCTGTTGGTGGATGCGGAAAAAATTGGAAGGAGAACCTGTTAAGGTGGGGGGACCAAAAAGCCAAGGTCCGTCATGCCCTTTAAAAAAAAGGACTTACCTTAAATGGGCGGCACCAGAACCGTAACACCACTAA
>Ga0179593_1377403_pt1 | contig 19493 bp, 22 predicted proteins | sample CZODoug2_1_08_16_FD_185931 | JGI IMG/M metagenome (GOLD analysis project Ga0179593, IMG submission 185931) | Vadose zone soil fungal communities from Angelo Coast Range Reserve, California, USA - CZODoug2_1_08_16fungal (PacBio error correction) | ecosystem: Environmental > Terrestrial > Soil >...
CGCCGCTGAGACGAGAACTAACGCCAGCCATAAAGAATTTTTTCAAAAAAAAAGGGGGAGGGGAAAAACCAGGCAAAAAAAGACACGGCCGAGGACGAATTTTACGCGGGGGGGGTAGGAAACCGGGAAAGATGCAGTTTATCGACATAGTTCATTCGGGCACAGGGGACAGATACGGGTCCTTCAGAATTTGGACGTCAATAAAATGACGTCCGCGGCGGAATCTATTGCATTCGACACGAGCGACCCACCATAACTTCACATCACCAGCTCTTAGGAAAAACAGTTAGGGCATAAAAAAAGAAATGCGTTTCAACAGGACCTGGAAGAAGGGGAGAGGGAGAAAATGGGTTAGATTGATGCCTACCGTAAGGACTACTCTGCGAATGATTAAGAAAGAGAGCCAAGGCGGGGCATGACGGGAACGTCATGAGAATTGGGTCGGGTGGGGAGAGGACCGTGGTTAACACCTCTTCTCAATGGAGGAACATGTGGGCACATTATCCTCCCAATCGCATGAGGAATGCAAAAGAAGTGACCCCCCTAAGCACGTCCGACCAGAGCGAAAAAAAAAAAGAGACCGACTTTACTCTTTAAAGAGGCTGCCACCCGACAGCGCGCTCATTCCGTGCCATGAGTTGTCTTCCTCGGGGAGAAGGTAAGGGAAGGGACCTGTGAATCCCCCAGGTCCTCTTACGAAACAAGCGGACATGGTCCTCCAAAATAAAGCCGCGGAGAAGGGGAATAGTCTTGAAACGAAAGTCGTCGGAAAAACAACAGCGATCATTTGGAAGTTGCTTACGACCAGGGAGCAAGCGTTGGATTTAACTCGGTGGAAGACATCCAGGGGGGGAACAACTGCCGAGAGGTTTTCGGTCACCACTCGATTTCTTGCCCCGCGAGCAAGGGACTGACGCTTCACGCTGCTTGACAAGGGGGGGAAAAGCGGGAAAAAAACGCCTGACGAAAATCAGCAACGAGGAAAGGCGATGCGGAGATCAATCTCTCTTAGATGGGGGAAATAGTCAATGGTCATGTATTCCCAAAAAGGCCGACGGGATGCAAAACGGGCAAAGAGTCGAAAGTGAGGAATGGAAGGGAAGGTAAACGCCCGTCGAAATACGTGAGGAACCACTCGTGCGGAAGTCAGATGCGTAACCCGCGAAAAAGCTACATCAATTCGGTTCGCAGCCGGACAGGGATAGTGGAAAGACGATTCTGATTCGGGGGTCTTTGCTGGTGACCCAAAAGACAAAGGTGGGCAGTCTTATAAAGACTCTACGAAAGCAAGGCCGCCGGGGGGGGGGAAGAAACAGGCCAGCCAAGGAATAAAAAGGCGAAGAGGGTCGCGACTTTGAAGAACAAGGGGGGAAAGGTAAAATATTGTGATGTTACTACCTAGGAAAAGGGGGGGCCATGCAGAAATGGGAAGGACTGGGTCTCAATTCACCAACGAGGGGATACTCGACTGTATTTAGTAGAGGAACTTGAGGGAACTAGCAGACCTCAGACATAAGCAGAATGGAAAACTTCGTAAAAGAAAAAATGGGGCATATAACAAACGAAAAAAGCCCTATGTCGATTTCCTCGAGGTGTGGGACTCTAGCAGATAGATGGGGAAAAAGGAAAAATCAAAGGTTAGACTAGAATAACCAAGTGAAGTTACCAAAAGTGGGGGAGGGGGAGTCATAGGGAATATCGGAGAGATTCAGCTTTGGCTCACGTCGGAGTTTTGGTGTGACCAACGCTTGTAAACTCTCGTTTGAACAAGGAAAAGGGGAAGGGCACGCTTGGGGGAATAGATCAATGTGGGGAGAACCAAGTTCTCGGGGGAAGTGGGGTCCGACGAGGACGTTCGCCTTCCGAAAAGGACATTCCTACGTCAGATAAAGAAAGAGGGGACCAGCAGCCAATTGACTAACACAGAAGAAAGAGATTTAGGAGCGGAAGGAGGAAGAATGGGACGGACGACTATATTCACTTGAGCAAGTGTACTTCAAATCTAAAGGAGCTGCCTCTAGGGGAAAGTATCAACGCACAAAACGGATATCACACGGGGACATCGGTCGATTGGACCGGTTCATGAAGCATGCTGGCGGAAGTGGGTACAAATGCCCTCGCCAATAAGGGAGAGAAGGAGGACGCACGATGGATGCTCTGAGGGAACACAAGCCATGCAGAAGAGCTTGGACGACAAAACGCAATTACCGAGATGGCGGACCGGAACGGGGGAAGGAGAAAAAAAAAAAGTCAGACTTGGGGAGGGGAGGCGTGCGGCAGAAAGAGTTTTTCATTTCTTGTGATGTTCCATGTCGCCACAAAAAGTTATGGGCGGAAGTGGAAAAAAAAGAAATGTCGCCATTGTTCTGCGTTCAGGTCTGGGGTGGGGCCCGAGAGGTGAATCAAAAGAACTGCATATAACGCCCAGAACTTACGGTACGGGTTACGATGGTTGTGAATTATCTGCGCGATCAAGTTTGTATGGGCTAGAAAAAGCGCAAGGGGAAGAAAAAAAGGGGGGGGAAAGTCCCCGGGGTCCGGATCACAATGGGGGCAAGTACAAGAAGCGGCACGATGCGGATTCTCGACGAAACGATTCGTCCTGATCGACGAAAGAGGGGACCCCGCTGATTCAGTACTTGAAGGACTGCGCGAACGAAAGACAGAGTTTAGAGAAACAACAACAAAGAGGAGGAGAAAGGAAGATGTTTAGAGAAAAGATTCCGCGAGAATCAGCGGGACGCAAGCTCGGAATCATAAAGCGATTTCGTCGAGAATCGAAAACATCACAAAAATCGTGGGAGAAAGAGGGGAAAAACTGGTCTGAGGAGCAAGGCAAGTGGGGGGGGGGGGGGGGTGACGCGCTCCAATTTTAGTCAGTCTCCAGAAAAGGGTCAATGTCGCAATAATCGAAACCAGGAGGGACCGAAAGTGTTACCTGATTTCTATTCCTGTATTGGGGAGTGAAGAAAAAAACTGCGGAAGACGCAACGAAAAAGATGATAGCACGAGAGAAAGGGGGGCAAGGTCGTGGGTCAAAAACGCTCCTCCCAGTATCAGGGGGGTGGCTGGAAGGGACTGGAAAATTGCGCAATCATATGAAAAAGGAGGGAAGAAAAACCGCGTCCAACTTCTCCTGTGGGAGAGAGAGAAACACCGTTGAGTAGTGAAAGAAGACTGTAATTGAGTGGGAAATGGAGTCAATACCTATGACAACTTCGCATGGGAGGAGGCGTCACCACTAGGGGAAAAAAAGGGGAAAGAACTTGACGAATTATGGGATTGGGAGGAGGAAGGGACGCACTTCCGCAGCTGCTTCGGAAGACACATTCCGTTCACAGGAAATCGGCACGCTGGGGGATGACGTCGAGCAAGTTGGGGGCTGGGTTTCCTGGGGAGAAAAGGCCACGAAGGGCAGAGAGTGAATAGGGGGGAAGGAAAAAATTTCGGCCATTGAAGTCGAACGGCTCAACAGTATACGGAGCAAAGCTCCGATAAGGGGGAAAGGAGTAGTGGAGTATGGGGTCTATAAAAGGGGACGGGGGAACAGCTTTGACTCTTTGCGGGGAAGTCGTAGAGGGGTGCAATGGGGGGATCAGGCAGAGGTAGGGAAGAATAATGGGGATACGGCGGAGAAAAAATGGTCTCAGTTTTATCCAGTGCGGTCACCTTCTTCATGTGGGAAACTAGGGTAGTCCCAAAACGCGTGGGGGGGGAAAAAAAAAAGAAAGAAGGCGCAAAAACGCTCACCATATCTGACAAAGACGAGGCGTTGTTGGGGGGGGGGGACGCCAAGTCTCGCCAGAGGGTCGGTCATAAAAAAAAAGAGGTTTCCGCATAAGGGAGGCCATTGCTGGGGTAAGGGAGAAAAAGAGCTACGATAAGTCGTGGACATCGCTTCGGACGCGATTTTCGGAATCGGGGGGATTTTGTGAAGGTGAGAAAACGGGTGCAAAAAAAAATCGGTTGCGAAGCCATTAGCTGGGGCAGGTCATTTTCCTCCAGTCGGGGGAATAATTCCTCTCTGAAAGAAGAACCGGAAAGGAGTGGGGTGCCACGACCTTTGGTGGTGGGGGCCACCCATTCCTTTGGAGATGAAGGCTGGCCTTCCACCAGTGGACTGGTTCCCATCACAGGGACACTTTCACAATTCAGTAGGAGGAAGGAAAAAAGAGCAACAGTTGATGGAGGGTGGAGTTTCGCAGGGGGTTTCAAAATGTCGGTCTCAAGACTTCGAAAGAAGAATGCGGAGGGCCAGGTTCGAGAGGGGGGCGGGGCAAGGGAAAAGGTCAAAGATACGATAAAAAAGGTCTTTCAAACGTCGCGGCTGAGCAAAAGGATTCTGGCGGATGATGAAGGCTAAGGAAAAGAATTGTAGAGGAGAGACTCGGGTGCCGAATGCCGCAAGGGGATCACTAGTTTGGGGGGGGAACAAAGAAAGTAGGTATTTCGACGGGGGGGGTTCTTAAGGAATGAAAGAGAGACCGCTGCAACTTAAGTGGTGAAAGCATTGCGGACCCGTTCAGACATATCCATATTGAACGAGACGTCCATCAGCAAAGCGTGCACGAAAAAAAATCATTCAAAACATGAGGGGAGAAGAAAGGTGAGTAGGGAGGGGGGAAGGACAGCATGCTGCGGTGTACTTTTGGGTTCAACCGTTTCAGCAAAAAGTCTGGGGTGAAGACAATCTTTATGGTAAAGTTAGGAAAAGGGGAGGAGAGGAAAAGGAGGAGAGGGATTTGGGTCTTACCCGCTTGGCGGTAGATGTGTCGACCAAGTAATTCTGTTGGCGGACGCCAGAAAGGAAATTCCAGTTTTGCTCACAATACTAGTTGGGCAGCAGCAGGTCGTAAAGGTGAAAAGGGGGCACTTGAAGGAGGGAGGGGTAAAGGAAAAGGGAGGGTCGGGAAGGAGGGCTTCCAGGAGGCCGGCGCGGGGGGGAAAAGGAGCTGGGGAGTTAGCACGGCCAGGGGGTGGAAAAACGGAGGGAGTCCAGCGCAGGAAACAGGGAAGGGCCGCTTGATCTGTGAGCAGGTTCCTGCCGGACGGAGTAAGTCGATTCGTTGGCGAGAGGAGGGGAGAGGGGTGTTTATTTTTGAAAAATAGGTCACGGCAGGAAACCTCGGGTCTGCGGAGGGGGGAAATTGGGCCCTGAGATAAATTAGCACACCAACGAGTTCAGGGCACGTCTTAGATACAGACTTCTCACAGTAGCGAAAAAATGACGGGAGGTTTGGACCTGGGGGAAATGGGTGAGAAAACGAAGGGGGATATGGCAGCAAGTCGCCTTCATTGCAGGAATAAGGAAAAAACCCAGGGGGGGTCGGAGCAGTCTTCATTTGCCAAAAGGAGATAACCGCAGAAGGGATGAAAACGGGAGGGGATGAGACAACAGCATGGTAGGGAATCGGTTCTGCCGAGATGAATGCACCCTTGAGAGCCGCTTCGGAGGGAGTGACTTAAGAAGGCGGGGGGATGAGAGAGGGAAGAAGGGCAGGAAAAAAACTCAGGGACTGGGTTGATTCGATAATTGCATCGTGCCAACAGCAAGAATCACCCCAAACAGCGTAAAACTTGCTTATCAGGGGGGGAAAGGTAAGGAGGGAAGGAAGGAAAGAAAGGGGGGAAAAACACGGGTGTCGGCATCAGGGAGGACGCGCGCTAGGAGTTCAAGCCAATCTCTTGACGATCCGGTTAACACGCAAGGTTCTGGTGAACTGAGAGTGAAGAAACGCCCGCTATTGACCACTACCTTGGATTATTCTAGCTGTAAGACCACCAAGGGGGAAGCGCAACTTCGGGGAAAGAAAAGGAAGGTTGGGGGACGCGAATGAAAGTTGTCGTGGGTTGGAAGGAAGCAAAGGAATGTAGAGGGATGGCATTGGGGCGCTAAACTCCACTGGAGACAAACAGTTCAGTTCGGGGGGAAAAAATCCAAAAAAGGCCAAACCAAAAACCGACGAAGTTGCCATGCCTGGGGGGGGTACTTTGTCAGAAATGTCTTTTCTAGGTCCTGCCCTTAAGGAGAGGGAAGGGGGTCTAGAAAAAGCTCGGCCGGATAAAAAAACTCAGGTAAGGGGGTTCAAGTCAAAGAGGAAGGAAAAAGAGATCATACAGAAACACAAGAAGGAGGCGGAGGAGAGGGACTGTCGTGTGACTTTCAATAGTAGCCAAAGGCTTTTTGAAGGCGAGTGAAATGGGGACCTTGCATATCCAGGCACGGACTTCCTTTCCTTAAGACAGAGGGACCATTCAAGGAAAAATTCACCCGGGGGGAGGCAGGGAAAAGCCGGCCGTTAGGGTCATTTGCTTGATTTTGGGGACCATAAACTCAAGGAACAAGTGGGTTGCGGCCAAATGTGTGGCTTGGTAAAGAGAGGGAAACAGTCAAATTAAAGCCTTGTGCTCTCCAAAAAAAATAGCAACTTTTCCATTGGAGACAGTCAACGTCCTGGAGGGAAATTGTAAGGCATTTTGCTGGGAACGTAAAGGGGGGGGTCAGGGGGGCAAAAGAGAGAGAAGAGAAGCCATGGTGGCTCAAGAGCGTCGGCAAGCGAATTTGCAATCAATGCAGAGTTCTCTGGGAGAGGAAAATGATTAGGACGGTGGAAGAGCGAGCGTACCGCCACCCGACTGACCTAAAAAACATTTTGTAAAAATGGACGGTACTCCAGGGGGAAGAAGGAAGGAACGAGATGCTACAAGGAGGGGGGGAGGGGGGGAAAAGGCGGCAGTGGAAAGAAAAATTTGGTAGAGAACAGTGGGAGATTGGGAAGGCAGGGGGGAGAGAGGCGGTCCAATCCTTCAAACATATTCCAGAAAAGGACCAAAGAAGAGGAAGGCTAAGGAAGCGACACGTTCTAAAACCGATTCCATCTGAAAAAGCCACCATTGGGGGGGGCACTATTCGTCGGAGGGAAAGGAAAAACAAGAACCGTTATCTGCAGGGGGAAAAGGGGGGGGGGGGGGGGGGGTGGGGGGGGGGGGGGGGGGGGGGGGGGGGGGGGGGGGGGGGGGGGGGGTTGGGGGGGGGGGGGGGGGGGGGGGTGGGGGGGGGGGGGGGGGGGGGGGGGGGGGGGGGGGGTTGGGGGTGGGAAAAAGAAGGTAGAGAACGTGAGGTTTTTGTTATGCTGAATGGAAACTCGGAGGGGGGGGGAAATCTTTTTCAGGGAGGAAAGGCTGCTAGCGACAAAATGCGTTAACTTCAAGGGGAACGAACTTCTGAGCGACTGGGGGAATAGTTAACGCAGGGAGGGTGTGAGAGGAGTCTGATCATTGGTCGCATGTAGGCGCATGGGCACGAGACACGCAGAATCGAAGGAAACCTTCAATTTCAGAAAGTTGACCATCCCAGCTCGACAGCGCTCGCCACGAACTAAGGGGGCCCGAAAGTGACGAAAGGTGGGCGGGCCGCGGCTCCCAACATCAAAGCGGCTATGATCTCCGGTGAAAAGGGCGCAGGACAATGCAACCGTCAAGTGGCACGAGAAACAAAGGAAGCTAACGAAGAATCGGGGAACACGCTCGAAAAAAAAGCCAGAGACGACTGAAAACGTGAAACGAAATGCGGAGAAAAAAAGAGATACCTGTTGGCAAGGGGGGCTTACGGAATCAACAAGCTAGGTCAAGGGGGGGAAGAAAAAAGAGTTAAGCGGGTGGCGTCCGCCCACTTAAATTGCACTCGAATGGCCTAAAAAAAAAAAAAAAGCCGGGGAGGGGTTAGGTAACAACAACTCGGTGGGAGTGCTCCCAAGGAACTGAAGAGTAAAAAGCCAGCTGGGCTCAGCACAAATAAACAAAAAAGAAGCAGGAACTTAGTCCTCCAAAGAGCAAAGGGAGAGGCCTTAGGGGGGGGGGCGTTGGGGTTGAGCTCTCGGAGATCCACCAATCAATACTGGAGGGGAAGGGACAAAACACTGCTTCCAAAACGGGAAGTGACAAATCGTCTCTCGAATAATTATGGACGGGGAAGAGAAAGCCCGTAAGAGGGATGAGTGGACCACTCGGGAGAGATTTAAAACACAGCTTCAAGAAGAACCATAAGGTAAAAAAAAAAGAATTAAAAGAAACGTAATTCGCCCATCTAGGAAAAAAAAAAGGGGAGGAGAACGGTGGGTAAACACCTTTTCTTATGGGGGGGAAGGTTCAAAGTGTTTTGGGTTTGGGAAGGGGGGCAAAATGGAAAGCACAGGGGGGCCCGCTTTTTCTTTTCGAGGGAAAGGGCGGAAAATCCCTTCAAATCGGGGGCCTAATCACATGGAGAAAAAGTAAGGACAAGGCCTGAATTGAGGGAAAGGGTTCGAAGAGGTTTCCAGTCTGGTATGGGAAAACGTCAAAGGGTTGGGGGACAGAAATATGGTCCATGCAGGGGGGGGGGGGATCAAAGGCAAGTTTAAAAAGAGAACGGGTGGAGTGGGAACAGGGTAGAGGAAAAAAATGACCCTCAAGGAAGAAGCTCCGACTGGTACTGCAACACAGGGGAAGGAACAAAACGCCAACCATCCAGGGTCAAAGGCGGTCCGCGGGTCAGACAAACCAGGATCTAGAAGAAGGGGCACAGCCCCTCATTTCCTAAGTATAAAAACGGGGGAAAAGTCAAGGGGGACCGTCTAAGATTAAAAGGGGTCCAAGGGCGGCGTCGGTGCTGATCTGTCATAAGCGTTTGTGCACGGGCGGAAAGTTTGGGTGGAGCTCTTGTTTCCTATAAATCAGACTGTGGAGACCCAGGAGGGGGGGAACAAGGGCACGCTGTGGAGTACAGCAATGGTGAGCTCGATGGACGAAGATGAATTGAGGAAAAAACCACTTCAAGGCAAGGAGCCCGCGGAATGTCCACCGGCACCGAAGGGGGGGAGAGAACCATCCGAAACTACGATGTGCCTAGAGAAGAGAGAGATAATTGAGGCCGGGTGAAAGTCAAATTGAACAAGGGGGACTTCAACATCTTAAAAAAGAGAGGGCCCTCGATGTACATGAAAGAAGGGGGGAACAGAAAAGTCACGATAAAAAAAACGGGTTAAGGGAATCGCAGGCGCATTGACCTCGTGCAAAAATAAGAGCATTCTTGGGACAGGGAAAGGGTCCCACGGAAAAAAATTAAGGCAATCCAAGAATAAAAAGGGGGGAAGAGAGGCGCAAACGCTGGAGTTGGCACGCCATGCGAAGGGAACGTTAGGGTACGAGGGCAATCAATTACAATGCGTAACTGGGGGGAAACAAGAAGGGGGTTACGGGTTCTCAGAATGCAAAAAAGAAAAAAAATGGGCGTCGGAAGGAGTGTTTGCTTGGAAGGAAGGCCAGGGAGGCCACCCCCAATGGAGCTGGAGGCTCGTTACCAACGAAGACTTGAAAAATAAAGGAAGGGGACTATAGGCGCAGGTTTTGGCAAAGAGGGGAGAACGGTGGCACGCCAAAAGAACGCATATCAAGCCAAATGGAGAACGGGTTACGAATTGGTTGGAAAAAAGGTAGTCTCTATCAATTTACCTGGGGGGATGGCGCTCACCGGGAAAAAATTTGAGAAGAAGAGCCTTTCCTTGGGAAGGGGGAAAGACCCGCAGCAAGAAGCGACAATGGGGTGGGGCGATGTCTCGCCGAAGAGGGGGGAGGTCCTGATCGACAAGAGAGGACCCCGCTGAGGGGAAACTAGAGAGAGGGGCCAACGCAGCGAACGCTACCAAACGGGAGGGAAAGGAGAAGAGATGGCGAACGTTAGTGCAGCAGATAACAAGCGAAGCTTTCTCGATCAGGAAAGAATCGCTTTCTAAAGAGAATAGAGTAAACAGGGGGGGCCGGGTGCGGGGGAACCAAGGTGGCGCCACGGCAGGCAGAAAAATGTATGGTCCGAAAAACAAGGTCACTTTATGAGGAAGAAACCAAATTATAACAAAGAAGTAAGGACCTGAATATATTCGGTTTGGGAGGGGGAAAACGGCGCCTCGGGCAACAGTCACAATAAAGAATAATTCGAAAGTTGACGTGGGGAAAAAGCGAAGAAAGAAAGATCCGGTGGTTTCTATGGGGAAAGGGGGGCCGGGCCAAGCAATGCCATCGGTCGCCCTACCGCCAACTTGGAAGGAAGGGGGGGCAGGGCTCTGAGCCCGGCGTGAGTAGGGGAAAGCTTGCAGTGGGGAGGGGGACAATCCTATTCCCTTAAACAATGGAAAGTGCGTCACGCAGCTTGAAAAAGACGCACCAGCCTCTGCTTCTTTAATGGAGTTGGGAGAAAGGGAGGAAAAAGGAAAACATGCTTCCGAAGAACAGGGGGGAAAAGAAACAACGAGGGTGGGGGCAGAGTCACAGCAGTGGTGGGAATGTCTACCGTTGGAATTAACACAGAAAGGAAGGGGAAAAAGGGCTGCTGTTGAGGAAAGGGAGGGAAGGAGATCGGCAAGTGCCGTACGACGAAACGCTCTAGGCTTCAACATGGGAGGAGGGAACAGAGATCATTCGGGCCCCCCAAAAAAAAAAGGGTGAGGGGGGAGGGAGTAAGGGACAATTGGCGGGGGGAAAGCGAAAGTCAGATTCGTGCCAGAAGTGTTTCCTACCAAAGGGGACTCGCAGGGGGGGTCTCACAGCGTCGCACCGAGGAAGGGTTGATCAACGAAGAAAGGTGCCCAAAGTTGGGGGGAAGAACCAAAAGAACTCGAAAAACTCTCTTGTTGAGAGGGGAAAGAGAAAGCAAGCGCAGAAGCCAAAGGGGAAAAGGCAGAACACGTTCTTGTAAAGGGGGGGGAGTATTAAAGGATCAGGAGGCAGGCGGGGGGACTTGTAGGGAACAGAGAGGAGGGTAGTTGTCGTTCGACCGAGCGGCTGCTAGGGAGAGACGAGGATGTGGAGGGGTAGCTTCAAACTTTTTTAAAAGACGTTGGCGAAGTGGCCCCTGCTTTGGATTCGGGGAGGGGGGGGGGAAGGGGATCGGTGCCGAAGGGAAAATGAGGAAAGAAGTCGTAGGTCGGCCTCCCTGTTGGTAAACTGTTAAAAAAGAAAATAGAACCCATTCCTGGAACAGGGGAGAAGGCCTTCCAAAAGGGGGTGTAAAATAAAAAATCCCGCAACAATTCGTGGTCGTCGAAAGTCGAAAAAGCAGGAGGGAATTGAGGGCCATTCCTGCCTGAAGGGGGTTTCCGAACTTTCAGGCGGGTCGTCAAAAAGAAGAATCGAGACGGGACGACGGCCAAATGGCTGTTTGAAGAAGGGGGGGGAAAGTTCTCAAGCTTCCCCGTCAGAAAGAGGGGGGGAAACGAAGAAAGGGATCGGATGACGTGGATGGTTCAGATTCTTGGTCAGAGAGGGTAGCGGCCTCGGGTCAGAGGGAGAACGCGAAAGTGTTACAAACGACTGTATTTAAAAAGGAGGGGGGACGGTGATTTTCTTCCAGGAAGCTAGGGAGGGATAGCTTCAGTTGCGCAGGTCCGTGGAGGGATAAGAGAAAGGACGATGAAGTCCGGAAAGCAGAGATCTCAAACATTGTCACACAGAATCGGTGCTATAACCTGTATGTCTAAAGAGAAGGAAAGGCTTCGGGTTTGTTGGGTTGGAACAGGGGGAGAACCGGGGTAAACTGCCACTGATCGTGACGCGGGGAAAAAGACCTGTTCTAGTGGAATCTATTTGGGGGGGGGCTGATAAAACCTCTTTCAAGAGGGACGGGGAAAGGGGGAAACCGGAACTGGGTTGTGAGGTAAAAGACCCCGTTAATTCCGGGGGGAGTCCAAATACTCGCTGTAACCGGCGGGAGGGGGCAATTTGCCAAATTTGGCAGGGGAAGAGGGTTGAAGGGTGAAACTATGGGCAAGGGCTGGCTGTAGGCATTATTTAAGGCTGACCAGGACGCTGGAAGGGGGTGGACGCTACCGGTTGCATTTCCGAGATCAGGGAAGGATCATCAACGGGATTGGCGCTTGGGTTCAGGCGGAGGGCCAGGGTAAGGGAGGGGAAAGATTGGAAAAGGGTGGCATCGTTGAAATTTTGGGAGAAGAAGGGTCGTGCAAGGGAAGGTAGCTGAAATATTCCCATCCGGCAGCAAATTCACCTGGGCTTCCACCAGAACGGAGTCTAGGGAAAACTCGAGGCACACTTCAATCGGAGGGGGGTTGGGAAAGTGGATTCGAGAGAGAAAGGAAGAAGAATGGGAGTCACCTGGGCGCTCAGTCCCTTCCCTGAAGGCCAGCATAAGAAAAAAAAATCAGGGGTGAGAGTCTTCGGGGGTCAAACAATGCTTCTATAACGGGCAGGAGGCAACGTAAGTCGATACAACATGGTGTGTGGTAAGAAGGGGTCATCCAAATCAGATGACCTTATCATTCCTCAGAGAAGGATTATTTACTGTGCTTAACTGTGGGGGGAAAAAGGGGGGTCCACCGCGACCAAGAAAAGGAAGCGGTCTTATATTCGGGAACGGGAAAGGTCAACTTACAGAAATCTCAAACAAAGAACCAGCCTTGCTGGGAGGGGGAGAAAGGGAAGACTGGCGGGAGGTCCCGCCTGTTTCGGTCGATGTCGGTCAATGGAGGCTTTCTTTCTTTACTGGTAGGGGCTATTATCAGAAGAAACGATCCTTTTAGTCCCAAGAAGGATTGATGAAAGAAAGGGAAGAGGGGGACACGCTCTTGATCTCCACCGGTCTTCTGGGCAGCGAGGGGGACCTACCCAAGTGTACGCGCAGTGAAAGGTCCGAAGTACCGGATGAACTAAAAGGACAAGACGTTGGTACCTAAAGGAAAACGGGGGGGAAGAGGTAAGGGGACTTGGGAATGCTCATCTCTAAAAAAGACCAGGGGGGAGAAAAACAATGAGGGTCCAAAATAAACGAAAGAACCGCCGGCGGGGGAAAGGAAACAGCCTCTTTTGTGGGGAATTGCCTGGTCTAGGAAGGGGCCAGGACGGTTATAGAGACAGATCTATGGGCCAAGCTGAAAGGCCACGGCAAAACGGCGGAGTGCGAGGAGGAATCAAGAAAACTCCGAAGTTCCAGAGCTCCTCTAACAAAAACGGAGGGGGGGGGGGGGGTAAAAAAATTTTCCTGGAGAGGGGGGAAAAAATGACGGCTCCTCCATAGTTGGGTTCTGCTTCGAACATTTGGTCATAGGATCGAATCGAAAGGCCAGAAGAAAGCGAAAAGGAGAGAAGAAACAGAGAGGTCTTTACATCCACCGCCGGCGCATTCATGTGGAGGGAGTTGGGAAAAAGAACTCTTAACCTGGTTGGGGGCTGGTATTTTGATCGGGGGGGCCCGTCAGTCAGGATCCAGGGCGTGTTCCAAACCACTAACAAGGGCCATTGGAGAAGGGAAAAAAGGAAGGAGGGTCCTTTACATGGGGGGCTTAGTACAGGGTGTGCAACTCAGAGAAAATCAGGGGGTTTCTCGACAGATCGTGCTGGACAGGAACAAAGCTAGGGTCAGGAATTACTTGAGGGGGAGAGAAATGACGTGAGGGAATAGCCTGATAAAGCAAAAATCTCTCAATACCGGAAAGAACGCTGATTACGAAAATTTTGGTTCAAAGGAGGAAAGGAAAAAAAAACAAAGCAGGGGAGAAAAGTTAAGCGTGGTGAGATGGGGCTTCCTTAAATAGAAAGTTATCGAAGATAAGAAAGGTTCATTGGCTGGGTACTCCTGTACTAGGGGGAAGGGTACAGTAGTCAGCCGGTACAGACAAAATCAGGACGAGGACGAAGAAGTGGGAAGTTCAGATCTGCCTTTCTAAAAGGGGGCGCATCTAAAAATCAAAAAAAAGGACGTGGCTGGCGAAATGGCTTTAAAGCCAAGTCCGGGGAGAGCGGGTGGACCTGGAACAAAGACTAGGGTTTTTCTATTTAAGAAAACTGAAACTACGGAAGGAGGAAGAGGGCGCAGGTAATACTTCAGAGCTAAAAAGGGAGGGGCGGGAGAATCACAGAAACTAGGAAGGAAATGTGGGCTAAACGGGTTTTACAACGAGAATTTTACTCAAAAAGAAGGTCAGGTTGAAGGAGTAGCGCTGGGGCACAGGTATCAACTAAGCGAAAGGAGAAACGAAAGAAAGAACGTTTTAAAAAAAAACCCCACGCAGATCGAGAAAAGGAAAGCAAGACTTAGAAAAAAAGTGTGGCAGAATCCTAGACACCAGCTCCATCATGACCCCAAGACGGCGGGAGAGGCCGTACTAGGACATAATGAAAATCACAACAGGGGGAGAACGAAATACAGCGTCCTGTCCGAACGCTCAAATCAGTTAAATCCAATGCTGAACATAGGGCAGAAGAGTAAAACACCTCCTGTGGAATTTGGTGGGGGGGGCTACGACCGGCGCAAGAGATTCTTGGATCAAAAAGGGGAATTAAGAGGGGGGTAAGACAACAGAATTCCATGGGGAAAACAGCGAAAGGGCATAAGTGAGGTTATCAGAAAAACAACTCTTCTGTCCAAAAAAAGAAAAAAGGGAGGTGTAACTCAGAAGAACCATCCGGGATCAGAGATTGTCAAAAAAAGTCAAAATACTCCTTACGGTGGAGAGGCCCGCCATCATCACAGAGGATCCAGAAAGGGGAGGGGAAAGCGGGCATGCTGGACGTCTAACTGGGGGATAAGGGAACGGGAAAGAATGGCTGGAAAAACTGACGTTGCAGCGGGGGAGGGACGATATCCTGGGGGTAAAAATCGGCGACGCGGAAAAAAAAGTATTTGCTAGCTCTTTCAGGCAACAAGAAGGGGTCAGAAATAAAAGGAGTCAAAAAAAAAAAAAACAAGAACAGATCGAAACGAGAGACGGGGGACCCCTTTGCTGATAGGGGAATGTCATGTGGAAATTGCCCCAGTGAGGAGGTAAAGGGGTTCCTATGAGCGGAATATGTTGAGGAGGAGGAAAGACAGCCCTGCAAATCAAACCAGTTCAAGAAGAAAATTCATCTGCGTCTGGCCAATACGGATGAATAAGAATGGTGACCTTTTTTAATCTGGAAAAATGGAAAGAGAAGACGTCCAAGGTGGGAAGCCAGCCGGAAAAGGAAGCCTGTGGGGGATTCAAACAAAGAATGTAACTACTCGACAGGGGTGTTACGTCTATATGCAGAGGAAATATCAAATGTCCCTCATGCAAGAGACGAATGAAGGTCTGGACAAAAAACCAGTTGCAAGAAAGAAAAAAGCGGGCCGGGAGAAAGCGGTCCTCAGATAAAACGACCGGGAGACTCGAGAGATTGGAAGTCCAGAACGCAGGGGAGAAGGAGATTTCGGAATTCAGGAGCTGAAAGGGGAAAAGATGAGATCTTCAGGAACAGGGCGGAGGCTGGAGATCTGCTACGGAGAAAGAGCGTTGGCGAAGGGGCGGGTGGGGGGACAAGTGGTGGTCCTATGCCGAGAGGAAAGAAGAATTAAATTTACTCTCAAGCTGGATTAAAAGAGATCAATGGGGGGAGAAAAAAAGGGAGCGGGTTGTCTAGACAGAGAAAACAAAAAAAGGAAACGACACCAGGAAAATCACAAGTGAACCGATTTAAGAGGGGAAATAGCCTCTCCTCAAGGGGGGTAGAGCTTTGAGGGAATAAGGGATCCGAGGGGCAGAAGAAACTGTGTAATGTCTATAAAGAAAGACGGTGGGCAAAGGAGTAATTGTTTAGTGACAAGTGTCGGGAGCAAAACAGCTGCTCGAGTGCCAACAGGGAAGCGAGTAAGGAGACGTTGGGACCCGACAGTTTCAACGTGGAGGTGACGTTTAGAGGCAGTCAATCCTCTCAAATGAAAAAAGAGAAGCACCTGGAGAACGCCGCGGGGGTCCTACGCTGAGTTGAACGAAAGAGAAAGAAAAAGGAAATATTCTCCCATTCCCCGCAGTTAAAGAAAAAAGGGAACTACCAAGGAAGGGTCCAGCAGGGATTCAAACCTGAAAGGGAAGACTTGGCTGTCAGGAAAGGATGCGCAGTTGGATGATGTAAACGCCATGTAGCCCAAAAAAATGGGAGGGAAAGGAGCGACCAACAAAACCCTTGGCGCGTTAGAGGAAAGAAGGGGGAGACTGTGGCAAAAGGGGAAAGAAGGGGAAACTCCAAAATAATACCGAGGTAAAAGGCGGGACGGGGGAGAAAGGGGGGTGGTCGGAGTATCTAATCAAGTTACCTTGGGTTCTGGACGACCAAAACACGTGACTGGCGAAGGAAATGGGGAAAACCAACACTGCAACAAGAAAAGGTATGGGGAGACTGAGAAGTATTCAGGTCCTGATGAAAGAAGGAAGGCAAAGTCTCACGCGGAAACCATGAAACAAGCGAAATCTCGAAAACAACCGTAGGGAGAGAGGGCTAACTTTCTTTTGCAAAATAAGAGGTCCGAGAGAAGAAAGAGGTTAGTGAAACTCAAGCTTCGTCGAAAGACCAGTAGTGGTTCTATAAGAGGCCCAAAGGAAAAAAGGGGTAGAGCGTGGTCAACACTTTCGCCCTGAGAAGGGGAAGTGGGATCTCCAGTTTTCTTCCGTCTCGCCATAGTCACTTGATCGCGAGGGTAGGAGAAAAAATTCTACCCTCAGTTACCGGGGGAAGGGGGGAAGGATTTGGAGGGACAAACAAAGAGCAGTCCACAGAGATGGGACCCGAAACGGGCTGTGAGGTTGGTCACGCTAAAAAAACAGGCAAGGGTGGAAAAATGACTTTCCTTCCAGAGGAAAAAGCAAGAAAACAGACCACCGAAGTGGAGTGACCGGGGGATCTCTGATACCGACGGCCGTGGGTCAGCGCCTCCAGGGAAAGGAAATGTGGTAAAAATCCTGGGCAATCTAGAGAAAGAAAGAGTGAATCCAGCGAAAGGCTAAGCTGAAAAGTAAGGAGGGTTGGGGTGGAGGGAGAAGGACGCATCAATCACAAGAGGCTAAGTTGCAACTTCAGATCAAGGAAAATTCTAAACGATTCGAAAGGCAATCGCGCTTTTGAGGTGTGAGAAACCTTTGGGACGTAAAAAAAAAACAAGAGAAGGCAAGAGCATGGGGAAATGTGTATTGAGGGGGGTAAGAGCGGCTATCGGACAGGGCCAAGCTGGCCGGCACAGGGGGCGTCGGGGGGATTTTTAATGAAAAGGGACTTTTGAACGGGGGGAGGGGGGGCGACGGCATTGGGGGACTGTTTATCGAGCGTAGGAGGGGGAAAGAACGAAGAACTCTACAAGGGTAGAAAAGGAATAAAAAGTCTGCCGGGGGTAACACATTCTTCGTAAAAAAAAGGAAGAAACGAGATGTTATATGAACAAAAAACGGTGGGTAAACAAACAGCCAACCTGCGGGGGCGAAGGAAGAAGAACCATGAGGGAGAGACGAAAGAAACTTGTTGGAAACGGGATGACGAAAAAGGCAGATATGGGGGAGTCATGGAAAAATCTTCCATTTCGTTTGGACTTGCCATCTCTCGATAGTGTCTTGCGACCGCAGCGGGAAAAAAAGGGTTCACAAAGGGGGCGAGGAGGTTTTCTTTGTGGAGGCAAAAATGTTCAGAGATGGAAGGGCCCAGTTAAGGCTGCAGAAATAAATGGGAGCGTCATTTTTAGAATCTCGAACGTAAATCCGGGAGGAGTAGTCGGAAGCCCTGGGGAATTGAAAAACACAGGCCATGCACTTGACCTGACAGTAGGGGGAAAGAAACAGAATATTCACCACTGGAATCGTTAGGCGCAAAAATGAAGGCACAAAGAAAGAGCGGCCTGTGAGGTCCTTGTTTAGGGAAAAACGGGGGGGTCAAGGGGAGGAGACAGAGAATCTCTAACAATCTAAAAAAACAATCTGCCAAAATTGGTCGGGTTGCAAGGGATCCAAAGAACCTAAAAGAGGAAGGAAGGCATGTAACTCGACGACAAGAAGGATTAGTGGCGGGAGAAGAAGTTGAGTATTTTAGCTTCCATCGCGGGTGACGGAAGAGCCCGCGCTAAGTTGCCGCACGCGTGGGTCAATTAATTTCAAAGAAAAAAAAAGATACCGCGCTGCAAAAAGGAAGTGGGGGAAACAAAATTGTCGTCAAGGGGGGGGCAGAGACTAATCCATATTGACGATTGACAGAAAAGCTTGCAGATCTCTCAGGCACGAGAAGGTAGGATGTCCGGGGGATAAGAGCATTACCATTCAGGAGGTGTACAGGGGGCACCGATCAGTGGAAGTCTTGGTCACTAAGCGGCGAAGTCACTGAGCAAACAAAGAAAAAAAGGGGGTGGGGGGTAAAAACGAGGGCACAGGGAGAGTGGGTCCAAGCCTTCGGGGGGGACGCCACCCAGTAGGCAGGGGGGGAAAAAGCTTGGCCTTTCGTAGAAGAAATTGGACAAACACATTATCGGGAGGGACATGAAAAAGTTGAAAGGAGAAGGCTGCTGGGGAGGGAAAACATAAGAAGAGGCTAGTACCATTAATCAGGGATAGTCGCGGACCTGGTGGGAGAGTCTGGAAAAAGAAGAGGGTCCTATCGTCATGGAGGAAAACCAACCGACTTTGTCTGGGAAAAGCCAGTTTGTCCGGAAAATTTGGGGAAAACTGGAGGGGGGAAAAGGGAAGAATATTGGGACTAGTTGGGGGAGTTTCGGGAAAGCGGGGTCGACATGAATGAAAGGGGGGTCTTCTACTGGGAAAGCTAAATAAGAAAACATCAAATATTTGAGGGAGAATCGTGGGGAAGGAAAAGGGACTCAAAGATGCTCATCATGGGGTTCCACTGAATTTTCCGACTGAGAACGCAGATGCATAGATGAACATGCGTCATTCACTCAAAGGAAGTGGAAAAGACCACCCAGAGGTTGTATCTTAGGGCAATTGCTTAAGTGAGGGAGATAACAGAAATTAGTGTCCCGGAAAACTGCTTTCTCTAAAAAGTGGTTTAAGAATCTGGTTGCGAGAGAAGAAGGCAGCCTTAGCAGACCGAAAGTGTGGTAAAGGAAGGGAGGGAATATGTTCGCGGGGGAAATCCACCGGAAGTCCAATGAGATATATTCGATCACTTGCATATTCCAGGCAGAAGGACCCACGAGTACCAGTGGGCCGGAATTGCGGGGGGAGGGGAAAAAAACCGCCTGGTTGAAACGTTTCCAAAAAAATTTCTTCATCAGCGGGGCGGAAGCGCGCGGAAGAAAAAAAAAACCATCGCTTGACTAACGTCCCACGCGACGTGGCTGGAAGAAGCCAAGCGCCTTACCATTGGGAAGAAGGGAACTGGGGGGACCGACAAAACCACGTTACCATCAAACAAGGAATAAAGTCCGCATGCAGGGGGTTGAATCGTACGCCAGGAATTGTCGTGGGGGGACGAAGACACAGGATGGAAGCGGAAGGGCAGGAGAGAGAAGAAAAAGCCCGGGGGGGGGGGGAGAAAAAAAAAGCAGTTTAGAGGGGGAAGTGTAAAACTCCATAAAGAGAAAATACCAGACTACGTGCGGGAACGCCCATCCGGGGAATTTGGGGCGTCGAGTTCAAGGCCTGGGGCCAAGATATGAAAAGGGGGACTCAGGAAAGGGAAGAGAACGAGGGGATTTATAAAGAAAAAAGAAGGCA
>Ga0179593_1510953_pt1 | contig 19492 bp, 24 predicted proteins | sample CZODoug2_1_08_16_FD_185931 | JGI IMG/M metagenome (GOLD analysis project Ga0179593, IMG submission 185931) | Vadose zone soil fungal communities from Angelo Coast Range Reserve, California, USA - CZODoug2_1_08_16fungal (PacBio error correction) | ecosystem: Environmental > Terrestrial > Soil >...
CATTCATGCCGACAGGGGGGTAAATACGTAAAGGATGGAAAACGGAAGGGTGAAGTCGGAGGAAGGTGTGGGGGGACGTGTGGAAGAAGAAGGTGAGCATGAAAAAGTCAAAAATTTAACAAAAAAAAGGAAAACTGGCACTTGAAATTTGGTGTGAAAAAAGGAACAGAAAAGGGAAGCAAAGAACCGGGTAAGGGAATATTTAATGGGTAATTCTTTCGGACTCAATTCTTAATTAGGTAAAGGAATCAGAGAAACACAGGGGGAGGGGAGTTGGAAAGACTAACGAAGCAGAGGAAAAATCAAAGCAGAAAGAAGGAACGCAGGAGGGGGAACTTTGGGCCTCCAACGTTATGGAAGAAAAACTAGACTGGTGTAAGGGAAAACGACCGAAGAAGGGGGAAGTGGGGGGTACTTGGGTTGGACAACGAGGAAAACATGGGGGGCATGAAGCAGAAAAACTATTAAGAGGAGGGGAGCTGGGGAAAGAGAAAAAAAAATCACTTGCTGATCTTGACTAACTGTTAAAGGAGATTATAGGGAAACTGGCAAAACATGCGCCCAAGGAAGAGGAAAAGCGTGAAAGGAGGGGAACCCCTAGGGGTTGAAATAAAATACTGGGTTAGGAGAGCGGGGAAGTAGCCCTTTACTCCATGAAAATCCGAGGAAGAAGGTGGTATAATCGGCCTTGGAGAAATGAATAGATCTAGCAAAAGAGCGCACGTTACTAAACCTAAAGGGGGAGACAGACGGGGTCCGGAACTAGAAAGCCACTCAGCTCAAATCGATAAAGCCACATTTGTGAGGGCAGGAAAGTACAAGAAAATAGAAAGAGAGAAACCCGCGCACAAAAAAGAAAAAGCTTCCGGGTGTACATACCAATTTTCTTATCTGCCAAAACATACAATGGAGGAAAGTGCGCTAATCAAGTGGGAAAAAAGGACGGCGTGAAGGAAGAATAAGTGTCATTACGGGAAGGGGCAAGGTCAAGGCAATGGAGAAAATCGACGGTACAAAAACCTCAGGAAAGATTCTATAAAGAAGTGTAAAGGGGGGGGGAAGGGTTGAACTGGAAGGGTAAATGCGGTCCAACGACCCTCCATAAGGAAGTTGCGACAAAAAAGTAATGGAAGGATATAATGGGGACAGGGATGCTCAACCTTGTGGGGGGGTCAACGAATTCGAAGGGGGTACGTGTTTATTGTGAAAGGGTCGAAAAGCTAATTCTGGTGTAAAAAAAAAAACAAGGCGGGCGGGTGAACTGGGAGGCCGAGAAGGAGATGGATCAATTTGAAAGATACCTACGGGAGACAATCCAACTCTCAGACAAGTCCAGGGGACCGGGAGACGTCAAAGGAATTTGAGGGAAGCAATGACAAGAACGGGGGACAGATCGCGTGGGGGGAAGTGAAGTGGGAATAAACCGTGTGGGGTGGGGGGGGTGTGATCGCGGACTGAGACATTTTAAAGCAAACTTTCCGACAAGGAAGGTCATTCAATCCAGTACACGGGAGGGGTATAATCAGGGGACTCACTCACGTTTGCTCACTTTGTCAGCAAGAACAGTGGATCGGGACAAATTAATAGGGGGAAAATCTATTCGACAGCGGGTTAAACAATAAATCGCTTCCAGCACTACCTATAAGGCAATACCCTGAACGGGATCGTAGAGAAATCTTGAATGAAAGTGAAGGGGGAGTGGGGGGGGAAGAATCAGAACGTACTGAAAAAACTCAACTAATTTAGACGCCAAGGGAGGACAAAAGCAGCCCCGAGTTGGAAAAAACCAAGGAAGCGAAATGCTGAAACGAAAGGGCATTCGGCAAGCGGTCGTACACGGTCTCAGTGGCCAGAGCGAGCGTTAGGAGTTACAAGAAGAGGAGGGCATGAAGCAAAAACGGAAAAAAACCAACTGAATACAGGTCGTGAATTCTAAAAAGAAACAGGCAAACTAAAAATGGTCCAGGGACAACCCGGGGAATCCAGGTCTAAGTTGAAGAGTTAAAAGGACTGCAAAATCAAGTCGAGGGAGCGGTGAGGTACACACAAAGGATTTTTCGTGGGGTTCTAAGGGAAATCCCAGAAAACGCAGAGAGGGGGGATGGGGGGGGCATTTCAAAAGAGTGTGTATTAAGGCGAAATGGGGAAAAAACGCTGGGTAGGGAAGAGGCATTTGGTTTTTCCCGAAACATGATAAATCGAAACCTGGGTCCCATTTGCGTAAATAGAACGGAACAATCACATAGGAGGGGGGGGGAGATAGAAAGGGGAGTGTGCTGAAATGGACGGCATTATGGAATTGTCTTTCTTTCAAAACCACTGGTGGCGGAAACTCTGTGGGGAACCACAAAGAAATTAGGAAGAAAAAAGACCCGGACAAAAAATAAGGTCTTAGGTTAGAGAGCTGAAAAGTAAGAAAAAAAAAAAAAAACAAAACTGACTAGGAGTGTCAACGCGAAATTCCACCCTGCAAAATAAAAAAAAGAGAAACTTAACAGGGAATAAAAGAGAGAACAGTAACTTCCCCACAACCCCACCAGCCCCCAGAAAAAACTGGGAAAATGAACAACCATTTAATGCGCGGTAGACCGACGTTTTAAAAACGCCGTCAAAGCTTACTTTACTAGCGAAGACAAACCCGGAAAGGCGCGAGGAAAAAGTCACGTGAGAGGGTCACTGAAAAGTCCGGATCAAAAAAAACGGACCGGGAAGAAGATGGCGACCGAGTTAGTCAATGTGGGAGAGAATCAGACGTGAAGGGGGACACCGGGGTTGCATCGTCACAAAAACAAAGAAAGGACGTTGAGAGCCAGATCATGGGTTGGGGATTGGTATGTGATGGCCTCTATTTAGTAAAAGATGGGGTGTAGATATAGAAAAAATTGCGATAAACAATAGGCCGCAGAAAATGCAGGGTGCCTTACAGGTTTACTCCAAGCGAAGGTCGAATGGACATGGAGGAATTTGGCCTGGATAGCGGACCGTTCCTCGAGAGGAGTTGGGAAAAAGAACAGGCAGAAGTATGTCAGTGAAAAGAAAACGGGGGGTGCAAAGAGGGGGGGGGGGGGGAATCTTTTTGTCTCGGGGGTGGGGGGGGCGGGCGGAGACGGGGGGGGGGGGTGGGTGTGTTGGGGGGGGGGGGGGGGTACTTGACGGGTCTGGCGGGGCACACAAACAGGGGTGGAAGGGGGAGTCAACCACTTGGTGACAACAAAAAAAAAAAGTGGTAGGCTGCAACGTTTCAGGGATAAGGGTACACAAAAAACACCACGGGGAGCGTGATAAAAAAACCCAGTCGTTACCGGGCCCGGACTCCAAAAAGGGGACAAAAATGAATAGGGTCGGTGGAAGTGGAACTGGGGGAAAAATGATCTTGTTGAAGTGGAATTGTGGCTCTTGGCTCATGGGGTGGGGAGGAATAACGAAAGAAGGTAGAAGGGCCCATGTTGACCCTTAAAATCCGGGAAGCGAGTTAGGAGGCATTGATGGGAAGGAAAGCAAATTCAGTACTTGCATAGCCGACAAGGGAGTTGAGGTGGTTTGAACCGGGATCCCTAAAAAATAAAAACTAAGCAACGCTTTTAATCTGAAATGAGACTCAGCACTTGGCCGGAGGGGACCGCGATTAGTAACACTTGCTTGTAATTGGGAAGAAAAGAGGAAATTAACCGAAAAAGTCGTGATAAAGGAATGGTCCGAAAGCTGAACCATCGATTCTGGTGTTTTTACAAGGGAACGTTGTGGAAAGATGAGCAGAGGGGGGCAGAATCGTTAGCGAAAAAAAGACCCAATTGAGTAAAAGAAGGTGAGGGGTGTATGAACCATGGTAACACCGGCGAGCCGCGCTGGAATTGCGCCAAAAACTGGACTTTGGGTTGGAGGGAATGGCAAAAAGAGTGTAAGGGAGACTGATTTCATAAAACGTCCATTGGGGTCGTGGAGGGATTAAGAGACTATTTTCCGCACAGATTAAGAGCTGAAAGAGAAAATCATCGTTTTAAACAAGGGGTTGATTAATCATAAATAATTGCGGAGTCAACAGGGGGGGGGTTGGGGGGGGAGGAAATGGGTGGGACCAGGGGATTGGGGTTGTAACTCTGCATCAAATTAAAAGGCTAATATAGGGGGTCGTATATTAGAAGAACGACGGAAGATTTCAAGAGCAAATGGTGGGGGGCGTGCATCATTTCTACCAAAGTCCAAAAAAAAGGTAGGGCTCACATAAACGTAGTGGTGCACAGTATGGGTTGGGGGGGGAAAAGAAACGACGGGCCAATACAAAAGCGGAGTTTACTCATGAGGGAGGGGCCATCAGGGCGTGGCGAATCAACCGAGCTGAAAGCAACAAGTTTTTCTATAAGTTTGATAGAAGAGGGGAGAAAGGGGCGGGATTCTTGAGGGCCGAGGAAAGGTACCACTTAAATCAGCCGTCAAAGTGAAAGAAAAAGGTCAAAGTTTTAAGGACCGTCAAACCATTGGAAAACACCAAAAGAGGGGAACAGCATGTGTCGGGGGGGGGGGTTAATCTTCGTTGATTCGTTTGGACCGTCTTAATGGAAGAAATATCCTTCAAAGGAAAAATTTGAGGCTTCAAAAGACTGTGTCGAACTTCTCAATAAAAAGAGAAGGAGCAGAGTACGGCCGCAGTGTGCTGGTAAGCGGAAAGGTAGCGGAAGGAGGGGAACTTAAGCAGAATCCTGTGGGAGAAGTTCAAAAACTAAGATAAACTGGAGGGGTCGGGCGAAGGGCGATTTGGTGTGTTGGCAAACGAAAAACTAAACTTTACTCGTCACCATTACGAGGCATAATCTTGGGGGAAGGGGGGGAATAACAGAAAGGAATGACAAGGGTATCCACTTCATACCAGTCAACAACCTGCGTTTTTCATGCTAAAAAAAATGGGGGTATAAACTAATACATTACTAGACCCAGAAGGTTTTGGGAAGACGGAGTTGATCGAATTCATTGCCGCAATAGCGTATTTTATGAAGTTTGGACTTTTGGGGGAAAACTGAGTGTTTTGGAATGCGCTCCGGAGGGGAGATAAAAGAAAAAAAAAAAAGTAATCGGAATTGGGAGATACCAAGAACATGTAAATGCTTCACAAAAAAAACATTGCGAAGCCTTGAGACAGAGTCACAAAAAGGGGGTGGGTGCCAAAAGATGTGATGTATCAGCATGAGATGTCCTCGCCGCGCCCAAAGTGAGTTACTAAGGCATCGGGGTACTAAAAAATGGGAGAGAACGATGAACAGAAATTAAAGAGAGAGGGGGGGGGAGCATAAGGTAAAAAAAAATGCATCCAGGGGGCGGATCCCGCGGGGCAATCAAATCAGAAGTCCGTGCTATCCAGGAAAGCATACCAAGAAAGAAACACAAGTACGATAAAAAATCAAACAGTTTTATTAATACCTCCAAAAGGACCCGAAGAACACTCAAGAAAAAAACAAAAAAAAAATATCTTTGGGAGACACAAATTTCTTTTCTGTAAGACAGTACTCATACAACTTGGAAAAAAGTGAGGGCGGAATATCAAAGGGAAACAGGTTTATGGAAAGAAGTAGGTATTGTCGTCTTGTCCCAATTAAAAACAACCAGTGTGGAGGTGAAAAAACGAAGAAAATCAACAGGAGGGGAACTTAAAAGGGGCACCGACGGTGCTCGGGGAGAGGGATTGGATTTTTATAACTCGACCAACACTGAAAGGGGGGAGAAAAAAAGAAGGATGCACCGGAACGGATGGGGCTGGTGATCATACTGCTCAGGTTAATGTAGACATCGCAGTGTTCAAGGATATTTGAGGAACAAGGAATTTGAAAGAATTAGTATACGAAGGGTTGGGGGTGAGGGGCTGAGGCGAGCCGACTCTAGGTAAAGAAAGGGAAAAACGAGAGAAAAAAAAAGAAAAAAAAAAAAACAGGTAACGAGAAACGGAAAAAAGGAGTCGAACGCCTCAAGCCCAATTCAAAACGGAGAAAGAGGGGTACTTAGTCATGAAGGCTATGGGGTGGGACATTGGAAAAAAGGGGGGGGCATGTAAAGAAGGGACTAAATAATTCTCTGAGTAAGGGGAAAAAGGTGCGAAAAAAATAACAAAGGCCGTTTTTTTCCCCGTCTGGCTAGGGGTAGAAACACTCTAAGAAGAGGTCAGGGAAAGGCGGGGAGTTCCCGAGGAAAAACTTCAGGTAGGGATCCGAAGACTGGAGTTAAAACTATTTTAACCACTCCTTGGTAAAAAAGAGCAGTAAAAGTTGGTTGAACTCTCCAAGGGGGAGCCAAGTTTACAAAAGAAGACGAGAACAAAAACTATAGAAGACCTCAAACCCCCACCTTCACTAAAGGGGATGTAAGAAGGGAAAGTCAAGTTTGGACTAGGGGGTGAGAGAAGGAAAGACGGAAGAACAACCAAGAGAATCCAGTTGTCAAGTCCTGAAGAAAAGGACAAAACAGAGGGGGCAACAACTTGCTGCTCCACGCAAAGAGCGGAGGGATGAAACTAAAAAAAAACTGGAAAAGAAGCCTTGGGTGGAGGGGGAAAAAGAGCGAAACGAGGCATTGAAATAAGGAGGAAAATACTAGATGAGGGAGGGGGGAGTCTACCAGGGAAATTTACAACTGAAACTGTGGATGGTGCGAAAAGTCAGTTGAGGAGATTGATTACTAAGACTAAAAAAAGGGGGGGGGTGCAAGGAAAGAGCTATCAGAGAAGGGTAAGAATGGGTTGAGGTTGGGTGGGGAGGTGCCTGCGTCCTCCGTAACCCAAAACTCATATTTAGGAAGGGTGAGAGGGGGGGGCCGGTTCCGGAGAAGAGTAAATTTGGGGGAAAAAAAGGTTGGGGTACAAAAGGGGCGAGGGTGTAGAAACGTGACATCCCACCATGAGAAAGGAAAGGAACGAAGGGTACCCATGGAAACGGGAAGAAGCAATAAACGAGAATCCTCACAACGGTAGATATGAAGGGGGGAGGAAAGGGAACAGAGTCTAGAATTTCTCATGCAAGGTGATGAAAAACAAAGGACGCGACCAGACCAAAGGCCTAAAAAGGGGAGGAAAGCAAACGGACCAAGGAGAATGGCACTACACGCAGGGTACATCTGGTTTTCGCGGGGAAACGAAACAGGAGGAAGAAAAAGGGGGATCAAACCAAAGTCGAGGATTTTACCCAAAAGGGAAAGCGCTTCAAGAGGAGAGATGGGACAGTAGAAGGCCAACCTGGATAAGAAGAGGAAATTGAAAAGGGGCAACATGAGAAGGAAAGATACTTCTCAGATATGCGTTGGGGAACGAAAGCGACGGGGAAGGGAGTTCCTCTAATCAGAAACTAAAAAAGGAAAGAATCACTCAAGGGGGAAAAGTCGATGGAGGAGGGGACACATTTCCTTCATCCAAAGAGGGGGGGCCGCACGGGGGGGAAAGGAAGGGGGCCAAACCTAAGGGACCTTTTCGCAGAACTGTACAGGGAAAAAAAAAAAGGGAGAGTGTGGAAAAGGGGGGGGGGGGACTTGAAAAACACACGTTCTTGGGAAGCGAACATACTAATCAGAACCGAGTGATTTGCCATAGGGAGAAGGGGTTGAGGGGGTCCAGTGGAGGTTGTGCAGGGGGTTGTCCGGAGAAAGAAAAATGTGTCGAGGGGGGAAGAAAAGAAGGAGCACTGGGGAAAAAGAAGTTTTGACACAGAGGGGGGGATATTCTTTCGAGCATGAGGGGGGGCTTAAAAGTGGTTAACTCAAAGCATTCAGGGCAGAAGATCGGAAGGGTCAAAGGGGGGGGGGGGGAGAAAGTAAGGCAAAAACTGGGGGAAAGAGCGTGGAATAAAAAATGTCTTTAGACGACGTAGGGTAAGGAGAAACAAAACCAAAAATGATGGGTCGAAAGAAGTCCGAGACAACGATCTACGAATTCAAACATGGAGGACACCACAACATGGAGGAAAACAGGAAGAGGAAAAAAGAGGAAAACTCGCAAGTTGGGGGGAATTAGAGGAAAGGAAAACGATGGGTAAAAGACTAGTCTTCAATTGAATAAGAGAGAAAGTGGGCCATCGAAAAAAATGACCAGAAAAAAAAAAGGGAGAGAGATTACCAGTCAAGGGGGGGGGGGGCAAAGGAAAGCAAAGGGGTCTCAGGAAGTGAGGTGAGAAAAGAGAATGGGGAAGGAAAAAGGAGTTCAGGGAAAAGAAATTCATTTATACTTGTGCTCACATCTAGGTAGTTGGAGGGGATGGGTGTTTCCAAAAAATCCTCGGTAAAAAACATCTTTTGGAGGGGGGAATACTGGGAAAGAGGGAAATCAGCCGCGTACATTAAGTCAAGTTAGGAAGGGTGCGGGGGGGGGAAAGGGAGAGATAAAAGAGGAAATAAAAAGAAGGGAAGGGACCAGTTGGAAGGAGGGGCGGGGGGGGAAAATAAAGCCAACTGCAGAAGTGGTTGATGCCGGGCAAACATAAACCGGGGGGGGGGGGGGGAGGGGGGTCAACGGAGTGGGAAGCGAGGGAGGATGGAGGAAGGGGAGGAATAGGGTGTACTGAGAAAGAAAAACGGGGGGAGGTCGCAGCTGTGGTTTAGTGGTCTTGATCGCTGACCTTCATGAGAAGAAGTATCACAGAAAAAAGGGAGGGTTGGAGCCCTGGGAAAAGGTGTAGGGAAGGAGGGAGAGAACTAGCTGCAATTCTGACGGAGTTCATAACAGAATTGACTAGGGGGGGCGAGGGTTTTCTCAACGAGGGACGGACAGGAAGAAAGAAAAAAAAAGAAAAAAGGAGGGGGGGGTAGAAAACAAAAAAATCGGGGGAGGAATCATGGCCCCGGCGTCGAAAAAGGGGGGGGGAGGCATTGGGGGGGGGGAAAGTACTTCCGGAGGGAAGGAGAAAAAGCTCAGAAGAAAGGGAAAGGGGGGGAAAACAGGTATTGAACACTCCGACGATCGGCAAAAAGGGTACCAGGGACAATCAATTGGGGGGTATATGGGAAAACAAAATGGCAAAAGAAAAGAGAAGCTAGGGGGGTGGTGGTGCAGAGATCGTGTTGACAATCAACCGAGAAGGGAATGAAAAAAACCAGAGGGGAAGGGGAATACGATGAGGGGGGGCCCGCGTCAGAGAGAACCTGGAAAGGGGGGAAACGGAAAAATAAACGTGTGGCTAGCTTGATGGGGAAAAAGGGGATACCAGGGGAGGGGGGGGTAGCAACGGGAGGAACGCCGGAAGAAATCAGTAAGGGACAAGTGAAGGAAGGGGGACCTTTGGGTCTTTTCCTGCGCGGAGTCAAAAAAAAAAATAGTAAGTCGCCGTCGCGAAGTTGAACAGGTATCATCTCGGGGGAGCAAAAAAAGGGGAGGAAGACGGAAAGTCGAAGAAGGAGGAAAGAACATAAGGTTCTTAGGGAAGAGGCGAACCAAGGGAATCGTGGGAAGGAAGAGGATAAACAACAAAAAACGGGGATGAGGAGAAAAGAAGGGAGATCATCAGTACAGGGGGAAGAAATTATGAGAAAGAAAGAAGGAGGGGGAAAAGAGGGATGCAGAAGGGGAAACAATACGGGGAAAATCCCGTCAAACAAGATTGGGGGGGGGGGGGAAAAAAACAGGGGGGACCCGAAACATGGGAAAGTCGACGACTACTAAATGATGGGAAGGTAGAAAAAAAAGGGAACAGAACGGGGACAGGGGGCAAAGGAAACACAGGGGAAGGATTATTTATCTTTGAGGATCATGATGAAAAGAAAAAAGAGCGGGGAAAGAAAGGAGAGATAGGAAAACGGATTTGTAAAGAGGGGGGGCAATCGAAGGAGACCGAATAACATACACCCTGACGTAACGACCAAGAGGGGTGTGGTAAAGGACCGAAGAAGGTTTGGGATTAGACAAATAAGGAAACAAAGGGGGGAAGGAGGTGTTAAGAGGGGAAGGGTGGGTACTGGGGTGAAAACAGGATTCCTTTGTCCGATGAAAAAGTGACCGCGTAAGGGGCTGCTGTACGAAAAAAAAAACTTCACCCTGAGTTTTCGGGAAGGGCAGGGGAGAGGGGGAAAGGGAGGAAGGGGAGGAGAAAAAAGAAGAGCAAGGGGCTCCAAGGGAAAAAGAGGAAATTACAGCAAAGGATGGGTTTTTCGACCAAGGGGAGGGGGATCGAGAGGGGGGGAGAGTTCCCTCAAGAGCAAAAATCGGAAGAACGACCAGTCAAGCATTCTCATCTCATGGGGACCCAAGGAGCATAAATAAAGAGAGGGTGTCAAGAGGAATTAAACTAAGGACAATTGCTCGACCCACTCCAACAAGGTCTACCATTCGAGAAAGGAAATAGAGAACAACAGCCACAAACTGACCAATGGAGAAAAATAAAAAAGGGGTGAGGGAGAAGTACAACTCTTCCGAAGAAAAGAGGAAGAGAGCTACCAGAAAAGGCCCTTTGGGCCAAAGAAACGGGGGGTCTGGAAGGGGGGAACCAGGCCAGAAGAAAAACTCTGTAGATTGTTGGCGGTGAAAAAAAGGAAAGCACGAAGGGGAAAGAGGGGGAAAATTACGTCTTGAGGAGTAGTAGGGGAAAAGGAAAAAGCAACAAAGGGGGGAAAGAAAATCCGGTAGAAAAGCTAACGGCTGGCAAATTCCCAGGAAAAAGATTGGGGGGAGGGGAGGGGGGAGGGAAGGGGATGGTTCGTAAAAAAGCGACCAACGAATCAGGAGGGCAAAACTCTGATAAGGGGTACTGTATGGTGAGGGAAGAGTTCGCAAACGTGGAGTCCCAGAAGGGTCAGGTACGTGGGGGGGGACCGAACAGAGGGGGGGAAACAAGGCGGATACTTCTCTGGATGGGGGAGTTGTTCCGAGAATGGAGAATGTTCCGACTACAATTGAAAGCCGGGAAAATTCCTATTCTCGAAGAAAAACGACGGGGGAGGAAAGGGGAGGGAGAGGAGGCCTGGGGAAAAGGGAAAAAGGGATTGTTTTGTTCGCGTCTGGTGACGTAACGTTGGAAAGTTCAAAACAGATGGGTGGGGGGGGGGGGGTTAGAAAAAAGGAAGGATAAAGACTTGGGCCGGTAACTCTATCTGGTCAGGGCAAAAGGAAATTTGAACGCTATGAGACCATTAACCCTTGGAAGAAGTGTCGACTTCGCCTAACAGAAACTGGGGGAGAAAGCAAGGGACAGGGGAAGAGGGGAACTATCAAATATGTGGGGGGAAAAAAATAGGTCCAGTTATCCTACCCCGAGGGGAACAGACTAACACGAGGTTAAAGAAGCTACCTAGAACGAATAAATGGAAAAAGAAGAAGAGGTAGCCCTGAAAGGGGAAACGATCAAAAAGGGATCATGAGTGAAGGGTGGGACGATGCCAGACTGAGGGTAGAAGAGAAAAGGGGAAAAAACGCAAAGAGAGAAAGTGGGATCGCCAGGAAGGTTTATTAAATCTTAGGGGGGCCCAATGTGATTGCTGAGGCCCATCCTGCCAGGAAGGGGGAGGATGGGAAGGGGGGGAAAAAAACTAATATAACTTTGGCCAATAGAGGGGCCGGGGATTAGGAGGGGAAGTCTAGTGAGAATACACTGGAGGAGGAAGCGTGAAAGTAAAGGAATAAGGAAAAGGAAGGGATATGGGTCATAGAAAAGGTCAAAAAAACTTCTTCAAAAAAGAATTTTTTTCCAGGTCTCCGTGAGAGGGAAAACGGGGGAAGACCGAGGGGGGAAAGGTAGGGGGTTTGGGACCAGCCTGGAGGGGGGAAAAAAGTAAACGTAGGGGGGGGAGTTGGGGGTTTGTCGCTGCCACTCGGCTTCGAGGGAAAAAAAAAAGAAGATGTAAATCAAATTGGGTGGTTTCACGGGATAGGCTTTTCGAACGTTGACAAAAGGCCGAGGGGAGTATGTGTTGGAAAGCACCTTAGAAGGAAGATAACTCTGAAGGGCAGAAAAAGTCATATTACTTTCACACAACGAGGAGGGGGAGGGGGATGGAAATATGCAGGGTCGGGAAAAGTGGAAAAAAGTGGTCAGTGAGTGGAAGGTCTTGCCTGGATTAAAACCCATTTGGTCATTCGAGGGTGGGGGTCAAAAGACTGTAAAGAAAATCTATCCCCAGGAAGGAGGGGAAATAAAACAGATAAGATGGAGGGACAGTCGCTTTGAGCGCGGAGCGGAAAAGCAACAAAAAGGAGAGACGGGGGAATCAGGTTGTTACAGTAAAGAGGGAAGCCGGGGAATTCAAAGAGGAAGAGAACGAAAACTGGAAAGAACTGAAAGTTGGAAAAAAAGGAGAAGGTAAGAAAGTTGAATGAAGGAGCTTTTTAATTATCGTAGAAGAGGAGTGGGGCCAGAGGGGAAAGTCACACTGAAGAACAGTCTCTGAAGAAAAGGATGAAATTAGGGGGGGGGACAAGACCCAAAAAAGGGGGCCAGGCATCCTCCGTCAGGAAGGAGGTAATCTTAAATGGGCAAAGAAAGGGGACCGGTCCGGTCTTCCCAAGAAACTACTCAACAGGGGGCGTTGGGGAGGGGCAGAACGGCGGAAAAGAGAAAAACAATAAAGAAAATCGAAGTTTATCTGCACTCAGGGGGGTTAGTTCCGGGTAGGGGATTGGGGGAAGGTGTGTCCAAGAGAGTAGTGTGAAAAGGAAGAGGAAGATATCGAAGGGGGGGGGACCTGGAAGGGGTTGGTCAAAATGAAAAGGGAGATGGATTCATCGACGGTGCGTCCAAGGGATTTTTAAAATAAGAGGGCGACGGAGGATCAGGGAAAGTCTGGTAGGGGGAGGATGCGGTCCGTTCACTAAGGAGGATGGAAGGATAGAGGGAATGGGGCCAAATGAGGGGAAAAAAAGCGGAGTTAGAACAAAACCAACCTAGACTTTTGGTGTACAGCACTTGTAAATCAGTCTATCGAGACATAAGACAAGAGTACAGAAAAAGGAAGGGAAAAAGAAAAAAAATAAGGGCGAAATCCATCTCGTTGGGAGGGGGGAAAAAAACGACGGGGGTCAAGTTGAAGGAGACGGGAGGACTCGAATGAGAATAAATTAAGGGGCTCTTACTCAAGGAAAGACTAACGTAAGGGTCTTAGAAGGGAAGGAGTTACCATGAAGGGGTTAACCGGAAAAGAGACAACGGATCCAGTAAATTCTTATGTATCTTGTAGAACGTACGGAAGAATCTTTAAACGTAAACCATCATCTGAAAAGCGAGAGGGTGGTAGATGGGGGGAAAACCAAAAGAAAAATGGACCAATCACCCAATCAGTGGGACTTGGAAAATCTGAAATGATATACTAAAAGTGAGGGTTCCTATACCGTCTAAGTTTAACTGGGGGTGGTAATTTGGGGGGAAAAGAAGGAAAGAAAACAGGCTGACTGTCCCCCCTTTAATCTGTGAGTGTGAAAAGACGGGGAAAATCGGAAAGAAAAAGTCTGAGGGGCAGGCAAAGAAGAAAAGGGGGGGTTTGGGAGCAAAGAAGTTGGTTTGGTATGAGGGAAGGAGGAAGGGGGGGCAAGCGGGATATGTAATTGTGATTATCCAAGGGGGGGTTGGGAGGGGAGAGGAAGGGGGGGCTCGAGTTTGATCGACTTAGGAGGAAATGGAAAAGTCCTAAAAAAAAGGGGCCACAAGAGGTAGCGTCCCTTTAGCCCATTTTGTAAGGGAGGAATAGGATCGGGGGACATGTCAACGCTTAGAGACAAGGGCGAGTGGAAGAAAGGGGGGGGGAGAAGAGGGGTAGGTTATCTGGCCCATCGGGGGGGAAAGCTGAATACAAAAGAAAAAAAAGAGGTTAGAGCAAACAATCGGAAGGAACCTCAGCGGCGTCAATTCGAAAAGGGGGGGGGGGGACGGCAGGGGTGGGAAGAAAGGGTATTCAAGATCCATCGAAAACATATACTTCGGCTTTTTAGGGCAAAAGAGACGCGAATAGTGAGTAACGGAACAAGGGTTGCATAGGGAACAAGAAAAAACAAAGTTCAGGATAACATACGGATCATGGGGGAGGACATTGTTTTGTAGAGACAGAGGAGGCAGTCAAAAAATTTGGGGGGGGGAGTTGTCAGGGGCGGAAGGGGCTTGGGGCTCAAGGAAAGTGGGGGGAAAAGGGGGGGGGAAACAACCGCAGGGCTGATCATGGGGGAAAGAGGGATAACGCTTGGCATGGGATGAGGGAGGTAGGGGGAAAGACCATGAAAAACTGAATCTGCAGGAAAAGGTTCCTTTTCTTATGGAGGGGGAAGAAGTCACCCAAAAAGAATCGGAAAAGTTCGCTCAAAGGGTGGAGGGAATGGGTGGGTGAAAGAGGAGGTGGGGTGGTGAACGGGGATCACGGGAGGAGGATTCAGGACTAAGTCCACCGTCTTCAGTATATCCAAAATGTAGGGAAGGAAAGAGGGAAAAGGGAATTCACAAAAGGAGGAGGAAAAAAATAGAGAGTAAGAAAAAAGGAGAAGGGAAAGAAGGGTGGACTTTGAAGAAAGTATGAGTTTAGACAGGTGGAGCAGAATCCTGGGGTCAAACTGGAAAAACGAAAGGGGACGGAAAAAAACCGACAAAGGGGGGGGGGCGGGGAGGAGTGAGACATGTACGATTCGTGTTGGGACTCTCTGAACTGAAGAAAAAGGGGGGTTAGGCAAGGAAAAAGGGTCCGGAGGATTAAGGGGAAAAGGGTTTAAGGGGGGGAGAAAATGGAAGGGGGGGGAGGGGGGAAAGAAAAGTATCCAGGCAAGAAAATACCAACATTCAGTGGAAGGGGACACAAATACGTAAGTGATACCTCGAAACCGGGAATCAGAAAGGGAGGGAAAATCAAAAAAAACAATCGTGGGGGGTCATTCCGCTACTCGTAAAAAAACAAGATAACTGCCGGGGAAAACCAATCCTTCTGTGATGGAATGGGGGAAAGAACCTGGGAGGGAAAAAAAAGTGCATTGGGGGGCGTGTTGGAAAAGTCCGGCTGTAAGAAACCGAATATCTGAGCTTCGGGACGGTGGCCATGCCGGGGTGGAGGAAAGAGCAACAGGGGAGGGAAGACGCAGTCCTGATGTCACCCCTATTTGGGGGTGCTCAAGACGCTGGATGTTATCCCGTACCGCGGAAAGAGGGAAAGGTAAAAGAAGTTACGTTCGACCAATGAGAGGGAAGGGGAAAGAACTAAGAGCAAGAAAGGAAAAGGAGCAGAAGGCCAGCTAGGGGAGAAGGAGGGACAAGGGAGGAGAACCTCGGACCAGAAAGCTCGGTGCTGAGAGGAGGAAAAGAGAAATCCAAAGAAAATCACCCCAAGGCAAAGAAGAAAAAACAATTTGTTAGCTAAAAGGGGCCAAAAAACGAATGCTCCAAAAACACCAAAGGAGAGAGAACAAAAGGGAAAGTGGGGGATCCAAATAAAACCACTTCTGACAAATAACAAGACACTGACAGGTAAAATTGAGGAGGGAGACAAAGGCACAAAAGAAACGGGAGGGGGAATTCAAAAGACTACGGGGGAGGACGTTTCGTGCTCAATAAAGCACCAGGGGGGAAGGTCGAGAGGTTGACAAGATGAAAGAGGGGGACTCGATGGAAGAAAGGGAAAATGAAAGAGGGGGGGTGGGGGTTAGGGGTGAACGCGGGGAAGGGGGGTTTGCTTAAAAAACAAATGTGACAAATCCTTGGGGAAAAGGAGGCAGGGGAGAAGGGAGGGGAGGACTGCCAGAAGATCTGGATTAACAGAAAGATGTGCATGGAAAGGGTGTATTGCCCAACTAAGGTTCGGGAGACTCAAGGGAGGGAGTAGTTTGGGAGGTGGGGGGAAGTAGCATCAGAAAGTTCGATGTTTCAGTCTCTCACCGCTTCAATACACCGGAGTTAGCAGAGGCACACCCCGAAGATTCGGAGGAAAAAGGGAAGGTGTGAGTGGGACAGTTGTTGCTTATCGTTAGAATAGGGCTGCTGCGAAGAAAGGTCCAGGGAGAAAAAAAGTTGACTGGGGGGGGGGGGGTGGACTACGTTCTAAAAACAGTTGGGGGGTGGGAAAGGAACAACGCTAGCGGTGCATTCGCGGAAGGGGGGGACGTTCGCTTCTAAGGGAAAGGACGGATCTAGCAAAGGAGCCGAGGGAGTTGAGAAACAGAACGGGAAGCAACCATTCAGTCAATCCTATCATCACTGGTTGAAAGAAAGGGCGATCTATCCAGTACGAAATCGAACGAGGGTCGGAAAGAACATACCGAAGACAACGAAAACAGAAAAAACTGAAACACCTTGAGGGGGGAAAAAGACCGGAGAAACGCTCAACAGGAGGATCTTTGCCTGGAGGGGGTTGGGGCTAGAAAGAAGGGGGAGGAAGGGAAACGAAAACAGCGAGGCAAAAATCAAGGGTACCTTGAATACGACAAACAGGAAATAGAGAGGGAGCAAAGAAATTTATCGGGGTCGCCTGGGGGTCCTCCGCTTAGAAGGACTGGAAAAAAAGAGTCAGACTAGGGGGAAAAGAAGCAGCAGGTGTCAGGGGTAAATGGGCCATTGCAAAGAGAATGACGACGGCAGATATGAAACGCATATACAGAAGGGGGAAGATGGAGGAGAAAGGGGGGGAGGGACTTTGGAAAAAATGTCAGGGAATGGGTCAAGTACATGTGGGCGTGATTCATCTTAAGGGAGTGCGGGAGGGGAGGGGGGGGGGGAAACCATGAGATCTTCACCGGAGAGGGGGGGTCAAATGATTTGGGGTTTGGTTGGGGCCAACGTGAACTTCGGACTAAGAAAAACCGTACAGTCAAATTATATGGGGCATGGGAAAAGATCCTTTTGATAGTTCGACGAAGGTAGAACCAGGGCGGGGGGTCAAACGTCAGGGGGGTTTGGGGAAGGAAAGGGGAAAAACATGAGAAAGGCAAGAGAAAGCTGGAAAATTTCCGGAAAAGGATATGCTCTCTCCACGGAGGAGGAAAAAAAAGAAAAGAAAAAAAAGAGGGAAGAGATGCGGTTTAGAAAAATGGACGATTAATTGAAGAAGGCTGGAAAAAAAAAAGGTAACGGGTTGGAGGAAAAAAAATCGGCACTGGGTGGGTAACAAACGTTGAGAGCTATACAGGCCGGCGGGAGAAGGGACCCATATAAGTCTTTAGTCAAGATGTTGTGGAGAGGGCGGAAAGGGAGGAGGGGGAATCGGTGAAGAAAAAAAACCTACAAGATAGGGGGGGGGGGGGGGGGGGGGGGGGGGGGGGGGGGGGGGGGGGGGGGGGGGGGGGGGGGGGTGGGGGGGGGGGGGGGGGGGGGGGGGGGGGGGGGGGGGGGGGGGGGGGGTGGGGGGGGGGGGGGGGGGGGGGGGGGGGGGGGGGGGGGGGGGGTTTGTTGACAGAAGGGGCAACCCTTTACAAGCGGCAGTCCTTCCAACGATGGAAGGTAACGCGGAGCCCCTGACTGCCCGGCGTGCACAGTGAGAAGCGCATATGTAAGGAGAGGAGTACTGGAGGGGTAAAAAGGAGTAGCGCGGCTAGAGTGCAATCGAGCGAAATCCTAAAACGGAAACGATTCTCGATGTCAATCGTTGAAGGGGGCTCGGGAAAATTGCAATAAGAAGAATTCCTGGAAGGAGGTTAAGGGAGCGTGGAGACTAGCTATTCCCCCTATCTTTCTCTGGAAAAGTACAGTGGAGGAGAAAAACTTTAGTCCGTTTGCTTTAAGTTCGAGACAGCGAAAAACCCGAGGAAAAGCAACAAAGAGGGAGGGGGGAAATAGGATTCCAAGAAAAGAGGGTCGTCACGTTTATTTTTTTAGGGGGGGAGGGGCCGCGAGGTGAGTAGGTGGACGGTGAGATCGAAAGGGGGGAAAGAGTTTCAAAAAAAAAGAAAAAGTTAGTAAGTCTACTCCCCAGGGGAACTTCCCAAGTGAAGGGTTAATCCCAGGCGTCCTAATGAACCCAGAGTCCGGGAGAGAAGAGAGGGAGTGGAAACTGCGGGGAGAAAGAAGGCGTTGAATTGCAATGTCTTTAAAGTACTTATTTCACCCAACCAAAAAGGGATCGGTTTGCGGGGCACTTGGGGGCAAACGACATCAAAGGAGACCAAAGAGAATAAAAACGGGGTTGGCCCAACATGGGAAAGTCGAAGGAGCTTGAAATAGATGAAGGGGGAATAAGAAAGTTGTGATGGGAGGGAAGTCTGAAGAGATGCAATTTTATACAACTTTCTCGGGAAATAAATCAGGAATAACTAATTTCTTATTTAATGTATTACCAAGAGGGTTCAACTGGAGAAAAGTAGAAACCTGAGGGCAGTAGGGGGGGTAGTCCAGAAAGATAACGTTTCCTCTTCAGTAGGGCAGAGCGTGTCTCAATAGATGCGTGGGGTTACGAGTTGTTGAAGGAAAAATCCTGAAAGGGAAAAAAGCAAACCGAGAACCAAATCCGGTGTTTTAAGACTCATGGAATCGAGAAATCAAAGACGCGTGGGGGAACGATGAAGATTAAAAGAAAGGGGGACTTGGGGGGGTGAGAAAGAAGAACGGAAGACCGGAATCTCGTTTCCCGTCAGGGTGATAAAGTAGGTCTTAAATAGAAACCAAGAGGACAAAAGGGACCACTTATGCCGTGGACAAGCCTAACAAGGTGGGGGGGGAAAGTGGGGGGAGCAAAGCTTTAGGTGTTTGAGGTCGGGGAATTGTACGGGACGGGTAGCACCTCACCACTGGTTAGTAGAACTGGTCTGAATGGGAGGGATAAAGAAATGGAAGGGGGAGGGAGCCAAGGGGAAGTTAGTTTAACCTCTGCGCTTTTAGGTGGACGTAAGATGGAGACAGATCAGTTTTGCCCGGAGCGGAGGTGCCCAGGAAGGCAGAAACAATTGGAGACCGGGAACTGAATGGAAATATTTTCTCTGCTTCATCAAAGAGGAAGAAAACAGAGTTATGAGCAAAAACAAGCTGTATGACGAAGCGGTGAGGGGGGAGGAAGGAATGGGGCTCATGGGGGAAAGAAAGGGATGTTATTCCGCTTCCAATCAATCTAAAAGCCTCAGATACGTGACGTCTGTTAGTTGTAGAAGAACGCCTGGACGCGAAGTATGAAGCCGGACAGAAAGGTGGGGTTGACCTCAGGGGGGGGCAGAAAAAAAAAAAAAGACAAAAGGTCAACGTCTAAAAGACGGGCTCAGGGGTTTTTGTAAAGTGGAAGAGGGTGTGGACGAAGCAAACAGGGGGAATTAAAACCTTGGGGGATGGCATGGAGGATGGAGGCCAAGCTTTAGGAAGTGGGATCAATGAAAGGGGAACTACACCTCTTGGCGATAGGGATAATCCGCTTGGGGTCCACGATGAGGGAAGGTCAGGGGACCGAAACAGAGTAAACCTGAATCATTATCCAGTTTCTAAAGGTGGGGCAAGTTTTTTTACGGAGTCCAACAATAACTCAGATGGAGGGTACGGGGGGGGGAGTCATTCGTTGGGGGGGAAGTGAAGTATATTAAAGGGAGGGAATCACTTCTTCCCTTCATTCTTCCCTTCATTCTCTCAAGGAGAACAAAATGGAGGCATGAATCTGTGATGTC
>Ga0179593_1567073_pt1 | contig 19492 bp, 16 predicted proteins | sample CZODoug2_1_08_16_FD_185931 | JGI IMG/M metagenome (GOLD analysis project Ga0179593, IMG submission 185931) | Vadose zone soil fungal communities from Angelo Coast Range Reserve, California, USA - CZODoug2_1_08_16fungal (PacBio error correction) | ecosystem: Environmental > Terrestrial > Soil >...
TCAAATACGGACTCAGGGTGGGGCTTGGAAGGGGGAAATGCGACTTTGGAGGGGCCAGGATATCAAAAAGAGGGGACAAAGAAAGGTTTCAGCGCTGTCAAGGCCCGAGAAAAAAGACGCAGAAAATGTGGATTCCAAAAGAGGTATCGGGTCGGGAAAAAAGGAAGAGCACCATAAAAAAGGATAGCACGGGTGGGCACGACGGCATTCGCGAAGGGTTAGGAGCGGAAAAACGAGAGGTAATGGGCTTGGGCGGCATGGGAATACACGAGTAAAAGGCAAACTCAAGAACCGGAAATGAACTGTGCAGCGGGCTGTTTATGAGGGGAAAAGGGGGAGGAACGAAAACGGAAAAGAAGCCTTTCGCCCTTTAGTGCGCGGCATCAGGGAGGAATCGGTTCTGCTCTATTTTCTACCGGAATCCCGGGAGCGGAGCAGAAAAAGTCGGAGGGAGAATGGAGGGTGCAATAAAAACGAGGAGGACAAGGACTGAGTAAACAAAGGGGACGGGATCGCGGAGTGAACTTGGGATGGTGTATTGGGAAAAAAGACAAGACGGGCAAATATGGTAGTCCGCGTTGCAAGATAAACTTAGGAAGAGGAAGGGGGAACGGTTCCAGATACACAAAAAGTAGACTGACTAAGGTGCTACCTCCGGAGGGAAATGTTTTGGGGTAGCGAGCGTGCAACTGACAAAAACCTGCTCCCGGGGGGCTGATCCTCTGCAGAATGAAGAAGCGACGGAAGTCGGAACCGAATATATAGAGATCTTAGAGAAGTGGTCCTGGGGGTTTGGGGGGGGACCCCTTGACCACAGGATAACCAAGGACGGAGTTTAGCACGGAACCAGGGGAAACGGGGCAAAAAGAGGTGGACGAGTAGGATGAAAGGAAGGGGATAGCCTCACTTGTCAAAAATTAGGTGCCAGTCTGGAAGTCCAAGGGTCCGGGTGAACCGGACATGTATCTATGGGTGGCGGGGTGTTGAAAGCATTTCAAAAGGGGGAACATTGTGATGGTTCGTGGGACCGGGTGTTCCAGCTCATCGAATTAGGGGGAGAGTCGCCGTGTCACATACAGGTTCTATGGGGGGAGGGCAATAGGCTGTCCGTCACGAACTGATTTTCAGAGGGGCTAAAATCACGATAGGTACAACTGATTGTTGCCAATCGACAGAATTAGGCACTATCATGGCTTTAGTAGACGCGAAATCGACTGCGGTTTAAGGAAAGGTGTAATTTCTCACTTCCGTCTGTCTGACAGAAACACATCGGAACAGCCATCGAGGGAGAGCAGACTAAGAAAAAACGTCAACGGGGTTCGCCGCCAAAATGACACAGGGAACGCAAGGGGAAATTGATGGCACCCTAATCGAGATCCTCTAGGTCGGAACAAGGAGAATACTACGGCGGGTTTAGAGAAGTAGGAAGTGGAAAGGTAGAGATTGAGGGTTGCCATGGATGACGCCGAATAAATAAAAGGGGGTTCTAGTGCTTTGGTGTAGCAGGGCGAGGCCGACAGGTTTTGCTCTTGGGAACCATATGACAGAGCCGGGAAAGTTGCACGGGGGGACGAGGGAACATGTTATGACGAAGGAAAGCGTCGTTAAGGAGTGAAAAAGGTAGGCCAACCAATGCGCCTTGGTACCGGGCCGGGGAACAAATAAACGTGCCATATAAGCATTAACTGAATCTGCCTACTTCCACGTGTAAAGGCAGTAGACAGCGAAAAGGGACGTGACTGAAAGCCGCGGACGAGCGGCCCTACGGCAAGGCACTCCTCGCTGCAGGAGGGACATAAGAAAGCAATGGAAAATCCTAAAAAGACACGTCCGGGGGTGTAGAGGGTGTGGGAACTAAGAAGGGAAGTCACACAAAGGTAGGAGGCAAAGTCCCGTAATCGGCAAGCTGCGAGTAAAACGTAAAGGCAATAATAAATTCTGTGATTAATGGTAAGCATAGTTGTCAGGGCGGCTGGCAATGGATGATGGGTACAGGGATAGACTGGAACTCAGGGCGCCGCATGGAGAGTGGAAGGGTAAATTGGGGTATATGTATGGATCGGATGGTGGGACAATCGTCAGAAGCCAGAACTTAAGTGAAAGGATCAAGCACCTGTCCCTGTCGCGAACATAAAAGGTGAAGAATCCGGTAAGGGTATACTGTTCAATAGGGCAGAGGGGGGGGGGGCACGAAAACTAAATTTCTATCTTCGCGTCACGTCTGATGAGGAGGTAAACCAAAAAAAAAATGAGTCCGAGCCACTATGACGGGTGTGGGGTTGCATGCATAAGGGGAACACCCTCACGGAAGCTGGGGGTAGAATGGGGCAGAGGAACAAACGGAGATTTGAAGAGGCTGAGAAGAGAGAGAGGAAATGGCTATTGTCTATCGTACGGGGGTGGGGGGGCGGGCAGAAGAGCGGGCAGAATCAGTTGAAGAAAAAAAGCAGCAGCGCGGGGGGGCAGCTTAATGGAACTCAAGGGGCCGGTAGGGGATAGAAGGGCAAAAAGTGATGAGGTTGCCTACACGAAAAGCGTTAGATGGTAGGCACGGACTCGCGGAGGGGGGGGATTACGGCGAAGGAGAAACCTCTTTTTCATGGGAGCAAGGGACATGAAAAGAAATAAGATTCGACAGTCGTTAACGTCTGTATCCGGAAGAACTTCTTCCGGCCTTGGGTTGGAATGGCGGGCGTGTTTGTTTGTTCCTGGTTTGGTTGCTCTCCTGTATCACGGTGGGGGGGAAGGTTCGGGGTATGTGGGCCCTTTCTGGGCACACCATCTTCAACCCCCCCAAGAAGCGGGGTTTGAGGGGCTGTGGGTTGGGGGGAATGGGGGTGGTGGTGAAAAGACTGCGCAAACAAAAAAAGTAAAACAAGAAAAAAAAACAAACCAAAAATTAAAATTTCTTAGACAAAATAAAAGAAAAAACGTACCATTACAAAAGGAAAAGAGGGGGAAAAAAAAAATTTTTACCTTGTGGTGGATTGGTGGAATCGGTGGGGGTTGGAAAAAAATCAGGAGAAAATTGGACACTAACACTTCATGAGTCCGTGGGAGAAAGTTACTGTGTGGGAAACAAATATTGAGGGACTCCACGCATAAAGGGAGAACCACCAAGCGCACCCCGAGAATGATTCATAAGACTGTCAACCCCAACCCTAGGAAACAACCAAATAAACAGACCCGTATAGAAAAAAAACGAACCCGGCGCGCCCATGACCCAGCGCACGGGAAGTCAATTTCCAGATGGGGCCTACCCCCAAGTATCGAGTGAGCGGCATAGGGCGCTCCGCAAAACCCGGTATCTCTTGGGGGGGGGGGGGGGGGGGGGGGGGGGAGGGGGGGAAAGCCCACCCCCCCCGACAACACAATCCCCCAACAACAATATCCCTGAGAGAAAAAGCTTGGTTCTCGGGAAAAAGGCTAGAGTGGGGAAAACGGGAGGCAGGCACGGAGGGAAGAGAAGTCCCCAATCATCCGCTAAAACTTGTGGCCCACCCCCCCCGCCCACCTCTTCCCTCCCCACAGACCCCCCCAACTTAACTTGTGGGGTGGTGTGGGAGTCGTTGGGAAAAACGCGGAATCTGTTCGCAACAAGAAATACGCTGGTGGAGGGAAACAATTAAAAATGCAATCCCATAACTCGGAGAAAGGGGGGAAAAAAAAGAAAACACATCTCGAGTGGAAGGGTGATGGAAGATCGGGGTCTAACAACAAACGAGGAGGAGGGGAGACGCGGGATTCACAAATTGGTCATGGAGTAGGACCCGGGGAAGTGGGGCTGCGGGCCCAGTTCTAGTGTCATATACCTGAAACCCGGAACTCTAAAAAAAATGAGGTAAAAAAAATGTCTGAAATAGTAAGCTCAGAAAAGTGGCCTTGAGCAGTAGTCAATAAGCAGGTGGGTCCGCTCCGACAACACATGAAGAAAGGATACGTCATCGGTCACTCTCACAAACAAGACGCAAAATCTGACTCCGAAAAAAGGAGGGGACTGCTCCGAAAAGGCGAAAAAAACATGATCGAGACGAGAAAAGACAAGGACGGGTCAGAAACGCAAGCCAGTTTCAGACGAACACACGAAAAGGAGCATACGCACGTGGGCACAAAACAAGTTCTGGGTCACCCCGTTCCAGTACTGTAATAGAACAGTGGGTAAGGAAATAAGGGCTCTATGGAAGAAACACCAGAAAGGGTTAAAAGCATTACGAGAACGTCGATGTCAAAAGTCACTCGACGTGGGGGCAAAAAGCAGAATTCGGCGGAGATGGAGGGCTCGGGTTTAGGGGGCGAGAAAATGAAAAAAAGAAAAGGAAAGGAGATGCATTTTGTGGGACCGAAAGTTGCAAGAAAAGGGCTCGAGGGCGTTCAAAAATGCAGGTGATGGAAGGCGCTAAGGAGAGAAAAAAAAGAGAGCAGGAATGAATGTGACACGAACACAGGAGTAAATAGTTTGACCAGTCGAAGCGCTGGCTTTTTCCAATAAAATATGTATAGGAGAAATGGACATGCAAGGCGACGGAAAGAGAGGAGAAAGTAATCCGGAGGGGCAAGACAGCAACCGAAATAGTACCACATAAAACGGGGTGAGCTGAAAGTATTGGCTCAGTAAAGGGAAACCCCTCCCGGAAGCGGGGGTTGAGATTGGTGTTGTGCTCGAGTAATGGAGGTGGAGGCGGGAGGAGGGAATGTCCAGGGAAGCTCAAGAAACCTTAATTCTATAACAGGGGAAAAAGAAGGGTTCCGAGCCACAAGTTCGTTGCTTCAAAAATATGGAGAGGCAGGAAATTGCTTCATAATAGGAAAACCTTCAGGAATCGAAGAACAATAATCGAGACCGCGGAGGGTGGGGCGAGTCGGTCACGAATGAAAAAAGGGACATTCAAGGCACATAAATAATGTAACGAAGGGGGCTGGAGTGGGTATCATGCAAATCTGGTCATCGGGTGGACTATGGGGGGAGAGGGATAAAAGACTGACTGCAAAAAGATCGGTGACCTTCAGTCCGGAAAAAGGAGAATGGACATAGAGGCTCTGGCGTGGACTACGACCATCCGATGGTGTTGGTACTTACAGACGCTGCTTGCTGTTCCGCAAGCCAGGCGTCGCTCATACACACAAAAACCATGGGCACCGGAATATCGGAGGGGGGTCGGACTTGTCTGGGAAAACACAACCCAGGCGGGGGCCGAAGAGGGGGGGGGAAAAAAAGAGACGCCCGAAAGAATAGGTCAATGAAGATGCAAAAATAATCAGGGAAAGAAAATGACAGAGTCGAAATGTGGCAAAAAGCGACCTTAACGGACAATGTGGCGCACCGCCGTGCGGGTTATTGACTAACAACGCCGGCGGCCCTAACACAACAGGCATCGGAACCACTAAGACGCTACGATAAGGAACTACCACTTGCTGCGAGAAGGGATAGCACCTAAAAAACAGGAAAAGGGGGGAAGATGAACGACGAAGGGAGGCCGGGCTATATAGTACTGAGCAAGTCGCAAAGGAACTTCTAAAAACGTTTTCAGGGGGTCTAGAACGCTAAAATGTAAACCATACCGTCAGTCGCGGTCAGGTGCACATCCGCGCGGGAGTTCGTTTGTGTGGGCGCCCTGTGTCTAGGCAGACCAGAAAGGCAGTGAGGGATGGGTGACATACGAGGAATTGGAGGAAGGTATCCCGACGACGTATGATATCAAAGAAATGGGGGGGAGGGGGGGGGCGGTTAGAATAATGGGGGGTGCCTGAAAGTGTTGGAAAAGACACAACGGCGGGGGGGAAAGGACGGGGCGCATGCAATCTAGGGCTATGGAGAGAGTTGACCCGACGGGGGCCTGCTGTCAACGAAGGAAAGGAATGGCTATCCTGATCTAAAGGGTATATCGGCGTACTATAGTTCATGCCCATCGAATCTGATATCTGTTAAGGAAAAAAAAAATAGGGGAACGGGTCATGAAGAAACTCGGGATCCGACCACACCGCCAACGACGGCCAAGCTTGCAGGACCGGGGCGCGGCGCCTTTTGAAGATTACCACCAAAGCTGTCACGAAGACGTGCAGTGGAACAGAAGACTATAAGAAATAGAGAAATGGAAAAACCAACCGTGGAAAAGGCTCGCAAATTGCACTTCTGGACATGAAAGTGACTCCATCATGCCGGGAACTTAAAAACCAAGGGGGTTCTATGACAACGGTTGAAATGGTGCGAGAAACCAGACCAGCAATGAAGCCCTAACGGATATTGTTGACGGGTGTGGCACTACACGACTCGCAACATCGGCGGTTACTCGCCTGGCCGAGGAGGAAAAAAAACCGGGTCAGACTCAGCTGCCATAACTCGCGCAGAAAAGACATGTCGTGACCGCTAGAAGAGGATGGCCGTCAGAAGAACAAAGAGGGGAAAAGGAGGACACGCAGAGACTCAAAACAACACAAAAGAGAGAGAGATGAAAACCTTGGAAGGTGCCCCTCTCGGTGATGGCACACCACAATAAAAGAAAGCATTAGTCGTGACACTGCATTGGAATTCAATATTCGGGGGAAAAAAACTGGGACATAATGACGGAGGCACAGGTGGTGGGGTGAGTAAAATCAAATCAATGAGACGGCCTTCACCGAAATCGGAGCCGACATACACTCACACTAGACTGAAAAACAACGAAATAACTTGGGTAGTAGGAGGGGGGGGGTACAGGACGCGAGAAACGCCGACCAAAAGTGCGTCGACAATGGGGGAAGAATAATGGAGACAGGAGCTGAAGATTTAACTAGAATCTGAGGGCGATTGGTAAAAGGGAATACTATGTAGTACTTTCCCGAGAAAGATGGGGGCGTCTTCACCGAGACTTGCGTATGAGGTTGGAAGAAACAAGTTTTGGTGGGCGGGAATCTGGACCCGACTCTTTTTACAGGCTGTGTTTCCGTGAGGCACGGTCCTCCAAAAACAGAGAACGGAAGGACGACAACCGGGAAGCACGGAGGTCGCGTTCACAAGATTCCAGAAGTTAGGCGGGGATGGAGATAACGCGTAGAAAAAGGAACGCCAATTGGAGGAGACACAAACAGGGGGGGAAAAGAAAAGGAGAAAAAAAAAGCCGGAACGGCTGAATCCGCGGCGATCAGCAAGTCATATATGAGGGAGAGCAGTGTCTGCATTGGGAGGGGTTTGGATAAAGGAAAATAAACAGGGGGCAAGCAAGGACGGGGGTGCAAAACGGGCCGGGGCTCCCGGATGGAAATATCAAAGGGCCGCAGGCGGGGGAGTCCCTACGCAGGAAGAAGGCACATTTAACCAGAGGGGCATCTGGGAACGGGGGTGGAGGCAGGAATAACCACGAGTGACAGTAAAAAAAACCGCACAAGGACCGGATGCTCCATCTGATACGGACCTGATCTGGTTCTGGGGGGGAAATCGAAGAGTGGAGGAGGGTAAACAATGGACGGGAGACGGCCTACCCAGGGCAGAAGCCGACGGCCCCCGTTAGCAAAAGTTTTTTAGTCACCCGCTACAAGTGGAGCCCAGGCTAAAAAAGAGGAGAGACATGCAAGAACAAGCGACATTGCAGTCACTGGGGAAAGGGGGGTGGGAGAGTAGAATGGGTGTTCATGCGTCTGCTAAACTTCGCGAGAAGTGGCCGGGGAAAAGGAGGGTTGACGTGGACGTCAGGACATTGAACTATTGCGCAATAAGTGGAGACAAGGGAGGGGGGCAAAGAAGGGGGAGTGATGTACATTCTGCTGCAAGTGCAGCGATAGGTAAAGGGGAGCAAAGATGCAAACCACGAAAAACGGGAGGGAGGGGCGGGGGGAAAAAAAACTCAAGAAGATGCGACGAAATCTGGGGAAAACTGAGTCATTAATACCATCTACCAACGTGATAAAAACACGAAAGCACGTAATAGCCAGGGTGCGCGGAAAAACAAAAGGGGGTAGATGTACACACACGAGACAGATGTGACCACACGAAGAAGATACAAGGAGAACCATAAATCCTCCTCACGGCTCCAACAATTTCAAAGGTGAGTGAACAAAGGAACGGCTGTGATGCCAAATTACGACGTGGTCAGTACGAAGGAAAAAAAGACAAGGAATGGAAAATGGAACGGAAGCGCCGGAAGAAAGGGGGATTTGGGGATAGAAGAGGATGGGCTACCACAGGGAAATGAAAACCATCATCACGTCTAAAGTGTGTAAAATCAGTAAGTTGCGTCGGGAAAACGTATAAGCGAAAGAATCCCAACTAACAGGCAAAATGGAAAGAGTACCAAGAGGGCGACAAGAGAGTGTGCATGAACGATGACGCACTAACGTCTCTTGGCAGAAAGTCAAAATCTATATACAAAGCGCTAGACTTCGGAGGCATAGAAAAGAGATTCTTTTGAGCGGGATTCGTAACTGGGTTTCGTATGCAGGGGAAACATTTACGAAGGTACAGAAAAAAGGTTGTCAATTAGAAGGTATTCAAGCTTGTGTTTTAAAACGCCAAAAGCCACAATTTTCGGAACCTCAGCTGAGGATTTGGGCAAGGAATAGTTGCAGAAACAGAGGCCGAGAGATTGGAGACGTGGGGGGGAAAGCATATAAATAGATCGAGGTTACGTATACCGACAGAAAAAGGACACAGGAGGATGTCGGGACCATGAACCTGGACTTTTTAACAGGGGCCTGATCCGGTAGGGTTGGGAAGAGGACAAAAAAGGAGCTACAAGGGTGGAAAGTTGATAACAAAGAGTCAGGGTGTTAATCGAAGGACAGAGGTACTACCAGGGGAGGAGTGGAAGTCTCCAGAAGGGAGAGCCCGGCTAGACGCGCTGAATCCGGGAAAGGAAGAAGAATCTTAGTCGGCTCAAGTGAGAGTCGGAGCCGTTAGGGGTGAATGGCATGGCAAAGAGGGGGACGAGCGGGTTAATGGGTAGTGTAGAAAAAAAAAGATGGTGGGGGACGGGACCACAGGAGAAGAAAAAGCTCACTAAAGGGGGGGTGACCGGGTTTGGTCGAAGCGGGAGAAGATAATTAAACAGGGGACATAAAAGATAGAGACTCTTCGACAAAAAAAGAAAAAACTAGGAATGGGAGGATCCATCGGGGGGGTAAAAACGGAAAGAAGGATATAAATCCGAGTCGATAAATCATTCGATGCGAAGGCGAGCAAAATCATGACTGGAAATTTCAGGAGAAAAATCTGAAGGTTAGAAGGGTCCGGAGAACCGAACATGGCTGAGTATCGCCAAGACATGATGGGGAGGCTTCACAAACGTGGATTTTAGGACAAGCAGCACACAGCATAAAGGGGATAGAAAGAAATTCGAAGACCGGGGAACGCGGGGGGGGCACTGGAACTGCGCAGAGGAAGCCGATGAGGCGGAAGAATGAAAATAGTCATCCAAATAGAAGAAAGTGGGGTCAGTCAGCAAAGGTGGGAAGGGTGGGGTCGGGGGGGGCACTTAGCGATGCAGCCCAAGAAGTTACCTTCTACAAAGAGGGGGACCGTTAAGTATCGACCGGAGGGAAAGAAAGCAGGGAGGTGATAGCAAGTAAACTCCCGTACATAGATAAATACGAGAGGCCACAATGGCGGACCAGTCAAGGCCCAGAATCACGGGATCTACAGCGAAATTCTCCACTACAACGAAAGCCAGAAGCCTGGGCAGGTATAAGCACGCAATCTTAGGTTGACTAAAGCTGGTAGGCACAGAGGAGAAGGGGACATGACATAAATTCATGGACAGGTCCGAAAAAGTGGGGGTGCGGGGGGGAATTCGCAAAGTTCAGGGAGAACAAATATACTGCAGGTTTAAGAAATCGCACAAAAGTCGCTCAGAGGCTGACATCAACGGACGCGACAGTAAAGGGAGGACCTACCTTCACATAACTAGGAGTTTGCAAGAACACACACACACATGCGGGGGGTGCGCGAATTACTGGGAACGCAGGTTGTGTGGGAGGGCAGGGGCTCAGAAAGTGATTTCGGAATCGTTCTACAGTGAAGGGAAAAGGGGGTTAAGGGGTAAAAATAGCCGGGGGAACGAACGAGGGCGTGAAAGGACATGAGGACAGAGAAAGTTCAACAGATCTAGGAAAAAAAGATAATCGAAAAAAGACGAGGAAGAAGAGGCCGTGGGCTCGCCTTTACAACGGGGACGTGTGCAGAAACGGAATCTCGATGCATCAGAAGACTCAAAAAAGGGGAGGGAGGGGGGGCCACAGACTTCATTTCTAGAACTTCCCGGCAAAAAAAAAAGAAGAAGAATGAAAGTAATTGGGGCCGAAGGAAGGGGAAGGCGAGCACGGCCCGGTGCGGGGCGGGGGGGACAAGGAAGGGGAAAAACTCGAAAAAAGGCTCAACAGGACTAATCATGTTCTGCGTAGCCAAGGGGGGGGAGTCAATGGAGAGCTAGGGGGTAGAAAGAAACAGAGAAAACTCGGAAGAGTGTGCGTGGTCGAATGACAGGTGGGTGGGAGGGGGGCGATGGGGGGAGGAAATGGAAATGGACTATCATTCGCCGGCTCAAAACACGGCAGTACAAACCCGAAAGAGGGACCAAGAGACCGTCGGTAGGGGGACTCAGATCTTGGCGGCAGGCGTTCGTCAAAGAAAGGGAGGACAAGCTGTCGAAGGGCTAAAGAGTTGAGCTCCCAAGCCGAAGTCGCGTACCAAGAGGTGCGTCCCTGGAGGGAATGTTCCGAAGGGTCGAATTGAATAAGATTGAGAGAGGAGCCCGAAACAAAGGGTAGGAAAGAGACACGGAAAAGCGCCGCTGGAGTTAAGAGCCAAATCTTCGAACTAGCAGAAGAAAAAAAAAAAAGTCTTCATCCCAATGTAGTCAGGTAGGAAGGCTCGAAAGAAACAAAAAAAATGGGTCAAAACCGAAAACCAGCAGGATGTCAACGCCTTCGGTGTCTCACAACAACGAAAACTCCCACGCCTAAACGGGGCACGGAGGACGGTAATTAGGCGAGAGCCTCGTCTTCGAATGTCTCGGTCGAGCAGGAAAAAAAAACAACTAAAGCAGGGGGGGGGTCAAGAAGGAGCCAAGAAGTTCAATCCTGCGAGGCGCCGCTCCCGTTACACCGCGGGAAAGTTCGAAGGAACCTCCGCCCGTGAAGAAAGAAGAAAAAGGCCGGGAAAAAGAGAGAAAATTAGGGATACCGAGAGGCGAACGCGTCCCGCTCGGACGGACAAGACTGTGATTTGGTCCTGAAAAAAGACTTCGAAATCAATCTCCGAAAGCATTCCAAGGATTCCTTTACAAATATAGGGGGAAAAAACAGGACTTGGTGGGTTCTCAAAAAGAAAAGGGTGGGAAAAAGGGGGTAACAGCGTTGTGTCAAGCATAAAACGGCTCATGAAGGAGGGCGGGAAGGGTGGATGGGTTGAAGGCAACAGGTAAAAAAGGGTGGGGGTAGGGGGGCAGATGGGGGAGCACGAAGAAGGAAACAAAAAAAGAAAGGGGAGGGGGTCTATTGGCGGCGTATCGGCGTACCAAGGCCGCTACGTCCCGACTTTTCCGCATACCATGCGTGAAAAGACTCCTCCTGGAAAAGAAACGAAAAAAAAAAAAGCTCTTTCCTTTCCCCTCCTTATCCAGTCTCTACCACTCAGCCAATATCTTGAAAAGTTCGTACGGGAAAAAAAAAAAAAAAACCCGCGGTAGGAAACACCGAGAAAAAAAGGAAGAAAACTTGAAAAAGCGCGGATGGTGATGAAAAAGAGGATGAGGTTGAGCGGAAAAACTGCGCGAAACCTTGGCTGAGTAGGAGAAAAAGTTCAAGGGGCACACGAAAGTAGAGGACGGGGGGAAGGGAACGAGGTGGTGGATTGTCGCGGAACCCGCGAAAAGAGTTATGCCGCGATGTCGAACAGGGGAAATGAAGGGGGAAACAAGGCGCGAAGTGGGAAACAGGGGGTCAGTAGTCTTTTTCAAAAAAGTTTTGAAGCCAACAGAAAAGAAGAAGGGGGCACCGAAAAACCAGAGAGTTTTTGAAATTAGGTAATCACTGCCCTTCAAAAAGTGTCTGAGCACCGGGGGGGAAAAGACTAAGGTGGGGAATATTAAGCCCTTCTGCGTCAGGAACGGCAAGGAGGCATTTGGGGGGCGCGAGAGGCTAAAGGAAGGGAAGGGGGCTTAAGGAAAAGGGGGAGGGGGTTGGGGAAGGGTGGAAGGGTATAACTCGCGAAAAAAAAAAAGGCTGATCGGGAAATGGAAATGGCTGGGGGGGTGCAGCTGTCGTTGTGTGTGAACAGAGAAGGAGATCTGCATGAAATGCGAAAGGTGGGCGGGGTGGGGTCAGAGTGAAAAGGAACCAGTGGCCACTTCAGTTGTAAGTCGGAAGGATAGAGGAAGGAAATGAAGGGAAGAATACGTTGGAGGGGGGCTCTAATATACCTGGTCTTGGATTTTTTTCCCTGCATTAGTGGAACTGCAAAGGAACTAGGGGGGGGGGAAGACCGTCGGGGATTTAAGAGAGGGGTGGAGTAGTCATGGACGAAATGCGCCGGGGCTGAGGGGAAGGTTTGAGGCAAAAGATCTGGAGTACGGAGGGAAGAAATGGAAGTGTGATGAAACGAGATCGGTTGGCGGAAGGGAAGGGGGAAAGTGTGAAACAGCAAAGTGGTCTGATGCCGGACCAAAGAAAAGGGGAGGACTTCGGTATGGGAAGTCAACTCTTATTTCAGTGCATGCCGAAGGGGGGAAAGGAATTTACCCCGGGGAAATCCGGAGGAAAAATAGGCGGGAGGGGGGGGGAAAAGGAAAACTTTAACCGCAACTCGGGCGCAAAGATACATCGAACGTCCGCGGGCGGGAGGTTATCTCTTCAAAATGGGGCATAGAAGGGGGGTTATGGGAAAGGAATAAGAATGACATAGTGTTGATATTGAATTTTGCTCTTGCCCTCCTTCAGGGGATTGTGCGAATGCTAGAGGGTAAAAGTTTTGAAAAGAATAGGGAGGTCGGGAATGACGAGAGCGGTGGTGCATGAACTGGAACGTGTCGCCTGGGGAAAAACGCGCGCTGTACGCCGGGCATGGGGCGAGAAAAAAGGTACAGGAACGTGGGGGGGGGAAAAAATGGAAGTAAGATCCTTTGTAAGTATGGCGTCCTTCCTGGCAGACCCAAGTTCCAATCGCGGGGGGACGCCCAGGCGGCTATCTTACAAGACAAGGTCGGTGGAGGGCAAGCTAAGGTGATCGCGGAGCGTCTGTCTCGTATTCCCCATCCGTGCCCCTCACTTGTGGGTCTCTGTTGCTCTCGTTTGTCTTGATGCCCATTCAGTAAGCGTCAGGGTTGTTGTATGCTGTCGTGGATGGAGTTACGTCAGTAATGTGAAGGGTGAGTGGTCTCTTAGATCCTGCAGGAAGCTGGTGTATCGGGGGGGGCGGATTCCAAAACTCTGGTACCCGCGCCTCCGTCTTCTCTTGCTTATCTGGGACCAAGCGCCCCCGTTCGATTTATTCCTCCGTTGCGTTAATCGTCAAAAAACTTATGCGGCCATGTCTGGGTGGGCTACGGGAAGAACTTCAGGGGAGGAGCCATGGCGGCAGAGCGAAGAAAGCCCTGTTCGATCCTTGGCCTGTACAGTAGAGGGCGCGCTTCGTGTCCCTGAGTTCCATCATGACCCCGTAACCTTGGGAGGGGATGTTCCGAAAAACTCATCTTGCCCCCTTCAGAACTTCGAGATACGTATCGTCTGCCAATCTTGTTGGTTGCGGAGAAATATGGCGTATGAGCGGGATGAAAGGATTTTCTACTGTTAGAACGCTCTTCCCCAACGGAAGAAGTTTCCCATTGGTGCGACGGGTTGCCGTTCTTCCCTGTATTCAATTTTACCAAGGTGGATTTTCTCTTCCCCTCCTTCCGGGTACCGGGATCATCTAGGTCAAATCGGGGGTCCTTGCGTAACGGGAGTCCGTTTGTGTCCTCCAAGAGAGGTCAAAAAAAAAAAAAGTGGGAAGGATTCGTGTTCTCATTCTTTCGACAATCAAACACGAAAAAAATTTCCCCCGGGGCTTTCAGTAGGCCACAAGCGGAAGAAAAGGGAGCAACAGCAAAACGAGCGACGTATCATCTCGTCTCAAAGGGATCCGCGATTCTGAAGGAAGAGGTAAGAAAACCAACTAGCAGTAGACGTCACTCAGAAAGACTGCAACATAAACTAGCACAAACAAAGCAGTAGACCTTCTCTCTTTAAGTCGGGGAAAAGCAAAATCCAAATAGGGAGCCGCCAGGGCGAGAGGGAACGAAAGGACTACAGACGTTCTTTATTCAAGAAAAAATTGCGAAATTACCAAAACAGTCGTATGCTGGGCCTACAGGGGACAATAACTTTATCTCTCCACTACGGAAACGACAACGGAATAGGTCTGGTACGGATTACTGGGGGGGGGGGGACGTAGGATGGGAAGGGTGATTCCGTATCTTAAACCAGAGACCCTCATTAGGCTCAGGGGGTCACACGTAAAAGGGTTTAGGAAAACGGAAAAGGAAGTAGTGCAGGGAAAAGGGTGAGATTGGGCATGGGGGGATACTCTCCGAAAGGAGAAAAAAAAAGTGAAAAGGAATACATAGTCAAACAACTAGAGAAGAAAAAGCATCGTGTGAAAAAAGAAGTTCTTATTTGCAACCGTGCACCCGACTTCGGGATAATCAATTGACTATGCCAGGCCAAATCAAGGCAGGCTCTTCAGCAAAGGAACAGGGGTCTCCCCAAAGAGCAAATAACCGCCTGAAATGTGGGGGGGAAGGGTGATCATACTTCGGTGAAACTGCGCGGATACGTAGCTCTGCGATGCAGAGAGCTAGAAACGAGAGGTCCGTCAAAGGCAAACGAGAATGCTGGACCACTCGCAACCCTTCAAGAAGGAAGGAGTGGTGGACAAACGGAAATTACGCGGAAACTTTGATGTCCAAGGGATGCAGGAAAGCGGTTAATCTGGCCCGAATCGTGGGACGCGGTACCTGGCCGTCAGAGGACCTAATCTAAAGGGGAAAACTCTGACGAAAAAAAAAGAAAAAGCCGCCGGTCAAGAGAAATCCGCTTCTCTCTGCCTGCCGACTCTGTCCTTAGAAAAGAAAAAAGGCGGAAACAAAGTTCTTCCCAAAGGGCGCAGGGGGAAAATCCAATATAGGAATAAGAGTAGAGAAGGAAGTTCTGGAGAAAGAGAGCGTTAACAGTCCAGGATCCAACACGCAGGCAATCCTCCGTCGCCAAAAACAAAAGAACACTACGGGAATGGAGGCATGTCAAAAAGGGTGACGTCATATCTCGTACCTAAACCTAACCACTCACACAAACCAAGTGGTCGACTCTCAAAAAACAGCTTGAAGACCGACTAGGAAAGGGAAGGGTAAGGAACGTGGTAGAACAAGATCGGGAGGGAGCCTGCCCCGACTCCCGCTGTGAGCTTCTTCGAAGTAAAAAGTTTATAAACAAAGTTCAACAACTTTGCTGGGCTGTGAACGAGAGTGCCTTTTGAAAAGGAATGTTGAAAGCAACCGCAAGCAAGTCTGGAAGGCAGCTCAAAAAAAAACAATTTGGACATAGCATTCTTTTTGAGGGAGGCGCGGCAGGCTACAAGGAGGACTGTATCGCTCCCACTACCATGCAAAAAAAACATCCGTAGAGGAGCGCTATCGATTTGATTTAAAACCAGAAAGACTTCGGAAAAAAGGAGGGAGGGAAAGAACTGACTAAAAACAGAAGCCCACCGAGGAAGTAAGGCATCACCATCCGCGGCAACCGAAGGGAAGAACTCTCTCAACAAAGGGAAAAAGAAGGGGTAGCCAAGCGAGGGGAAGAAGAACGGGAAGGAGAGGAGACCTTGCACGTGCTTGCGCATCCTTTGCGCAGGGAGAAGAAGCTTCTGTCAAAAAAAAATCCTCTGACATCAAGAGAGAACTAAAAGGGGGGACGGAGAGGGAGAAACTGCAAAAAATCTTGAGTGACGTAGAGGTGTTACGGAATCCGTCCAGGAGAGGAAAAGGGAACAAAAGGGTTTCGAACACGGCCCTAGAAAGGGCCCACATATGAAGGGGGGGAGGGGACTCCCAAGAATGAAGGAAAGAGACGAGGACGCCCGGCCGATTCGTGAAGATTAGAACGGTTTCGAGCCCGGGAGAGAAACCTAGGTCAGAAGAAGATCTCAAAAAAGGCATTGGTAAGATCTTTGGCGAGGAGGGGCGAGCAGGAGGATGGGTTCGATATCCGGTCGAGACCGTGGAAAAAATTCTACTCGAAATCAGGAGGATCTGGTAAGGGGGCTTGGGTAGAACGCTACTAACAGAGAAGAAATCAGGCTCTTTTTCCTTCCCTCAAGAATCTTCTGCGGGAATCGCGGGACTCAAAGACATATTGAGAACGGAGAACCAGGGTGTTGGTCACTGGCAAAGCATTCTTCCCAAAAGAACTCAATTCAATCCGGGGTAGCAGGTTCCAAAAAGAGGTCTAAGAGGGAAGGACGAAGACTGGTCATCCTAGATGGGTCTGTGACAGGGGAATTAGGCATCCGGGATTCAGGGGGGAAGAGAGAACTAAAAAAAAGGAGGTTTTCCGATTATTGGCGCTTTTTGTGGTTCCAGAGTGTCGGGGGGGAACTTCGCCAAATTCGGGGGATCGGAAGGGTAAGGGGGTGGAAAGCGGTAATCGCCCTGTCAGAGACTAGGGTCGAGAAGAGTTGGAGTCCTGCGAGGTAAAGTGTTTGTGAGTCCGCGCAATGTAATGTAATTCGGACCCTGAAAACTAATTAGGCGGATTCAGGAGTTGGAAAACGCCGGATTTTATTTGCCAGAGCGTAGTCATCGAAAAGACCCGGTCGCAAAAGAATGGAGGGGAATGGTTAGGAAACGGTGTCCGTATGACTCTTGCCTGTAAGCTTAAACCGCATAACGGCGGCGCCAGTGAGGATCCCACACACAGGGACGGCTTCGATCGCTGTTGGATTTCTTGTAAGGGGACGTGGCAGTGAGAAGGCCAAGGAAATTGATAGGAAGGGGTTCTGACGAATAATGATAGGTAACGGTTGTAATCGAGAATCGAAGACACATATGAGGCAGGCATTTTGAAAATATGGATGGGAAAATTACGAGCAGCAGAAAAATGCAGAGCCATCACAGCATCCCTGCTCCGCGAAAAAAGAAAAAAAGAAAAGTGAGGACATAGAGAGTGGTTATGCAGGGGGGACGGAAACCCATTTACTAAAAGGTCGGTGAAATCAGCATCACGGCCTCACCCGGAAACAGTAAAAACTTTTTCGGGAAGGGATCGAAAACTGGGTCCGGGAGGGGGGTAAAAACGGTAAGCCAGTAGTTCGATAAGAGAGTGGCGACTTGTTGGCAATGTCCGGGTCAGCAAGAACGGGGGCGGAAGGATTCGTGCGATTGAGGTCAGAGGGCACATAAGGGAAGAAGAAGGGGTACGGGGGGTGAGGGAAGATTTTGCGGGGCTCGCAGTTTCGACGATAAATGGGGGGGGAGAGGTTACAGGTTAGGGGGGGTGGGGGGGGGGGGGGTCGTGGGTGGGGGAGTAAAGCAGGGAGTGAGGGGCGGTGGAGGGACTTCGCCGTTTTTCTTGAGAAGAAAAAAAAAAAATCAATCCATTGGGGAGGATCAAGATAGATGAAGAATCGAGGGGTAGAACAGAGCAACGGATTTAAAAGGTACCTAATCGCTGAAAAATGAAAGAAAAAGTAATGAAGTGTCGACCAAGGGGAGTAAAAGAGGAATCAGAAAGGACACCAGTTCCGGGGTCCGCTTTCCAGTGCTTGCCGAAACATGAGCAAGGTAATCCTCACTTTTCTACAAAAATCTGAAAAGAACGCAGGGGGGGAACGACATTAACAGGCGGTGCAAATCATTATTCACGATTGACATAGCAACCACGTCACACCGAGAAGAGGGGGGGGAGGGCAAGAGATCCTGATTCATCGACGAGACGAACAAAGCAGTAAGCTGATAACACCTGCCAAAAGGCCTCCAATCCGCATGGAATCAAGACGGCGCCGGCCTCTAATGAAGGGGAAAAGGCGGGAGGGGAATAATCTTGAACACCGCCCGCGGAAAGAGACATCCAAGGGACGATCGACCCCGGAATACTACACTAAAGACGACAAACGAAAAAGGAGCGAGGGGGACGATACTGAAAAGGCCACGTTTTGGCGGGATCGGCAGGCCGGGAAACGGAGATGAACTGGGGAGGGAGGTAGCCGAAGGGAGTAAAAGGGACCGAAAGTTAAAGGGGGGAGAGCGTGGAGATGCAGAGGAGGTGCTGTTGTACTGAGGCGCTGCTGCAAGGGGAAAGCCGCGCCTTAAAACATAGGCAGAGCATAAGGTAACTCGAAAAAGTATTTTACGTGGCGCGAATTTCAGGGTCAAAACTTCGCACAGAGAAAAAATCCATCCAAACAACCTCCAAGACCTCTTATTACTCAAGGAAGAACATCGTAAAAAAATCAAAAAAAAGAATTTGGGACGTTAACAGAGCGTTCGCAATAAGGGCTAATAAGGGGAGAAAAAACCACCGCGATAAAAGTTTTCGCATAAAGGTCGAGTGAAGAAAAGCATGTGGTCGGCCTTGCCACGATAGTTACGAAAAACGAAGATCGTGTGTAAAAGACTTTTAGGAGCTGACTGCGTGAACATTTACGACTCAAGCTGCAACAGAAATAACTTCAAAAAAACTTAAGCTGCGTGAAGGAGGGGGAAGGAGGAAAGATCACAAGACCGCCTCCGCCTCTCCGACGTTCGTAGAATCAAAAGGGCCCTCAGGGGGAGGCTGACCAAAAAACTTCAGGAAGGAGTGGCTTCCTCGAAGGCAGGCAGCGGTCATGTGCTCACCGGTCGGAAAAAGATCGACGGAACGTCAAGTTCGATGAGTCTCTGCAGAACCCTGAATGGACAAACGTTGAGGAAATGGAGCGAACCGGAAGTCCCTAATGGAGACAAAGCAAAAGCCCGAACCTCGAAGATACCCTCAAGGAAACTGGAAAAGACTTTGCTGCTGGAGGTAAGAACCACAAAGGAAAGAAAAAATGAAAAGACCCCGTCTCTCCTGCATAAAGGGGAGCCGACGAAAAAAAAAAGATAAAACCGTATCACAGGGGGACAAAATGAGGCGATCTAAAGGGGGAGAAGAGATGATGAATGCGAACTCCCGCGGGACCGGGAACCGGAAAAGGTATGAACGTAGAAGAACATCAATCTCACAGAAGGGGTTGTCCAGAAAAGCAGGATTCTTGTGCCTAATGCTCAAACTTCTAGGGGAAAAAAAGACACCTTGGAAAAAGGAAAAGTTTCAAGAAATGTCCGAAGGGCAAGGGTAAAAAGTGGTGAAGAAAAGCTACAAGCAAAACACTACCTCCTTTGGTCGGCGCTTTCCTCTATGGACAGAGATCAGGGTGCCTTGGGGAAACCGGCAGCTCTCATGCGCAAAAAAAACACGGAACTCAAGAACTCGAGAACTTCTGGAAGCAAAATCAGCGAAGCACGACTTTTTAATC
>Ga0179593_1643752_pt1 | contig 19492 bp, 35 predicted proteins | sample CZODoug2_1_08_16_FD_185931 | JGI IMG/M metagenome (GOLD analysis project Ga0179593, IMG submission 185931) | Vadose zone soil fungal communities from Angelo Coast Range Reserve, California, USA - CZODoug2_1_08_16fungal (PacBio error correction) | ecosystem: Environmental > Terrestrial > Soil >...
GAGAAAGGGGGGGGTTGAAGCAAAGGGGGAGTGCTTGGATGAGACAAAAGAAAAAAGAGAACGTTTTGGGAAGCGGACTTAAACTACGCGGCCGGGGATCCGGCCAGGGAAGAAAAAAAAGGGACCCGGGGGACCGCCAAGATTTCTAAAAAGACGTATGCGGCGGTGGACATTGGGAAAAAGTGAACTTGGGAAGGCCGATATTATGGAGGGACTGGAAAAAAGATTTCTTAAAATCCGACTTTGGCTCAAGGGTTTTGGGGTGAAGAAAGAAGGGGGGGAAAGAAGCCGTTGTGGGGGGGAAAAACTCCCGGGACTAAGAGGAGTAAAAAAAAAAAAAAGACCGGGGGCGTCCCTGCGGCGTTGCCCAAGCGTTTAGAAGTGTGGGAGTACCAAGGAATGCCAAGGAAAAAGCAAAAAGAAAGGAAATAAATTAGACATCAAAAGGGCCCCGGGGCAAAAAACAGGCTGCACGAACAAGGAAAAAATGGAAGAAGATTTTTTCTCATAAAAAAAGACGTATCTTCCCCTGGAAAAAGGGCCAAGACTGGCAAAAAGGAGGTTCGAGAAAAGAAGAAAAAAAAAAGCATGGAACACCAAAAGGCTTGCACTACTGGGGTCCGTTGGTCAGGTAAACAAAAATTGGAAAAAAGAATGAGCGGCGGAAAGGGGGAAACCCGCCGGGGTGAAAAAAAGGGTTTTCCAAGGGGGGGGGGGAAAAAGCAAGTCGAATTGTCCAGTTTAGAAAAAGGTGAGTGGCCGAAAAAGAAGAAAAGGGGGGGGGGGGACGTCCTTCCACAGAAAAGGGAAAAAAAAAAAATGGCAAGGAGGGGAAAAAAAGCAGAAAGTGATCGAGGAGGAAAAAGGAAAAGGTGTCGTAGAGGAAAGGGAGCCTTTGCGTGTGGGAGACACTCTGGGGGGGAGCTTTTCTGGGGGAGGAAAAAACGTTACTAAAACGGGGGAAATTGAGTGAAAAAAACGAATCACTTGAAAAAAGGGGAATTCGTAAACATGGGTCTCGAAAAAAAAAGGGAAGGGAAAAGTCAACTTCTTGGAAAAAAATATTGGGAAAAAAGGGGGTCTCGTTTGAAAAAAAAGTCCGGGGTCCCGCGGGGGTTGGGGTTCAACGTTAAAAGCAGGGACTGGTTTCAGGACCCTGGTCGTTGAGGCCGGCGGAAGGAAAAAGGGGTTGCAAAAGATCGAAATCCAATCCGGCGGGGGGGCGAAAAAAAAATCTTGGACGGGTTGAAATTGAGAGAAAAAAATTGTTTTGAAGTGAAAAGATGGGTGGTGATGAAGGGGGAAAAGGGATCTTTCCAAAGGGTTTCTGAGGGAAGGGCGTCAAAAATTATGGGAAGGGAACTAGAATGGACGCCTGTAAAGAGAGGAAAGGGGAAAAATCAATCGAGGGGGAGGATTGAAAGGGGACTAGAAAGGGGCGAACAAAAGTAGAAATCCTGTGGGGGGGAAAGGATGAAAAGCGGCTTACTAAATGAGAGGGGGGACCTGTTAAAAAAAAGCTTATTTTGTGGGGCGACCGGGGTGAAAAGTTTTGATTTTCGCCGAAGGAAGCAGGGAAAAAAGAAGTATCAGATTCGGGGGGGCAATGAAGGGGCAAACAGGACGAATTTCCCATGGAGGGGCAAAAAGAGATCAAGCAAGGGATGCCATTAGCAAAAAGGGGGGTAATCGAAGGAAAAAGACAAGCTAAAGAAGGACATCGTGGAATAAGAAGTGATCTACTGAAAAGAAAACCCGCTGGGTGGGGAAAGAAAAAAAGGGCGTCTGAAGCAAGGGAAGGGGTTCTGGGGGCGAAAATTCGAGGGAAAAAAAGGGGGGGTTGGTCTTTGAGGGGGGCTCAATAAGTCCTGGGGGGGGAGGGGAGTCCAGCGAAAGGACCCGGTTTGCCAGGGAGACTGACTGTTGGAACAGGAATAATAAGGGGAAGAAAACTTTTGAGGAAAAGAAATGCCCTAGAAAAGAAGACGATGCTTGGGTCCGGTTTTGGAAAGTCGTCAAACCACAGTTTGAGAAAAGCTCAAGAAAAAGGCCCCTCTTATTGAGAAAGGGGGGATGGGGGGATAACTTTAATGTCAAAATGGAAACTAGGCTGAAAAACCTTCAGGGAAAAAGAAAAGCGGTTGAAAAAAAAAAAAAAAAAAAAAAAAAGGGGGGAAACCGCAGGAGAAGGAAAGAACTTGGGCCGGGCGGTCCGTAGGGGAAGACGGGGTAATGTCGGGAACGACAGACCTTAAGGAGGTATGAAAAGAAAAGGAAAAGAAAAAGCACTTAAGGTGAGGAGGCGAAGTCAATCAGGGGCACCCATGGCTTGAAAAAGTTCTCGGAAGGCTGAAAAGGCATTAACCGCATGGCAAATTACGGGGAAACCTGAAAAACACGAGAAATCCGGAGGAACAGAAAGGGGGGGGAGACTGAGGGAAGAAAATCCGGGGGAGCAAAATTGAGTGGGACCTCGCGAAGAAAAAAAAGGGGAAAGAAGCCGCAAAAATGTGTAAAAAGGGGTTTTTACAAAAAAATTGGTGGGTGCAAACAAGGCAGTTGTTCCGTCGAAAGGGAGAAGGGAAACAACCAACAACAACTGGAGGAGTATGGGGGAAGAAAGGGAGGGGAAAAAAAAGAGTTCTTCCCACGAAAAAATTTAACAATAAGCAGGGGGGACGTCTGAGAAGCCCGAAGACAGCCGTAGAATGGGGACTCTATAATCTAAAAGAAAAGGGGGAACCTGCGGGAAAAAAGGAATATCGTAAAGGGGGGGGAGGGCACCCTGGAAAAGGGGGTCCACCATTCACCCGGGGTGAATGGGTGAGGTCCCTAGAAGTGGACAAAAAACTTCAAAGGAGGCTTCGAAAAAAGATGCTCGAAAAATCTACGATCGTGTGACTTCGTGAAGTCAGAACATACTTCAGGAAAGGGGGGGGTACCAGGGGGAAAAAAAAAAGAATAAATTCTTTACCTAAAAAACGCCCAGGGGGGGGTCCGCGTAAAAAAATCCCAACTAGAATCCGCCATCGCGGGGGGAAAAAAAACGGTGAAAAAAAAAAGAAAAAGCTTTACTGGCACAGAGCCAGAAAAAAAAATGGGGGGAGCATCCATCGGAGGAAAAAAACGCCAAAAAAAAAGAAAGGGCAGAGACCCGCCCGCAATCGGGGGGGGGAGTTGGAAAAATCCCTTCAAGTGGAGGGGTCCCCTCGTTTGAATTCACGCACGAGTTGAACAAGCCTTCTCCGGACTCTTGGGAAGGGGGAGAAGGAGGGAGACGGGGGAAAGAGTCCTCTTATGAAAGTCCACAGGAAGAAAGAAGAACTTCAGCCGTAATGAATCGAAACAGGGGACCAGCGGCCCTTTGAAAGGAACTAGGAAGGGGAGGGGGGGAAGGTTCGCGGGACCCGAAAAAGGGGGGAGGCGCGCAAAAAAAAGGGAAACTCCGGGGTTGCATTAAAAGAAAAAAAAGAGCGCCCCCATGGAAAGGAAGGGGGGGGGCCTAAGGGAAGGGAAAAAAAAGGGTCCTTATCCTCGGAGACAAAAGAAAGGAAATTATCGGAAAAGGCGAAAATCAAAAGGGGAAAAATCAGGGGGAACCCCGCAATAGAGGAAACACGAGAGAAGAATTTATACTCCAAAAAAAAAAAGGGCTCCTTTGCATAAACGAGAGGGTCAATCAGGAGGGGGGGGGGGGGAGACGAATTGCAAAAGACGGACCCAAAGGAAGGAGCCCTGGGTACAAGATCGAAGATCTTGTGACCGAACAAGTCAAAAATCACCTCCGAAAGAAAAGGAAAGAAAGCGACCAAAGAAAAAACCCCTCTTTTCTATTGAAAAAAACAACATTGCGTCAAAAAAAAAAAAACAACCGGAAGAACGAGAAGTAAAATCGGATCCCTGACGGGGGGGGGAAAGCAAGGAAAAAAAAAAAAAAAAAAAAAAAAAACCGAATCGGGAAGGGGAAAAGAAAAAAAGACCGGAAGTTCGCGAAGGTCAAAAAATAAAAAAAAGGGGGGACATTATGTCGGGGAATGATAAGGGGAGAAGGGGGCTTCAATTTTCTATTGGGGGATGAAGAACGCCTAAGAAGAAAAAAAAAAAATCGCACCGGTGCGGTACAAACGTTATAACACCGCGAGGCACAAAAAATAACTGATCAAAAAACAGAGGTCCCGAGGGAATCACATGGGGGGGGAAGATGCGAACTGCAGCCCCAAGCGGGGGAGGAAGGGACTAGGGGGGGGGTTGCAGGCCTTAAAAACACCAGGGGTGCACAAGGCGCCTCATTCCCTGTTTTCGAAAGGGGGGAATCTACTTGGTGGGGGGGAATAAGAATTAACTCGTCGCCGACAGGGGACACGGCAACTCATTCTCGAGCCGCACAATAACATGCCCAGACGAAGCTCGGGAATTGGGGGGAAGGGAAGAAAAAAGAGGGTCCCTACCCAGGTCACATGAAAGAAAAAGGGGCCAGAAAAAGGTGGGAAGTATCACGGATAGAAAGCGGGGTTCGGTAATCGGGGGGACAGTTATCGGAGGGAAAAAATGATGCATTTGGGCAAAACTCGGATATTTCCTTTCCAGTGGTATCCCGGGAAAGGGAATGACTAAAGAGAAAATCAAAAAAAAACCCCTAAACAAAAAACGCAAGGACTCAAAGCTCACTTTGTGTTGCGCCAGGGATAGCGCCGGGGAAGTGAATGTCTCCAACACTTCGCGTTCGGGGAAAGGAGGGGCCTGATCCGAAGGAACGGCGGTCAGAGGGAGAGTCTTGCCTTCAAGCAGGTCTGCAAAAAAAGCAAGTCCAATTGTCCCAGAGTGCTGGACCAGTGAAAAAGTACATGTTCTTCATAAAAGAGAAACCACATCCTGGAAAAAAAAAAACCGTCATTGGGACGCACATTCGGGAGGGGTCCGCATCACCCGACAAGGTCGAGGGAAAAAAAGGGGGGTGTCTCATCAGAAAAAAGAAAAAAAAAGCATTGAAAAAGAGGGAGCAACCAGGAGGATGATGAAAAAAGAGAGAGAGTCAGGGGGGGCCAGGCGGGATGGATCGTGGGAAGGGAGAACAAAAAGGGGGAGAAGTTGTCGGTGTCGCGGGGTGGATAACGCTCACAAAAATCTGTGACGTCCAGGCCAAAGGGGTAATGGACCGGCCCCCTGGGGGAAAGGAATAAAGGGGGGCAAATTTAATGAAAACGGGAAAGGGGCTTTTTGAATCTCCTGATATGGGAGTAAGCAAGGACTGCCCTCTGTGGGGGGACGTACAGGCCAAGGTTTGTGAAGGGGATCGGAGGGAAAAGGGTTCAGAAAAGGGGAAGGGTGAATCTTTTTGGTGGAAGTACCACGAACCAGCAAAGTGCAAGTCTAGGGAAAGACGCAACGACCCGAAAAGGAGTGACCCTGCGTCCGAAAAAGGGGGCGGGGGCTTTAAAGCCATGTAAACAAAGGAAGCTTAAAAAATAGAAGGGGGGGTTTGGGGGGGGGGGGAAATGGGTCAAAAAAACCCACCAAAAAAAAATGCCGGCAGACAATAATTGAAACTCATTCGAGCGGAAGGAAACGGAATGGAAGATAAAAACGCACTTAAGGTTTTATCATCCGGGAATTACCCCATCGATGGACAGGTGGCCTGGGGGGGAAGGGGATCCCCGAGAAAAGGAAAGGCTTGACACCAAGCGGTGACCCACACAAGCAGGTCATGAAAGGGTAGTGGCGACGTAGAGAAAAGCCGTGGCGGAAAAAAAACACCCACCGGGGGGGGGCCTCGAGTTGAAAGGCCAGGGGGAAAAGGACGATTGTCCCAGGTTGCGACCCAAGGTGAATAAAAAAGTGCCGGGAAAAGGAAGGGGACAGACGTAAAAAGGGGCCAAGGAAAAAAAAAAGCCCTAAAATCAACCCTTGTCAAGAGCGAAAGGTTGAAACTATCCCTCGGAAAAAGGGGTTGCAAGAAAAGGGAAAGGAGCTTTTGCGGGGGGTGTGCCGAAGGGCGGGTGTAGGCGTTTCATAGGGGGCCGGGAAAACGTGACGGCGGACCAGTCCTGGAGGGGGGGGAGAACGAATCACGGGAAGCGGGAATTTTAGGGGACCTCGAACAAAAAAAACGTTAATTTTTTCAAAAGGGGAACGTTCAAGAGAAAATAAGGGGGGGGCCACGGGAAACCGGACTGAAAGGGAAAGTGAAGGAGGAGGGGGGGGGGTTCCCTGCCAAAGAACGACAGACGGTTTTTGCGGGAGGACTTCGACTGGGGAAGGCCCATGAAAGAAAGAAAGACGGTGACGGGGAAACGATCCCTTGGGGGAAGATGTTGGAAGTGAATAATGGCTGTGGAAGGGGCGCTGAGCGGGGGACAACAATCTTTGGGAGGGGGGAAAAAGGGAAAATTTCGCGTAAACCCAATGATGAAGGACCGTACCTGGCCAAAGGGAGGAGCTCAATCGAGGGAGGGAGAAAGAAAGACAAACTTCTCTTGGGGGGAAAAAAAAAAAGGTTTTGTGGGGGGGTGTACACAAGCGCTAAAGAGGTTCCTGTTCAAAAAAGAAAGATTTTGAGGGGACTTTGCACGGCAGTGTTGACCTCGGAACAAAGATTAAAAGCTTGACGAGAAGAGGATCAAAAAAAGAAAAAACTTCGACAAACATCCAGGGGAGATCCAGGGGATTCGGACGGAGTTCCGGAATGGAAAGCGATCAGTGGGGATCGAAGGGGACAAGGGAAAAATTCAGGCCGGCAATATGGGACTACCGGGTCAAGCCCCCCTGAGGTGTGGAACAGGGGGTCCCATGCGATTCTTGAAAAAAGGCTTTATTTGGGAAATAAAGAGGGAAAACTTACCAGATCGTTGTTTCTTAGGGAAAGGATGACTGGTGGTCAAAGTCCAGAAGGGTGCACGTAGCCTCAGGAGGGTAAGGAAGGAAAAGGGGGAAGTGACGCCCTTGAGGGGTGCCGAGATGCCTAGAGGGATATGCGCATGCAAAACGACAGTGGGGAAGTCCGGGGACCCACGCAACCACTCTGAGTCTCCCAGGGGGGGGTATTCGCAAGGAACGCCGGGGAGAATCATACCGGGGGAAAGTTGTGATTGATAACCACAAAACGACCTAAAAGGGCCCGTGGTCCGAGGGAGAAAACAGGAGCCCGGGGAAAGAAGGAAAAGTTATGTGATAAAAAGAAAGAAAGCCCAAATAGAGGGAGTGAAGGAAAAGATAGCGAAGCATCATTGGGTGTGACGAAGGGGGGGGACCCACCACTTTCCCTGGGCAAGGGGGGGGAAAAGTAACCGAATGTGTGGAACAAATAGGGAAAAAAAAGGGTGGAGCTGGGTATCCTTATAACTTCGGGAAATCGAGATCTGCGGGGGGCATAGAGGGGGGAGAAAATTACAATGGCGCCAGGCGATGTTGAAAATGTGGTGTCACTTGGGGAGGGGACACTCATGTCTCTCCAAAAGGAAAGGGGGGGGGGGGAGTAAAAAGAGATAGAAGACAAGGTCGGCACGGAAGAAAAAAAATTCACACATTTAACAAGAAAAAGGTTCCCGGAGAAAGGAGAACCAGACGAGCCTTAAAGGGAGAAAAGAACCGGCATATACAAGAAAGTCCCGGCTGTTTCACTACCGATTGTGGACAGGTGAAACCTTGAAAGGATGGGGGAGAAAAAAAACATTCCGAGAAGTGTTGAAAACCCCCCTTGCAAAGGGAAAAAGCAGTAGCTGCTCGAAGCATGAACTGAAATCTTTGTGGCTTCTTGAAAAGGGCCACAGAAGGGAAGGTAGTATTCCCCAGGGGAACTAAGTCTACACTAAACCGGCAGTCAGGGTGAAAAGACACCATGAAACGCCCGTGGAAAAAAAAAAAAAAAACATCGTTTGGGGGGGGAAAAGGTCCCCCTCCATAAAAGGGAAAAGACGAAGAGCGCCAGTGGGATCGCCGGAGATTCCCAAACCCCAGAAGCAAGAGACCACCCCGCAAGCAGGAAAGGGGGCAAATTTTCAACAGGAAAAACTTCAAGTTTAGGTGCAGTGACCGAATGGCGGCCTACGGGAAAAGGCTGAACGAAAAAAAGACAGTCAGCCTTTATGAGAAGAGGAAGCCAAACACGGACGAGGTCCCGTGAAAAGCCAAAAAAAATCCTTCCTTCAAAAAAACGGCCGGGGGGGGGAAAAACTCCCACCAGCGTCTTGGGGAGAGAAATAATGAAAAAAAAAAAAGGGGTGTCCGGCTCGCGAGGGGGGCAGAGCGCCTTCAAAAAAAGAGACTACCAGGGGGGGGGGAAGAGGAAAAGCCCCATCCTTTGGGGAAAGCCATGGAAAGGAAACGTATGTGGTGCCAGAAGCAGAATCAGGGGGACAGAGTCATCGGGGGAAAAAAGAGGGAAAAGAGGCCGATGTTCGAGAAAAAAAATCAAACCTTCCGTGGGAAAAACCTCCAAAAAAGCGGTGTGAAAAAAAAAAGAGCGTTCAATTAGGAAAACCAGGGGGGCAGCCGTCTCCGGGGTTTTTTTAAGGCTTCCATGAGAATCGGTGGGGGGGAAAACGAAGAAAAACAAGTTACCAGGGACGAAAAGAAGCGCCCCTTGAATTGGACTCGCAAGAAAAGGAACACTCAAAAAAAAAAGGCATAAAGGGGCAGGAAAACCCTTCCATCCCAAAAAAAAAAGGGGATTCACTTGAAAAGGGGGGGAAGGGGGGGGAGAGGGGGATCAAAACTGTGTCGCGGAAAGATCGATCTGAAAGGGAACGTCCGAGCAGCCGAAAAACCGAATCAGGGGGAAGTGGCAGTAACATAAAGAAAAGAAACCTGGAGAAAAGGGGACGTCACTAAAGACCACAGACAGAGGGGGGGGACAGACGACGTTGCCAAGGAGGGTGGTCCGAAAAAAAAAAAAAAAAAAAAAAAAAAAGTTTTGTCTTCAAAATTGGCCGAATTGCGAAAGGGGAAAAACTTCGAACCTAATACCGGGGGCAAAAATCCGAGGGGGTTTTAAGGGGGAAAAAAAAAATTCAAGAAAAGACTACAAACAGAAAAAGCAACGCTCTTATAGGCAGGAAGAGAATCGAATCACAGAAAACTTCACACAAAGGGGGGGAAGCCATGTATTGCAAATGGGGGGTACACATGTAGTTCCGCAAACGCTGCCTGGTCGCAAAAGGGGAGGTTTTTTGAAGGGGGGGAAATGGGGGGGGCATTAAAATAAACGCGCACCTTCATGGAAAAAGAGAGATCCATTCTAGGTATGACGGGACTACCAAAAAAGGGGAAGTTAACGAAACGCCTGTGGAGGGGGGGGGACATTTTTCTCGACGTCCAAAAAACAAAAAAGTTCGGAGGGGGGTGGGAAGGCGGGATGAAAAAAGGGGAGGGTATCTAAAAAGGAAGGGGGGAGAAGGCAGTCCTGAATTAGAAGAAACCGGCCTGGATGGGGAAAAGTTTCCAAAAAAAAACCGTTTGAACAGGGAAAAAAAAGGTGGGTGGGGGGTGGCCAGGGGGGGGGGCAAATTCAAAGAGAAAACGCAACGGGGTAGGCAAAATCTTTTCGGGGGGGAAAGCTTTTTTGACGTATAGAGTTTGCGTAAAAAAAGGGGAAGGACCAACACAACCCAGGGAGGAGAGCTTTCTGAAAGAAAACAAAACATCCGGGAAGAAGGCCGGTCGTCCGCAATCAGGAGAAGTGACAACCCTTCCCATCATAGAAAGCCAGTAAAAAGGGGAAGAAGGTCATTCCCTTGAAAAAAGTGTTGAGGAAATCTTGGGCGGCCCCAGCGGTCCGAAAAAGGGCGTGAAAAAAGAATTTCGGGAGGGAAGAAGAGGGGGAGCAACCGACACCGGTCCTCGGGGGGATACTGTTGTCAGAGAAAAAAAAAAAAAAAACCAAACAAAAAACAAAAAACGGGCCTGAACCAAGCATTGACCAGGAGAGAAGGAGGAGGAGGAAAGAGGGCCCTGGTGCCAGGGGTTAGGAATCGTGGGAAACAACCAGTATGCCGAGAAGGGGGAATCGCGGAAAAAAAAAGGAAAAGAGTCACGAAATCGGAACCAGTTGCCGAAGGGGGGACCGGCCTGGGCCGCCAAAGATTGAGAGGGGTAATGCGTCAAATGTAAGAAGGGGGGAAAATTGGGGGGAAGGTTTAATATCCTCGGAGGAATTCAAAAAACCCTTTGGTAACGGACGGGGCGACGTGATGGGGGGAAAGAAGGGGGGGGGGGGAAGAAAGTTTCAGAAGCGATTTTGGGAATGTGGTGGAGAAAGAGCAATAGGAGAAAATGAAAAACACCGCAAATAACCGGGGGGGGGGGGCGTCACAAGGGGAGGAGGTTTGCTGTCTGGAAAAGGGGATTGGTCCCAAATTTCACATCAGAAAAAAAAGAAAAAAAAAAAGGAATCTCAAAAAGGGGAAAGGGGGGAAAAAACCATCATTCATTAGGCACCCGCAGATCAAAGGGGAAGGATATACCAAGGGGGGAGATTGTTTTATCATCGTCCCAAGAGAAAAGGAACCTTCCTAATGTGGGGGTCGAACGGTCCCAGAGACACAAAATCTGAAGAAAAGAGTCAATCGGCATGGGAACTCCTCCTATATTAAGGCTAGGGGGAAGCAGGTTCTCGAGAAGGGTTCTGGGGGAAAGGAAGAGATCAATCACAATTTGGATTTTTCACCATTTTGGGTGTAAAAGACAGGTTGATTCCCGCCGGAAGAAAAAAGGAAATGGGGGGAGGTCCTGCACACTAAGGATCCCTCAAAAAAAAAATGAAAAGGGTCCAAAAAAAAGGTTGAAGAAAAGGGGAGGAACGAATTTTTAGGACCTCGATTTGCGTTGTGGTGGCTAGGGGGTGTAATTATTCCGGGACAAAAGGTTGAAAAAATATGCAGTTCTGAGGGCAGTAGCGAAGACACGGGGAACATGGGGGAAAAGGAAAAAATCTACAACCATGAAGGAAAAAGGAAAAAAAGTCCGTCCGAAGAAAGTTGAAAGTTTTTTCGAAAAAAGGGGTAACGGGAGAGACTTGTAGTTTAAGGGGGGGAAGGAGGGGTTTCCCTGCAGAGAAAAAAAAAAACAAGCGTTTTGGGAAAGGGCTCGAAAAGGGTTGAAAAAAAAGCAGGATTCGATCATCGGAAAAAAAAAAAGCTGCCGGTTGATTCCGAGATCAAAAACAAGGGGGGTGGAATAGAAGGGAAGGAATGAAGGGAGGAGGGAGGTTCCAAACATCTTTGCGGGAAAACGCGTCCCAATGAATGAAGCCAAAAGAAAAAAAGGGCGCCGGTTCCGGTGGGAAGGACTAAAAAGAAGGACGATTGAAGGAGCTAAGAAAAAAGGGGAAAGTGCTTCCAGCCTTGTGGGGGGAGGACATCGGCTAAAGGAACGGGGTTCCGGGGAAAAAACTCAGTTGGCCTGTCAGAGGGGGCAGTGTTTGATGTGAAAATGGGGGTTCGGGGGGAACAACGCCTCGAAAAAAAGCTTGAGAGAGGGGGGAAATTCTGCGGGGGTGGGAAAAAAGTCCAGAAAAAATCCAAGGGGGACTGGGAAAGCAGGGGGGAATGAGCACGGGGGAAAACAGAAGTAATTCGCAGTCGCAATCAGGAAGAAGCAGGGAAAGATGAAGGCAAGGGAGAAGGGGGGGAAAGCTACTTCAAGCAGGTGGAAAGGCTGGAACGATTCTTAAATCTGAATGAAGAGGGACCTGGGGGGGGAACGGGGACTACCTCAGACTCCGTGGGGGGGGGGGGGGAAGAGTTCCCCTCATAAGTCCCAACGGGGCCAAGGGAAAGGAGTCTTGTTGCCGTAGCACATGGGAGGTAAGAAAAAGGGAACTTTGAAGGGAAAGAAGGGGGGGGAAAAAAAGTTTCCTAAAAAGGGAGTGCGGGGTGAAAAAGAGAAGAAGTCCGGTTTTTTTGTAAAATAAGTAAGCATGCTTGCCTGACCAGGACGATAGGGAATTCTCCCCTGGAGGGAAGTAATGTTAGGGGGGAATGGCGTTAGATCATCGGCGTGGGGGAATTAACCGAAAAAGGGAAAAAAAAACCATACTAAGGGGGATGGCGGGGGGGAGAGGGTGAGACTTTAGTCGGGGGGGGAAAAAAAGGGACTTAAGTTGAGGGGAAGTTATGAAGAAAGAAGCAAAAGCTCGAGTTAGGGGAGACCAGATACGAACCTAAGGGAAAAGGGGCGTTGAACTCCTCCGGGGAAGATGGGGAAAAACTAAACGAAATGGGGGGGGGGAACCTACAGTGGGCAAGGGGGGGAGATAACCATCGAAAAGAAGCAGCAGGACTCGGATCTATAGGATAGGGGGGTGAGGAAAGGTGCGGACGCCGAAGGCCGCGATGGTGTGGCTTGTAAATTTGGGACGAACTTGCCTGTTGAGGAAAGGGAATCGAAGAACAAACAACAACAACGGAAGAGTAAGAAAAAGGAACGCCGGAGCACAGAGAAAAAAAAACATCCTGCCCGAAACGCGAAAAAAAGAAAAGGGAGGATCACCGCTATATCGAGGACGACACACCGGCTTTGCCAAAGAAGCGGTTTGGTTAGCGGACAAAAGGAAGGTAAGTGTTCCACAGAGGTTTGAGGGGGGGGAAAAAAAGGGGAAAATTTCCGAGAGTGAAAAGGCACCATGGCAAAGGGGCTGGAGTACCATGCTGCGATCCCAAAAAAAAGCCCACGATTCTGGAAGTCTTTTTTTAGGGGGAAGAAAAGGATCAAAGAACAAGGTTCCCGGGCAGACTAGTGAAAGAAAAAAACGCCCGCAGTCGGGGAGGGGGACCCATGAAAAAGAAAAGGGGAGGAAAAAAGACGACATCGTGGGGGGCACTCAAAAGAGAAAGCGACTCCAGACCGACCATTGGAGGGGGAAAGTCGCGACAGAAAGAAAAGACCGCAAGAGAAAAAAAAGGGGAAAATAGCTTCTCGGGAGGGGGTTGAACGCTCCAGAAGGGGTACGTACCGACTCTCCAACCACGAAAACGGCTACGGGCAACACGAAAAGAAGGGAACTCCTGGCAAAGGGGAAAAAATGAGGGGGAAAGGGCATCCAACACATCTAGGGGGGCGTCCGGGAAAGAACTCTTCCCTCAGCCGGAAAAAAAGGACCCCGAGAAAAAAAAAGGGGGACTTTTGCAAGTAGAGAACAAAGGGTAAGAAAGGAAAAAAAAAGATCCTTCACTGAATCGATCACATTGAAGAAGGGGAACGTTTTTTTTCTCAATCCCAGCGTGGGAAAAAAGAGGAAAAAGGGAAAATTCGGGCAGGGGGTAAAAGTGGCCGCAGGAAGATTCATCGTCCAAAACTTCAATAAAAAGGGGAGAGCCGAAAAAGGAAAAGATAAAAAAACCAAGAAAAAAGTTTGAACAGGAAAAGGATAAAAACGGGAGGAAGAATGCATCCTCGACCGGGGTTTGAAAAAGGAAGCTCCTTCCAATAGGGGGGGGGGATCGAAAAGGGTGAAACTCCCCCACGTTACCAAAAAATGGAATCCCCTCTCAGGGGGAATTGGACTCTCAACCGCAAAATCCGGGAAAAAAAATACCGAAGATTGGGGAGGGAAAAAATCGACACTTAAAAAAAAAAAAAAAGAGAGGCTTATTCCACGAAGGCGAGGAATCAAACCGAAGGGGGAAAAGATGAAATCTATCAAGGAAAGGGGAAGGGACCGAGGACACCTCCCCGAAGAGAGGAGTGCACAGGAAAAAAAGAGGACACTTTAACCTTCAAGGAGAAGGGGAAGGGAAACACAGACATATGACGGGGGTGCCTGAAGTTTTAGAAAAGGGGGGGGGGAGGACAAAAATGGTCCGATTGGGGAAGAGGTGCCAAAGAAAAGGAAAAAAAAAGGGCACCAACCGTTTCTGGCTTGGGGGACGGACGAATACACCGAAAAAAAAAAAAAAAAAAACAACACAGAAAAAAGAACGGAGCCGACCCCGTCAAAAAATCACCTTTCCAGGGAGGGAAAAATGCCGGCCAGAGAGAAGGGCCCGTACACCAAAGGAGGAAAGTGAAGCCCCGGCACTCAAACTAACATGCCCTGTACAATCGAAGGGGGGGGGAAGAAGGCAAGCATTAACTCTAGCGGACGAAAGGCTTCCGGGGTCACTTCCTCTGAGAACTACAAAAGTCCTTGACGAGCGTCCGGGGGGGGGGGGGTCACTTTGGGGAAAGGGGAGAAGAACGTCGACCAGTCACAAAGGGAACAAAATGAGAATGGGAAGAAAAAAGAGTGGGGCCGGGTACTGACCCACAGGGAAGGGAAAAAAAAAGCCCTGAAATGATTGTTAAAAAAAAAGCTTCCTATTTGAATGGAAGGGGAAGCTTGTAACTTTGGGGGCAAATCAAGGAAAAAGCCGCACGACGCAAACTCAAATCTAAAGGGGGGGGGGCAGGGCTTTGCTTGGAAGTGGGGAAAGGATTCTCTCCAAGCGGAAAAAAACTCGCGGGAAAAAGGAACCTTCAACAAACGACTAGAAAAAAAAAGGTCGGCGTCCGAAAGGTTCAAGGAGGGGCAAGGACGTTCCATCATATCTCCAGGGGAGGCAGTAAAAGGAAAAAAAAGTCCCCTTGCCGCGAAGATGTCAGGGGGGAGGCCCCATCCCCGGGGAAAAACCGTCAGGGGAGGGGGGGAGGTACTCACGAAGTTCGGGCACCGAGATCACAGGGGGAAAAAAGGGGGACTTGGGTTTGGTCTCGGGGCCATGGAGGAAACAATGAAAACAACAATTGACCCTATCAGAAAAAAAAAACTTATTATTGAGGGAAGAATAGGGGTTCAGGGGGGGCATCGTTAGGATCTGTGGTCCCTTATGAAGCAGTGCAACTGAATAACTTTTGGGAAAGCCCGGAAAGGAGATCTCTACATGGAGGCCAGGGGGGCAAACCTTCGGAAAGGAACCGGCATGTTTCCGGAACAAAAAAGAACATCGCCCGAGGGGGGAGGGGCCGGTCCAATTGGTCGGACATTTACTGGTTTTCCCCCTTGTTTGTGGATATAGAAAAAAGGGGGAATGCCAAGAAGATAAAAGGCCCCGCCACGGGGGGGGAGGGACCCGCCGACTTTAGAAGGATCAGGATGGGGGGGGAACGAAGTTTTTCAGAAGCTGTGGAAAAAAGCGTTGTAGGAAATTTAACGGAACCCAACTAAGACGCAACGAGGAAGGAAACCGAAAGGAGGCCGGCGTCCGTTGGTGACTGGGGGAAATTTTTTGGCACAGGGGAAAGCAGCTGCAAGCTAAAACAAAACTGGGAGGCCGGGGGGGGGGAAAAAACCATCAGGAGAAACAGAAATAAAAAAGGACGCCCGATCACGGCAATGGAGAGCACTAGGGAAGATTCCCAAGTCGAAGGGGGAAACTGCCAGAGGGGGGGGAACGGGATATGACACCACAGCTGACACCGTCTGGTGAAATGAGAGTCAATAAAAGTGGGTAAAGGGGCGCTCCCCCGCACGAGAGGAAAGAGGGACCGTTCTCCTTGCCGGGCGGAAGTAGGCTGCCTGAATAAACAGGAATTGGGGGTCAAGGTAAAATGCAAGGGAAAGTGGAAAAGTCGGACTACTACATTTGGGGGGCCCATTCCAAAAGAAATCCCACTTGGGAAGGGGGAAAAGGTTCCGCAGGGGATCGGAGAAAAAGATTGGTCGTGAAATCAGGAGAGGGGGGCTCGCGTGGTAGGGAGGGGTCTCTTCTTTTAGGGGAGAAAAAGGGTGAAAACAAAAGGGGAAAAAAAAGTTCTTGCGGTTCGAGCGCTGTACCCGAGAAAGGGGGAAAGACAAAAACGACCAAAAAGTATCCTAGCACTGTCTTCACTAACAGAAATTGGAGGGGGGGAGCGTTTATTCAAAAAAGTGGTACAAAGGGTTCAAGGGGGAAAGACCCTTCCACGCGAAGAGGGCCTTGGGGAATCCTTCTCGAAAGGGGGGGGGAAAACAGGGAAAAGGAAATCGATGAGGGAGGGGAGAAAAAATCCCTTGGGGAGTCTCCGCAAGGGGTGTCCCCAGCGTGGGCTTGTTTGAGAGGGACTATTGAGCCTTGGGGGGAAAAAAAAAATGGGGGCGGGCATAGCTGAAGCCATGAGGGAAGGGGAAAAAACCCCAGAGATTTTAGTCCCCAAGGTAAGTGGGAAAAAGGGGGCTCTCAAATCGCTAAACGCGAAGGGGGGGGGGAAAGGAATTCAAACGCACGGGGCCCAGGACCTGGGGGTCTTTGAAAAACCCCTAACTAAATGAAGCTTTGTGTTAACTGTTTTCAAAAAACTTATTGGCGGGGACGGGAACGTCGTTGGGGAAGGGACTCCTTTCCAGTGTTGATTTTCCGCCGCCGAAGGGGAGAGAAAAAATGAAAAAAAAAAAAAAGTCCTTCGGGCAAGAGAGTTCAGGGAAATCCTAAAGTGAAGGAAAAGGGCGAATCAAGCTTGGATTGGGAAAAAAACCGAGGGGGAAGACGAAGGGCCCTCGAGGTGGGAAGGAAAAAAGCGGTGACAACTCCTGACCACTCCAGAGAAGAAATTCCGCCCCTCTGGAAAAAAAAAGGTCTGAAAGAGGGGAAAAAAGGAAGAGGGGGGATTTGCCCTGGGGAATAAGAATCCAGGTAACGTTCCTTCATAAGGGGGGGAGGACAAAAATCCGCGAGAAAGGGGGGAACCCCCCGTAGAAAGGAAATGGGTTCCGGAATAAGAAAGGAAAAAACTTGGGGAAGCGGGTGCCAAATTGCCGGGAAAGAGGAGCATGGAGGGAAAGATGCCCGCCTTCCTGGGTTCGGAGGAGGGAAGCCAATAACTGAGGGTCTCCAGGGGTAGGGGGGGGAAAAATGGCATGACGTAAATGATTGAACGGAGGGGCGGAAGAAAAAGGGGCGTTTAAAAAAAGGGGGGGGGGAAAAGTAAGAAACAAACGACTGGGCCAAGGGGGGGTCAGTCGGTAGAAAATGGGGGAAAGGGAAAAGAACTACAAGAACGGAAGAGGAGGGGGAAGTGTATTAATAAATAAGCCAAGAAAGGGAACAAAGAGAAGGACGAAGCAATCCAAATGTGGACCAAGGGGGGGTTTTCAGGTCTTAGAAGGTCCCCTTCCAAAAAACAAGGGAAAGGGGAGGGGACGCTCTAAATCCTAAATAATACGTATAAGCCGGGGGGGGGAGGGGTAAGGATTCGATAAATCAGACATGTCTTAGGGGGAAGACCGCGAAGGGAAGGAGAATGTGTGGCCTTTGTAAAAACAGTGTGGGTGGAGCAGTGTCCCGACGAGGGAGTGAAACAAAACGGAAGGAGGAAGAGGGAAGCAAATCGGCCCAAACATTTAAAGAAAAAAAAAAGGCGAGAAAAGAAAAGAAGCCGTTAAATAATGTCGCCAAAAAAGAAGGAGAAGAGTACCCGCCCGGCGTTAAAAGGGGGATGGTAAAGCAGGGGAAAAAGGGGGGGACCGTAAGGTTTTCCCAAAAATGGTAAGGGCCCAGGAAAAAGAAACAAAAAACGCCCCTGGCCAAAAGTGGGATGGCTTAGGGAAAAGAGGGGAAGCCCTCACGGAAAAAAAAAGACTTTCTTTTAAGAAAGGGAGAAGACATTCATTTCATGGGGGAAAAGGGACTAACCCTACGAACACAAACAAGAGGGTTTTGAATAAGAATCAACCAAGGAAAAAGCAGGGGGTATGCTCGGGGAGGGCGAATAAAAGGGAGGAAAGGGAACTCCAGGTGGCGAAGAGCGAGGGAGAAGCATCCGGAGGTTCCCAAGGCAGCGCATCGCAAAGTAGCCAGGAGAACTCGTCCCCCCGCAAAAAGTGAAATGTACGGGAAAAGAGGAGAAAAAGAAACCAAGGGGCAAACAAAGAGAAAACTCTTGCCCAGCCAACTTAAAAATGTAACAACACGGAGTACTCAAAAACCAGCAAAGAAAAGGGGACCTTCAGCTCAGAAAAGAAGAGCCACAGAGTAGAATCACTATTTAACGGGCCTTCAGAAGGAAGGCGCCCCGGCACTGAGAAAGGAGGGACCTTAACATCAAGGGGAAAGGAATCCCATCTTTATCGGAAAAAGGGGGGAATGAAAGGGGGGTTGTCGAAGTTGCCCCGACAGAAGGATGGGGAAAAAAGGACTTTCCCTTATTCTTCCAGGGAAATCAAAACTGAAGGTGAAAAAAACCAACTATCCCGTTTTTAAAAAGAGGTGAATTATGAGAAGAAACCCCAGTATGGCAGCCGAATCCTTACTGGAAGAAAAAAGAAAAAGAGAGAATCGATTGAGCGAAAAAGACCCACTGGGGAAAAAGGGAGGAAAAGAAATCTCGGCCCCTTCAAGAAGTCCGAAGAGAAAAAAGAGGGAAAAGCTCAATCGACCTCATCAAACACATCAAAGGGGGTCAACTTTCACTTGCCAAAGAAAAAAGAAAAAAACCGGAAGATCAGAGACAGGACGATGATCGATCCTGGAAGGGAAACAGTCACGGAAACCGCCCCCGCAAACCGAATCAGGGTGCGCGGAAAAAAAAAGCGGCACTTGGCGGGAAGTGGAAAACTCTAGATTTTACCAAAAGTGCCTGATAGTGTGTCGGAAGAAAGGGGGAAGGCTGTTTTCCGATTAGGACGTGATTCCAAAGAAGAAAGAGAAAAGGACAAATCCGAAAACCCGGTTTAGGGGAAGAAACTAATAACACACAGACAATAGAAAAAAAACGCAACGCCTTCCTGAGAAAAAAAAAAATCGTACCACACAGAGGAAAGATCACCTTGGGGGGAGAGGTTGAGACGAATTCCGCCGGGGAAAGAAGTGGGGAAAGAAAAATGTAGGGAGGAATGCATGCTTGCCAAAAAAACTATGTTCGCACACTTAAAAAGAGAAGTGGGGGGATCCGCAAAAACCGCGCACGGGGGGATTTAGAAAAGGGGAGCGCTGTAAAAAGAGAGGGGGGGGGGGGGGAGAATGCCGTCATGAGAGGGGAAAAGGTCAGTTTGGGAAGGGGAAGAACTCACGCACATGAAGGAAAAGGGGGGAAAATCGATGGTAAGAATCCGGAAAAAAGGGGTCGTTATAAGGATAGTTCCCTGCATCTTAAAAGGGGGGAAGGGGAAAGGGCTCTTTTTTCTTGAAAGGTGACAAGGGCAATGAACCTGGGAGAAGAGAAAAAAGGGAAAAAAAGCCCGCAAAAAGGAGTAAGCAAAAGCTCCTTTCAAACGGGGTTGGGGGAAAAAACGTCTGAGCGCTTTGGAAGAACAACGAGGAAAAGACTGAACTTCTTCCACAAGAGGCCCAGGAATGTGCCCGTCCAAGACAAAAAATCGTCTTGCCTTCAAGGAATCGGAGGGAAAGAAAAAAAAAAAAGCACGGGGAGGAAGGTCTTAATTTTGCCCCGCTACAAATGGGGTGGGGAAGGGCGGCCCAGCAACAGAAAAAACAAGGGGAGGGGGCGTGCACTGGCCTCACTATTCCGGGGGAATAAGAGGAATCACAAGAAAAAAAAAAGGCATACTGGTTTTCTATAAAAGCACGGAAAAAAAAAGGGGAACAGG